>JGI24695J34938_10001596_pt1 | contig 19074 bp, 16 predicted proteins | sample TergutCo191P3_FD_34938 | JGI IMG/M metagenome (IMG submission 34938)
CCAAAGAAACGTAAACCAACAAAGCCAAGTAAGGCAGCCAGAGAAAAGCGGCTTGAAACTAAACGGCGGCAGGGGTGGAAAAAAGCGGAGAGAGCTGCAATTTGTGACTCTAATTGAGAGACACCCATTTATACCATTGCTCACATCAAGTGATTGTCTGCACACCGTGTTTTTTTGCGGCATTTTGTAAATCCTCGTCCAGTGTGCAAAGAATAGCCTTTTTTCGATCAGCTAGTTCAAGATAGGCTGCGTCGTAGACAGAAAGATTGTAATTCTTGCTAAATTCCCATATTTTTTTTGAATAACTAATACCAGAATTAAAATCTGTGATTAAACCAAGACTTTCAACCATCGGAAAAAGCAAGGCTACTTCTTCGGCAGAATAACGTTTACGCAGTAAAAGATTCTTGAATATATTGGAAACCTCATACCAAAAAAGATTCGGTGTATATTTATAATCTTCATTTTTAATCTTTTTATAAAGATGAAACGTATTAGTATTCTGCTCATCAGAAATAATTAATGTACCAACAAATGATGCATCAAAAATATAATCCATTAATATTTTCTCCCGTCATTTATCAGGTCCTTTATATTATCCTCACCGGGTTTTCCTCTATAAAGTTTTCGCATTTCTCTGAGCGCTTCTATCGCTTCTCTGTAAGTCATCTTTTTTTCCTGTTCAACAGGTGCAATTTTTGCAACGGGCTTTCCTCTTTTTGTGATAATAAAATCATCGCCTCTTTCTACCTGCTCTAAAATTTTCGAAAAATGAGTCTTTGCCTCAAAGGCGCCTATTTGCTGACTTAACATAATTACCTCTTACAGACTAGTTTAATAGACTAGTTTGATTAAGTCAAGATAAATATAATTAATGTATGCTTAAAGATTCCACCAAGGCGTGAGCGCAAAGCCCTGCCGGCTAAGTTGGCTGATGTTCATTAACGGACGCTTTGGCGTCGCTGCCATCCACCTCAGCCAAAGACGCCGTCAGAGCTTTGCGCTCACGCCTTGGTGGTAGATTTTTTAGCGTACACTTCGGATGAAATGGGAGCAGGGATTCGCGATCTGCGGTGGCACGCCAGAGGGTTTTAACGGCTGACATGCGGCGCGACGCTCTTTACGGAAACGTTATTTTAAGCAAATATACATTTACTTGCTCTCTAACGTAAAAAACGATATATTGTAGTAATAAAAAATGAAGAGAAAATGAAACCACCAAACTCAGAGTTTAGAGAAAATCTAGGCAAATTGTTGTTAGATTTGTCATAACTGACGTTTGCCAGTTTCATTTTAGGTGGGATATTAAAAGGTGAATTACCGCAGCATATTTTAATAGTGGCAGGCTGTGTTGTTTTTGTGGTATTAGCAGTCGCCGGTTTAATATTTACTTCACGAAAAAAGAACTGGAGATAGTTATGTGGTTAGTAATATTTATGGCTGTTTGTACAATTCCTCTCGTCGTATTAGGTTGTGTCTGTTTATGGCGAGAAAAACAATGGGAGAAACACAACGAACCGAAAGCCGCCTAAAATTGCAGGAGTACTAGATGCTCTTTACGAAAACGTCATTTGAGGCAAATGTTGACATTATCAAATATATCTTGCTCTAAGGCTCAAATACCAGGCGTACATCGCGGCCGTCTTCGGTTTTTGAGTATAATTCCATCCTGTTGTTTACTATCGCTCTTTTGTAAGTGTTTTGAACGTAAATATAAAATTCGTGTTCTTTTAGATTTTCTGGTTCAATAAAAGACGCCATTAGAGTTGAACGCATAGGCATTATGCTGATGACACCGTCTTTGTTAATCGTACATGGACCGGAGTAGGAGTTTGGCGCGCCTTTCCCGACGACTGCTGATGCTGTGAATTGCACTGTGAAAAAGCCATTACTCTCTATTACCGCGCTGCGTCTATATTGTGCGTCTGTCCCATTTATATATACTTCAATCAATTTCAACGGAGCCGCCCAAAGGTGCGCGTTGTTTTGATTTTCACTTGTATCATTTTTTACAGCGGCGTTATCACTTGTATCGCGCGAAGTTCCGCCGGAGGTACTAGTACAGCTCATAATTAAACCCGCTATTAAAAAGCAGAAAACAATATTTCTCATTTTTTTCTCCTATTATCATCTTCCTAATTATACAGTTATTTAAACTTTTGTATTGGATAAAATTATAATTTTTCATGATTTATAAATGCACAAAAAAAAGAGTGGCAAAAAACCGCTCTTAATAAAACCTACCCTAATGGTGGTTTACGACGTTCCGCCAAAGGCGGAATGTAGGGCGGTTAAACCGCCCGTAAACCACTACGTTTCACGTGAAACATTTATGGAGCAAAAACAAGCCGGACATCCCGGTTACTTTCCGTTTTAGAGAAGAGTTCCAGATTTCTACCGTTTACATTCCATCTGTACACCTTCTGGAGATATGCAAAATATGTGTGTTCCTGTACCTTTTCCGGTTGAACAATCGGCGACTGCTGTGTCGATGTTACCTGCCTAATCGTAAGATCCTGGCTTGTAGTGCTTGTATACGGCGCGCTGTACTGGTTCGGCGCTCCCGTTCCCTTTATCGTATCAGAACTGAAATTAATCGTTAAAATGTTACCTATCCTTTCTCTTGTCAGCTCAGTTCTGTCGTATTTAATAGTTCTTGAAAAAGGACTGCTGTCAATGTGTATTTCAATCAGTTTCCATTCCTTGTTTATAACTGATGATAAATTCTGCGCATTTGCTGTTCTTTCTGTACTGCTGACACTGTCTGTGGGTGCGATAGGAACAGTGGTTGCAGGAGCTGTGTTGGCTGCGCTTGTCGTTTGAGGAGGGTTGACCGGCGTACTTGGCGTTGTTTCTGTAACAACCGGTTGTACAGCGGCAGTCTCGGTTACAGCCGGTGGAGCGGTGGTTGTCGTGACAGGTGTTGTGTTTGCGCTTGCAGCGGGAGTTGCGCTGGCCTCTGTCGCAGGTGTAACTGGAGTTGACTCTGCGGTGTTACTGGGCACGGCGGTTGAAGCCGGAGTTGTTGTTCCGGTAGCCGCAGCGGTCACGCCTGATGTAGTTGTTGACGCCTTTACATTGCTTGGCGTTGGAGCGTTTCCTGCCGCTCCCATTGTTTCGTTAAGGCAATTGCAATCACAGCCGTATCCTGGACAAATTGTGCCTGTGCCAGCCGCGCCGGATGTACCTGTACTGGGTGTACTTGTAGTCCCTGCGGCGCCTGTTGTACTTGCAGCGCTTGTTGTCCCTGTCGTACTCGTTGTTCCGGTTGTGCTCACGGCTCCTGCGGTTTCTGTTGGCGCTGATGTATCAACTGGAGCTGAATAATTCGTGTTTCCGGCGTCTGTTGCGGCAAGCGCATTGGGATCCGCTGTGCCTGCTCCGGTTCCGCCGGAAGTTGTTCCGGTACCGGCGGCGCTTGCGCTTGGCGAAGCGCCATAACCGCCGTAATTATAACCGCTGTCCCAATAGCCTGGAGGATACTGGTTATACGCGCTGTCCGCATCGCCAAAAGTGTAACAACCCATAAATAAAACAATTGATAAAAGAACTAAAATCACCTGCTTTTTCATCTTTAACCTCACTTTATATTATTCGACTTCGTCTTCTTTAACTATTCGATCAAGACCGATTACAAAATCCGGCTTGTCGATACTAAGCAGACGAACACCTTGCGCTGAACGGCCCATTACCCTGACTTCGTTTACTTTTAATTTGATTGATTTGCCCTGGCTGGTGATGCACATAATATCTTCATTATCTAAAACATTGACACATCCTATAATCTCACCGGTTTTTTCGGTTACTGTGTAAATCCTCTGACCGCCTGTTCCGCGTCCGTGCGAAGTGAACTCTGTAAAATCGACGCGTTTGCCGTAACCAAATTCCGAGAGAATCAGCATTTTTTCCTTGTCATCAACCCGTAACATTCCGGCAAGTTCATCGCCGTTTGACAATTTCATTCCGGTTACGCCGCGTGAAGAACGTCCCATCGCGCGGATATTATCTTCATGTGTGCGAAGCGCCTGCCCTTTGCGCGAAATTAATACAACTTCATCTTTACCCTTTGTTAAAAGAGCGCTGACAAGCTTATCGCCGTCATCTAGATTGATAGCCACTATTCCACGGGTTTTTGCATTGACAAATTCACTTGTTTTTACTTTTTTAACAACGCCGCAGGCAGTTCCCATCAAGAGGAATTCATTATCGCTGAAATCTTTAAGCGATACTATTGCGGCTATATCTTCATTCGGTGAAACTGTCAAAAGGCTCTTGATGTGAGAACCTTTGCTTGTGCGGCTGCCTTCCGGTAACTCGTGAACCTTCATCCAATAAGCTTTACCTGCGCTTGTAATAAACATGATGTATTCGTGCGTTGACGCAACGAAGATTTGCTTGACAAAGTCGTCCTCCGCAAGTTTTGCGCTCTGCATACCTTTACCTCCACGCCCCTGATTTTTATAAGCGGATACCGGTACCCGCTTTACATATCCAAGATTCGAAATAATTATCATCATTTCTTCTTTCTTGATCAAATCTTCAATGTTGATGTTCTCAACTTCACCTGCGACAATCTCTGTCCGGCGTTCATCTCCGTACTTCGCGGCGATTTCTTTTGTCTCGTCCTTAATGACGCCACGCAATTTCTTCTCGTCCGCCAGCAGCGACTTATAATAAGCGATGCGCGTTTTCAGTTCGGACAGTTCGTGCTCAATCTTTTCAATTTCAAGGCTGGTTAACCGTCCAAGCCTCATTTCAACAATTGCTTCAGACTGAGCTTCCGAGAGCTTAAAACGCTCCTGCAATTTCAATCGCGCTGTCGCTACATCGCGGCTTGCTTTAATTATAGCAATGACTTCATCAATATTGGCAAGTGCGATTAAAAGACCTTCTAAAATGTGAGCGCGCTCTTCCGCCTTGCGTAAATCGTAGCGGGTACGGCGGGTAACTACATCGACACGGTGTTCCACAAAGTAGTAGACCAATTCTCTTAGTGTGAGTAACTGCGGTTTTCCTCCAACCAGCGCGAGGTTAATGATGCCAAAGGTTGTTTGAAGCTGAGTGTTGGAAAAAAGCTGATTTAAAATGACCTTGACAATCGCGCCTTTTTTAAGCTCTATGACAATGCGGATACCGTCGCGATCCGATTCATCGTTGGCGTTTGAAATTCCGTCGATTACCTTATCGCGCATCAGCTGGCCGATTTTTTCGAGTACCAGAGCTTTATTTACATTGTAAGGAATTTCCGTAAAAATGATTTTTTCTTTGCCCTGCTTTGTAGTCTCTATGTTGAATTTTCCGCGTACAAGAAGTTTCCCGCGGCCTGTTTTATACGCTTCTTTTATTCCGCGTTTTCCGAAAATTACACCGCCTGTCGGGAAGTCCGGTCCTTGAATAAGTCTCATCATGTCTTCGTTGGTCGCGTCGGGATTATCCAGAAGAGTGCAGACTGCCTCGCAAATTTCATTAATATTATGAGGCGCCATATTGGTCGCCATGCCGACAGCGATTCCGCTTGATCCGCTGATTAAAAGGTTTGGAATGGCTGACGGCAGAACCATTGGTTCGTTAAATGACTCGTCATAATTGGGAGCAAAATCGACAGTCTCCTTTTGAAGATCCGCGAGCATTTCATCGCCGATTTTGGAAATTTTCGCCTCAGTGTAGCGCATGGCTGCCGGAGGATCATCGTCTATTGAACCGAAGTTTCCCTGCCCTTTAATTAACGGGTAGCGAAGTGAAAAATCCTGCGCCATACGGACAAGAGCGTCATAAATCGCCTGATCGCCGTGAGGGTGATATTTACCCATCGTTTCACCAACGATAAGAGCGCTCTTCTTTGTTGAACCTCCGGGACGCAAACCAAGTGAATCCATTGCGTAAAGGAGTCTTCGATGCACGGGTTTAAGTCCGTCTCGTACATCAGGGAGAGCGCGGCTGACAATAACAGACATCGCGTAATTGAGATAATCGGTTTTTACTTCATCTTCTATCGCTATGGGAATTACCTTACCCAAAGGCTCGTTTAAAGGTAATTCTCCTGTTGAATCGGGTTTTACCACTTTATTTATATCCTTAAATTAAGAAAAAATTATTTTTTTACGCTATTTAGTGTATCATTTTTAACGATTTTAGTCAAAAGGGAGAGGAGGAAATAAAAAAACCCTGCCCGTAAAAACAGGAAGGGTTTCTGTCAAATCCAAAAAAATTAAAAACTATCTTGTCCAGGTAAATGTTTTTACAGAAGCGTCGAAAACGGCGTCAAACCGCTCTCCGCCGGACACAGGCGCTGTACAGGTTATAACCATTACCGCGTTTCCCCTTCTGTTCGGAAAAACATACATTTTTTGCCTGACTCGAATACTGCCCATTGTAACAAGGTAAGTAACGCTTTCTCCTGTTACTCCGGCATTTGTTGTAAAACTTGATCTGTTTATTTGTGAAAAATCAGAAAATAGGAGAGGTATGTAACCCAATACCGCGTCAACATGACTTGTTATTGTTCCGGAGAATTCCTCATCGCCAAAACCAATGTTTGGAGTAAGACCGTTAACCTCTGGTCCCATTATCATTAAATACTTTTGATTAAAGTTCGCTGTCTGCCATCCTCTTGGCATCGACATGGAAAAACCGCCGGTTCTTTCTGTGTACAAATCTCCAAGCTGCTGGCTGCTTGCGTTTTGAACGAATAACGCCAATAACACAAAGCAGCATATAACCAGTTTTTTCATTTTTAAACCTCCAATTTAATTATCTCCAATTAAATGTTCTCGCAACAGAATCGTAGAACGCGTCATATCTTTCGGCGTTTACAGGCGCTCCGCAGGAAATAACCATCACCATGGTACCGTTTCTATTCGGTAAAACATATTGTTTTACTCTCATTCTGACAGTACCCATTGTCATTATATACGTCATGCTTTCTCCGGTAATTCCGGCATTTGTTCTGAAACTGTTCCTGTTTAATAATGTAAAACCCTGAAAAATTAAGGGTAATTGAACCAACGCGGCGTCTATATACGCGGAAACCGCTCCGGAAAACGCTTCGTCAATAAATGACATATTCGGAGTTATCCCGCCTTCTGCAGGACCCGCAATACCCTGATATTTCATGCCTACATCTATCGTTTGCCATCCACGCGGCATTGATATGCTAAAAACGCCGCTTTTATCCGTATATGTATCTCCAAGCTGCTGACTGCTTACGTTTTGAGCGAATAATATTATTAACACAAAGCATACTAATATCGATTTTTTCATTTATTCCTCCATCGCTTATTATCTACAATATATAGCAATAAACCACCCTTGTCCAGCTTAAGTTACTTTCTTAAGTTGCCTTTTTTGAGTCCCCAAGCATCAGGGAAATTCCGGAAATATCCATGTCAGGAAAACGGATGCGAAAATCTTTTAAAAATTTGCTTTGCTTTGTCTGAAGTATTTGCTTCCAGCCGGGATGATCCGTTTCGATTAATAAAATGCCTTTATCAAGCTCTTTAATTCTTGAATGATCCGCAGCGGCGGCTAATCCGTTTTTTTCGGTAATGTCTTTCCATGAATCAAAAAGGTTCGAATAACCTTTCGCTTTTTTAACGAAACCTTCATCAAAAAGAGTTGAAAGGATATCGCCTGCGGTTTTCATTTAAAAAATCATATCATGCAAGAGGGTTGGATAACAAGGAACGCGGATTAGCGCAGTCTTTACGGATTAACACAGAAAAAAAAACACAGGGAGGATTTTATTACCTGTGTTTATAATTATTACTTTAGTAAAAATTTTTAACTATTCTTCAAAAAAGTCATTAAAAGTTCCGGATCCGTCTCCGCTGGTAAAGTCTACCTCTGCTGCTCCGAAACCCACAATGAAATCAGGCATTTCTTCACCAGAACTTGCTGCTTCTGCTTCTGCTTGTGTAAGAGTCTGTTTATTGAATACAGATATAAAAAATTCAACATTTTGATCGCTTCCATTATAATTATCTAAAGATACTTCATTTTCACTAACTTCCGTCTCTTTCCAGACTTTGAGAGTGGCTGTTCCATTTGAAATTGGAGCGCACTGTATTGAACTACTGGTTACATTTTGGGCAGCAATTAAAAAATATTCATCAACAAGTCCTACAGCATACAGCCATTTGCCGTTATATTCGGTGGGAATTTCACTAATTGTTAATGTTCCGTTAGTACTATTAACGGTAATACTGCCGCCGCCGCCTTCACCGCTGCCTTCGCCGCCTTCACCACTGCCTTCGCCGCAGGCTGTCATTGAAAATGCGATTACCGCGCTAATTGCAATAATACTTAAAACTTAAAACATTTAATACGTTTTTCATATAAAAGCTCCTTTGTTGTTAATGCTCGCTCTCAAGAGCGGGGATATAAAAAGCCGGAATAAATTCGAATGAATCTATACAGCGTTTTATAAGAAAAGTGTACATTATTACTATATTTTTGTCAATATTCCGTTTTTTACTGTGTACACAAGCGTGTCATCTTTTTGATAGAAATAATATTGACAAAATATGCATAATAGTGCATATTATACGTATGAGACTTCTTAGGTATACGCAAGAATACGAGAATTGGTTTACTTCTCAAAATGAAGAAGATCAAATCTTAATAAACGCTAAGGTTTTAGTGCTTGCAGAGTTTGGGCCGCAGTTAGGTAGACCTTATGTAGACACAATTAAAGGATCTAAATACAGAAAATTAAAAGAATTACGATTTACGAATAAGAAAACGGTTTTTAGAATTCTGTTTATTTTCGATGAGAGTCGTGATTGCTGGTTATTAATTGGTGGCAGAAAAAAAGGAAAAAATGAAAAGGATTTTTACAAGAAGCTAATAAAACAAGCAGAGGAAATGATAGAGAACAATCCAGATATATTGGAGGTAAAAAAATGAATAATGCAATTAGTATGATGGAATCTAAAATGAGTCCGGAAGCAGTAGAACGATCTCGTATTCTTGCAGAACAAGAAATATTAACTATAAGACTTGGTCATTTAAGAGAAAAGCTTGGTGTTAAACAGGATGAGTTTAACAATTTTAGTCAAACATCCATATCCAGACTGGAAAAAAGAAAGGATATTAGGATATCCACTTTAATTGAATATTTGAATAACCTTGGCATGGGTTTGGAAATAAAGACATTCCCTAAAACTAAGAAAAAAAAAGTTAATGAAGAAATTTTACTAAGAGTGTAAATCTCACAATCTGGATATTATTATATTTTTGTCAATATTCCGTTTTTTACTGTGTACACAAGCGTGTCATCTTTTTGATAGCGCTGATACGGCTCTTCCGGGAGAAAGGTGTAAAACGCCTGATCGTATGCTGGCAGCACAGATAGAAAACGGCGGCGTTTTTCGCCGTCCATTTCAAGGAGGACATCATCGAGTAATAAGATGGGGTTGAGGTTTGTCTCTTTTGAAAAGCGGCGGGCTTGGGAAGCTCTTAATAAAAGCGCGAGAAGGCGGCGCTGACCTGTTGATGCGCTGGCTGTAAATTCCTTTTCGTTACGTGAAAATTCATAGCGGTCGCGGTGAGGTCCGGACAGGGAAAGTCCCGCAGCCAGTTCTTTTTGCCGCCGCTTCTGAAGGAAAGATGAAATATCCTCATCAGATGAAAATGCGGGGTTTTTCCAGGAAGGAATGTAACTAACGTTAATTCCAGAAATACCGGAGACTTCTTCGTAAAGCGGACCGAATACGCCCGAAAACTCCTTCGCCGCTTTTTCGCGCTTTTCCATGAGTTTAATGCCGTACATCGCGAACTGAGGGTCAAGAGCGTCGAGCACCGCATCCGGGTTTTCAGATAATTTTCCCAGAGAGAAATCACGCAGCACTGTGTTACGCGATTTTAAGACGCGCTTGTAACGGCGAAGGTCTTCCAGATAGACAGGATCATAAAGACTCAGTGTTTGATCAAAAAACCAGCGGCGTTTTTCCGGGCTTCCGCTTATAAATTCCATATCTTCGTGACAGAAAACAATACACGGCGCGATCGAGAGCAGTTCCTTTCTATCTTCCGCGCGTTTTCCGTTTATTATTATTGATTTTTTTCCGTTCTCAAATTTTACAAGTATTTCATCATTTACAGACTGAGCTAATTTCACATGCGCGGAAAAACTTTTTGCCTCGTTTAAAAGCGATGCGTTATGTGAAATTTCGCTGTCACGTACCGCGCGAAAAGATGAGGCATAAGCGCAAAAATAAAGAGCTTCTAAAAAGTTCGTTTTTCCCTGTCCGTTTTCACCTATCAGAAAAATATCTTTCGCGGCAGTAAATATTTCTGTACCGGCGAGATTTCTAAAGGATGTTGTTCTTAATGAAGTAAAAAGCATTTATTACAACTGCGGCAATCTATGACTGCATAGGCATTATAATGTGGAAAAAGTCTTTTGCCGGAACCGGTTCAATTGTTATCGCTTTTGTCGCGCTAGAAAACCTTATTATAATTTCATCTTCTGTCATTATTTTGAAGGGCTCTTCCAAATAACGATAGTTAAGCGCAATTGTAATGTCTTCGCCGTCGTATTTGCACGGTATTTCATCTTCTACCGTTCCAAGTTCGCTTTCTTCCGAGTAAACCGCCATTTTTCCTGCGGAAATGCCAAGATAAATACGATGCGATTTTTTTTCAACCATCAAAGACACGCGGCGGAGGGCGTCAATCATTTCATCGCGTTTTACGGAAAGGTAATAATCCTGTTTTTCGGGAATAACTTTTTTATAATTCGGAAACATTCCTTCAATTAATACTGATGAAAATTGATAAGAAGCGAAATTAATAAAAATCATTTTATCACTTATGGAAATGTTGATTGATCCTTCGTCTCCTGATCTTTTTATAATAGTTGAAAGAATCTTGGGCGGAATAATAATTCCCTGAAAATCATTAATCTTTTTATTTGCTTTTTTTTCTATAAAAGCCAAACGTCTTCCGTCCGTAGCCACCATATTAATTTTTTCATCGCTTTTTTCAAGATAAACGCCATTCATAAAATAACGCGTTTCGTCATCTGAAACTGCGAAAACGCTTTGCTGTACCATTTCCCTGAAATCTTTAATAGGCATTTCAAAAAATTGATTTTCGGAAACAGGAAAAGCTGGAAATTTATCAGACGCTATACATTTTAATTTATATTCAGGTTTTTTAAGCGTAGTAGGTTTAATTATTATGATATTTTCTTTTTGTGAAAATTCAATTTCATCATGAGGAAATGTGCTTATTATGCCAAAAAATTTATCGCAATAAACAGTTGTAGATCCTTCTTCTATCACATTAACATTAACTTCGGTATGAAAATTTACTTTCATATCTTTTGCTTTAATAATCAATTTATTATTTGATGCTTCAATATAAATATTTGATAATATTAATATAGCGTTTTTTGAGGATATTATTTCTTGGGCAATTGAAATTTCTTTTAAGAGTACCTCTTTGCTGCAAGTAAACTTCATTTTGTACCTCCTATTAATATTATAAATATATATATAATACAGTAATAATAGTAATAAGCAGTCTAATATGTGGAAACTCCACTTAATTACATAGCTGCTTTATAATTACAGTTTTTATAAACTATGGACAATTATGCAATTTTTTCCACAGTTTCCACAAGTCGTAAAAACTTCCTGAATTTACGATACTTTTACACATAATAATAACATCTTTTTCAGTGTTTTGCACCGAATTCTTTAATTGACCTTTTCAAATTCTCTATTGTCGATTCCAGAGTGGGATCCGTAATTAATTTTCCCTTAATTTTGTCGATTGAATGCATAACTGTAGTATGATCCCGCCCTCCAAAGTCTTGTCCAAGCTCAGTTGTTGAATAATCTGTCATTTCCCTGCCTATATACATGGCTATTTGCCTTGCAAATACGATATTTTGAGACCTTTTTTTGCCTTTAAGGTCATTTGGAGTAAGACCGAAGTACTCCGCGGCGACGCGGATAATATTGTCCATTGAAAGATTTGCCTGCCGCGGCGTCAGGAAAAAGTTTTTCAAATGTTTCTGCGCGATTTCTACCGTAACATCCTTGTTCATGAGCTCGGCGTAGGCGATTAAATTATTAATGGCGGATACAAGGTCCCGGACATTTGAAGCGATGTTTTTTCCCATCAAATCTATTATTTCATTGGGAAAATTAATGCCGCGCGCCTGAGCTAACGATTTTAAAATAGCGCATCTTTCTTCATACCGAGGAGGCTGAAGGTCTGCTTTTACGCCGAGTCCGAAACGGGAGATAAGTCTTTCCTCAAATTTTTTCAGTTCTTCCAGCGGACGATCGCATGTGAAAACAAGCGTTTTTTTGGCGTCCAGCAGCGCATTGAATGTATGGAATAGTTCTTCCTGTACTCCGGGTTTGTCTGTAAAAAATTGTATATCGTCAATCAAAAGAACATCAGTTTGACGGTATTTGTTTCTGAACGCGTTCATTTTGTTCTGGCCGATTCCCTCAATGTAATCGTTAAGAAAATTTTCAGACGTGATAAAAACAACCCGATTGTCTGTGTTTTCGTGGATAGAATTTCCAATTGCTTGCATTAAATGAGTTTTTCCAAGACCTACACCGCCGTAAATCAGGAAAGGATTGCAAACTTTTCCAGGATTTTTACAGATAGCTTTGGCTGCATTGGCTGCGTAATTGTTATTTTCACCGATTACAAACCTGTCAAATGTATAATCATCCCTCATTTGAGAGTGCTGGCTTCTTTTTTCCTTACTTTTTACAGCTTTTTCCGCCGTAGATGCACTTGTCTCATCGCTTTTTTTTGCAGATCGTGGATGAGAGCTCGAGTTACCGGGCGATTTATCGATTATTTCCATTGCAAAGACGATTTCCTGTCCGGAAAGGTCTTTAATTTTCGTTTTTATTAAATCATGATAGCTCAACATCACCTTATCACGGTGAAACGCAGAGGGAATTCCTACAACGATGCTGTTTTCTCCAGCAGCCGTTTCATTGTGTCGCAGGTATTTCATATCTGAAAACCAGCCGCTGAATTCCTCCTCCCCTAGGTCATTCCGCAGTTGGATCAAAGTCTCTTTCCAGAAACCTTCGTAATCCAAATCAGCCATTTATTTGCCTTTTTCGTGTACTTATCTACATGTTATCCACAAGGATAACATCAACAACGACGACTTAAAAGTCATTAACTGTATAATATTTTATAACATCTACTTAATACCTGATACGGTAGAATTCAACTAAGTTCTTATGCTGCAAAGAATTAGCATCAGTTTAATAATAATACAAAAGATGTTAAAATGACTCCTTTTATCTTGTCGTTATTTGACAGGTTTTTCCAGAATTTATCCACAAGTTATGCACTTAAACGTAATTTCCTTTATCAACTATCACAGACAGAAGGTAAATATAAACTAAAACAGAATCTTTGGCAAGAAAAATATTTTTAAGCGTCAGTCACCTACGCTATATATAGCGTCATATTTTTAGAAACAACACCACAGGTAGTAGTATTTATAATATTTAAAAAATATTTTTAAAAATAACTTATTTCTATCATCTTTTCAAAAAATTGATAATTTCGTATACTACCTGAATGAGCGCCGACAAGAATTATTCAGCACAAAATATTACCGTTTTGAAGGGTTTGGAAGCCGTCAGGATGCGCCCCGGCATGTACATCGGGACGACAGGTATAGATGGGCTTCATCACCTGGTTTTTGAGGTCGTTGATAACGCTGTTGACGAAGCTATGCAGGGTTTCTGTACTAATATTCTCGTGGTTTTGGAAGGCAACGATATTGTCAGGGTCGAGGATAACGGCCGCGGTATTCCCATCGACATTCATCCCACAGAAAAAATCAGCGCGCTTGAGCTTGTTATGACAAAGCTACATGCAGGCGGCAAGTTCGATAAAAAATCGTATAAAGTGTCCGGCGGCTTGCACGGCGTCGGCGTTTCTGTTGTTAACGCGCTTTCGGAATGGTGCGAAGCTTATGTGCATATTGATGGAAAAGTCCACCACCAGCGTTATAAAGTCGGCATTGCGCAGGGACCTGCCAAAGAAATCGAACCGAAGGGGCTTCCCTACGCTCATTCACCGGATCGCGGCGGGACTGTAATCCGCTGGAAACCCGATCCTGCGGTTTTTGAAACGACAACTCACAGTTTTGACGCTCTTTCCAACCGTCTTCGCGAGCTTGCCTTCCTTAATAAAGGGCTAATGATCACTATCCGCGATGAAAGGCTCTCTACGCCTAAGTCTCACGATTTTATGTTTGAAGGCGGCGTAAAAAGTTTTGTTGAATACTTAAATGAAAATAAAAATGTTTTGTATAACGCTCCTGTTTATTTGGAAGGAACCCGCGATGAGGTCGAAGTGGAAGTCGCAGTTCAGTACAATGACGGCTTTAACGAGATAATGTTCTCTTTCGTTAACGACATTAACACGCGCGAAGGCGGAACTCACCTTGTCGGTTTTAAATCTGCGCTTACACGCACCTTGAATGACTTTTTAAAGAAATCAAAACATGCCAAAAAGCTGGACGAAACTCTTTCCGGCGATGACGTTCGCGAAGGTTTGACGGCGGTGTTATCTGTAAAGGTTCCCAATCCGCAGTTTGAAGGGCAGACAAAAGGCAAACTTGGAAACTCCGAGGTAAAAGGAATTGTTGAATCTCTTGTAGGAGAACAGCTTGAGCTTTATTTTGATCAGCACCCGGATGTAATTAACAACATACTTGAGAAATCCGTGTTAGCTGCAAAAGCCCGCATCGCCGCCCGTCAGGCGCGTGATGCGACACGCAGAAAGAACGCGATGGACTCAGCGGGTCTTCCCGGAAAACTCGCCGACTGCTCGGAGAAAGATCCTTCAAAGTGCGAATTATTTATTGTAGAAGGAGATTCCGCCGGCGGTTCCGCAAAGAGCGGACGCGATCGAAGGTATCAGGCGATTTTGTCGCTGTGGGGAAAAATGCTCAATGTAGAAAAGCAGCGCATTGAGAAAGTAATCACCAACGAAAAACTGCAGCCGATTATCGCGAGTATTGGAGCAGGCTGCGGCAACGACTTTGACGTTTCTAAAATCCGTTATCATAAAATAATTATTATGGCGGATGCCGATGTTGACGGCTCTCACATCCGCACGCTTTTGTTAACTTTCTTTTACAGGTACATGACTCCTCTTATAGAGAACGGACACGTTTATCTTGCGATGCCGCCTCTTTACAAACTCAGCTATGACAAAAAGTTTTTTTACGCTTATGACGACGCTGAGAAAGACCGTATTCTTTCGGATTCCGGAAAAGACCCTGAAAAAGTTTCCATTCAGCGCTACAAAGGGTTAGGTGAAATGAACGCCGATCAGTTATGCGACACAACTATGGACGTAAACAAGCGCAATATTATTCAAGTGCATTTGGATGATGTCCCGGAAGCCGAGCGTATTTTTACTACATTGATGGGAGAGGTAGTTCAGCCGCGCCGCGAATTTATCGAAGAAAACGCTCTTTTAGTGTCGAATCTAGATGTTTAAGGTATAATTTGCTTATTGAAGTAAGTCTTCAGCCAAAGATGCGGCTTTTTTAAACGCGCTGTGCAGGATGTCCAGAGTGAGTTGATCCAAAACATCATTTACATACTGCGGCCATATTTTCGATTTTAAATTATTAAGCTCTGTGTTCGCAGCGTTTTTGTCAAAGGTGAGGCATGATTTTACAATCTCGCGCATTTTTTCTCGCAGATAAAGCATGTCTTCTGAAGAAATATTCTGGCTCCTAATATCGTCAATATCAGAAACATTAGATTTTAAAGAGAAATCGTCTATGTTTTTAAGTTCATTTTTAAATTTATTAACTATCGATTGAAGAGAGTTTATCAGCATGGTGGTATCTTTTTCAAGCAGATTGGTATTTTTTCTTAATGCGGCTTGTTCCAGATTGTATGCCATGTCAGATAACTTCTTTTCATTTATATTGACAAGAGAATTTTTTATTCCATGGACAGTGACCGTGTACAATTTTAATTCATCATCATCCAGAGAGTCAATTTTTTCTTTTAAATTGCCAAGAACTTTTATAGAGTTATTCGCGTCCTCTATAAAAAATGATTTTAATTTTGATCCTGTTATTTTATTCTGTTCTTCCGCTTGCTGCGCGGCTTCAGCCTGCTGCGCTGCGACTTTCTGCGCAGCTTCCACAATTTCAATCGGCTTTCTGTTTCTTATAAATTCATTCAAGATTTGGTTCAATTCGCGCGAATCAATCGGTTTGGAAATAAAACCGTCAAAACCATTATCCATGAACATTTTTTCCTGTCCGATTAGAACGTTAGCTGTCAATGCGATGATTGAAGATTTATAGCCGATGTTTCGTATGAGTTTTACAGTTTCAAGTCCGTCCATTTTCGGCATCATGTGATCCATGAAAATAATATCATACACATCGCCGTTTTTTACTTTTTCAATGGCTTCAAAGCCGCTGGAAGCTGAATCGATTTTTAAGCCGTAAGGAGAAAGCATTCCCTTGGCTACATAAATATTTGACGAAACATCGTCTACAATAAGAACGCTGCCGTACGGCATATACTCGCGCAGGAATTGAGTTTTCTTGGCGATTGCCATGCTTTGAAAACGGTAATTATTTAATTTTTCCGCTAATTCGGCTCCGCATACAGAAGAGTCTATTCGTTTCTGCGGAATACATACTGTAAATTTTGTTCCTTTGCCGGGCTCGCTCTGAACAGAAATGCTTCCGCTCATTAAATCTACAAGACGTTTTGTAATGCTCATGCCTAAACCTGTGCCGATTTTTTCGCGGTTTGCGTCCGCGTTGAAGCGGGTGTATTCATCGAACAAAAGTTTTATCTGCGATTCGTTCATGCCTTGTCCTGTGTCACTCACAGTGAAGATCATCGTAACATTGTCGTCCATATCCTGTTCTGATGAAACGGAGAATTCAATCGATCCTTTTTCGGTATACTTGAAAGAATTTGACAGGATGTTATTCAAAACTTGTTTAATGCGAAGCTCGTCGCCGTATAAATTGTGAGGCGTGTTTTTATCAATTTTAAATGTAAACTCAACAGGACTGCTTTGAAAACGCAGACGGTTTAATTGCGCGGTATCGTTGATCAAACTTGGGATATCATAATTGACAGGAATAAGTTCTAGTTTACCGGCTTCAATTTTGGAAAGGTCAAGAATGTTGTTAATGATGCTGAGAAGTAAATCGCCGGATTCATATATTCTTCCCAAAGCTTTCGATGCGTCTTCAGACAGATTTTCATTCTGCAGTTCAATTTCAGCGATACCCAAAATTACATTCATGGGTGTGCGCATTTCGTGGCTCATGTTTGCAAGGAATATTGATTTAGCGTTGCTTGCCGCTTCCGCATCAGCCTGCAGTCTCGCGAGGGTTTCAATTTGCGTAACGTCCTGAACTATTTCTATGAATCCGGCTGTTTCTCCGTTTAAATCTTTAAGTTTGCCGACGTCAACTTTGAATGACAAATTACGCTGGTTAAAATATGTTTGTTTTTTACCGCGTTTCACGCAGGTAATGCCGCATTCGGCGGTATTGCAAATAGGCGCGTTCCAATTGCTGCACGGTTTCCCAATCATGTCTTCCCGTTTTTTTCCCAGGAAATTTTCTACAGCTTTGTTTATAAATGTCCAGTTCATGTTTGAATCGGTGACAGAAATGGGAAGCGGTATCGCGTCAATAATTGAATGATACCAGTGAGCCAGTTTTTCGGTTTTTTCGTGTTCTTCGTTTACACGGCGCATTGTTTCATTTCGAAGCACTGCGTTGATCATCATGTAACCGACAGATTGGAGAATGTGTAATTCTTCCTCTGAAAAAACACGTTCAGTTTTGCAGATAAGAGTGAATACTCCCCAGAACTCGCCGTGCATAAATAAAGGGATAGCTGCCATGGATTTTATATCAAACTTATTATAAAAATCCTGCATATCCGGCTGCATCGCGGAATACGGACCGTGAACAATTTCTGCGCGTTTAGTTATAGCTTCCCAGCCCGGCAGAAGATCGTAAGGCATATGCGCATTAAGAGGAATGCGGTATTTTTCATCAACGGTTTCTTTATACCATTGATAACTGTGAAATAAGCCATGATTGCCGTTTAATATGCCGTTACGCCATAAATGTACGCGATCTATGTTCACGCGGCGGCCTATCGCTTCCATGCTCTCACTGAGGGAATCTTCAAAGGAATCCTGATTACTAATTGAGAGGAGGCTAGCTGCGATTTGGTTGACGGTTTGAAGCAGTGCGTCTCTTTTTGCCAGCTGTTCGATCATTTTGTTGAAAGATGTTGAAAACTCTCCCATGTAGTCGACTTGCTGGCTGTAATCACCCTGCGCGATCTGTTTTGTTTGCCAGGCTAAATGTTTAAGTGACGCGTGAAGAGCTTTTAGTGGAGCCGCCATTTCATTTTCACGCGACGGCAGTTCCGCGGTCAGGATGCCTCTGGAAAGGTCATTTGCCAGAGTTCTGGTTTCTATGACACATTCTGCCAGGAATTGAAGCCCTTTACCGAGTTCTTTGAAATCATCAGGCAGTTCATTAATATTTAGGACGGGAAAACCTTCAGGGGAAACTCTCTGCGGCATATTTTTGGGGCAGTATATTACATCGTGTAAATAATTGACGAAAATATCCGCTACAGCTTTCATTATGACCTGTTTGCTCTCATTTTCCCTGCTTTATTGATCCGGTAAAACCCGCGTGAATGCTCAAATATCACAATTTACAGTTAATATTTATCAGAGTGTCTTAAATTATAGTACAAATATATTTTATTTTCAATTTATAGCTTATAATTTATAATGGTTAATAAAATAGGAGGTTTTTATGACTAAAAAGCCAGTATGCCCAAAATGCAACGCAGCAGATTTCACCAGTTCACCCATTAAAATGCCAAACAGCGATATCTGGAACCCGGTCGTCTGCAGTTCCTGCGGCGCCATCGTAGGACAAATACCCAGTTATGATTTATATGACGCCATCAAACAACTCGGCGAAATATCCACCATCCTGGAACGCCTGGATAACATTCAAACAGTTCTGTACGACCG
>JGI24695J34938_10001598_pt1 | contig 19063 bp, 17 predicted proteins | sample TergutCo191P3_FD_34938 | JGI IMG/M metagenome (IMG submission 34938)
GATACTTACGCTGTGAAGCAAAACGCTGCGACACGCATTGTAAATTTGTTTATGGAAAGCGACCGGATCACTTTTATCGTAGGAACCGCAATCAACGAAGCCCATCAGGATCCCACGATGCCTGTGGAGCTTGACATACGGCGCAATGTAATTAAGCGCATGGCGTCACTGCTAAAAGATAAATTCCGCAAAGAAATTGTGATACGATATTTTTAGAAATTTCAAATTATATAGTAAATTCAGCGTGAATTTTACATTACGCATAGTAAGGCCAAGTACAACACCTCATATATTGTTTCGCCTTTTTTCACACATACGTATCCTGATGTTTTTTTAATGTTTCTACAAATTCCAGGACGATTTTTTGATAATCAGGCTTGAATTTCTCTGCTATTCGGGCCATTTGTCGAATTTCCGGTGAATACTGTATAAAATCATTTTTTATTGTTGTTTCCTCTCCCGTTATCAGGTATTCGACAGACACTCCCAATACACGGGCAATACGCACCGCTGCATCGGCAGACGGCATTCGGCCGCGCACACTTAGATAATTGTCTATGGTATGTTTTTTTAAACCCGCCTGAGCTGCCAATTCTTTGACACGCAGCCCGGAATAAGACAATTCGGACTTCAAATTCTCCCTGAAACCCATATTTGTATATAATATGCCTAAAAGCATATTTTTTTATTGACAATATGCTAATTGTAGAATATAGTGCACTGTATATGCTTATAAGCCAATTTGAGGAGAAAAAATGAATGCAACGACAGGCTTGATTTTCACGCTGATACGCAATGATACAGAATACTCAGTTTCAAAAGGCACGGCAGCTGAAGATATGGTAATAATTCCGGCAATATACAATGGTCTGCCTGTGACTGCCATCGCCGATAATGCCTTCTCCCGCCATTGGCAGTTAAGAAGCATTAAAATACCTGACAGTATAAAAAGTATCGGCGACTACGCGTTCTCATCTTGCTGGCAGTTACAGGATATTACATTACCCTGCAATGTGATGAGTATTGGGCATGGAGCATTCAAAGGCTGCGACAGCTTAACGAATATCACCATACCAGACAATGTAACGAGCATCGGTAAAAATGCGTTCCATGACTGCGAGAACTTGACGAGCATCACTATGCCCAATGGCATAACAAACATCGGCGATTACGCATTTTCCTCCTGCGGCAGCTTGTCAGATATAACGCTGCCAAACAGCATAACGAATATCGGAGATTACACATTCGAAGGCTGTAGCAGCTTGAAGAACATTACGATACCCGGCAGCGTGACGAGTATCGGCAACGGCGCGTTCTCCGGTTGCAGCGCTTTGAAGAGCGTCACCATACCTGACAGCATAATGAGAATCGGTAATTGCGGGTTCGCATATTGCAGCGGTTTGACGAGTATTACCATACACAATGGATTGACGAGTATCGGCGATTGTGTGTTTCAGAACTGCAGCAGTATAACCAGTATCACCATACCAGACAGTGTGACGAATATCGGTAACAGCGCATTCGCCGGTTGTAACAAATTAACGGATGTTATGATTCCAACCAGTATGGTGAATGTCGGTTATGGTATGTTTTCCGGCTGCTGCGGTTTGATGAACATCATAATTCCCGGAAATGTGATAAATATCGGCGATGCTGCCTTTTATCATTGCAAAGGTTTAACAAGCGTCATTATTCCAAACAGCATGGAAACAATCGGCTATTCTGCGTTTGACGGCTGCAGCGGTTTAACGAATGTTTTTTACGGCGGAACGGATAACTCGGATTGGTCGATGATACATTTTAATTCCAATAATATATTGCTTGCAGGCGCGGCACGTTACTATTATTCCGAAACACAACCGGTCACATACGGCAACTATTGGCATTTTGTTGACGCAATTCCATCAATGTGGAAATGAGCGCATGAAAGAATTGTTTTGTATATTAGGCGGATTTTTCCCTCTATATATAACCTGCCCTCATTGAGGACGGATAAATCAGGTTACCTACCCGTACAAGGATAGGTAACACAGAAATGAGAGTTTTTATGAAGAACACAATTACATTATGTCACAGGAAGGAGATGAAAAAATGGTTATGTGTGTTTACCCTTGTCACCATTTTTGCGGCAGGCACAGCGTTTGCCGATCATCCGGATGGATTTGGAATAGGCGTACAATTTGGCGGCGGAGGCAGCTGGAGCGGCGGAGGCTTTGGCGCATCAGGGATTGCTTTGTCTCTAAAAATTCCCAGTGTACCTGTTTTCTGGACAATTAACCTTGATATTTTTAACGATGCATTTGGATTGGGTGTCGCCGGTGATTATTTTCTCATTGATAAAGTATTGGTTACAGATATCAAATTACACTGGTATTTAGGTCTTGGCGGCGGTGTGGATATTTGGTTTGGTGATACTTTAGGTCTTGGAGCATCTGCCCGTCTCCCTATCGGATTAAGCTGGCAGCCGCTTGATTTATTGGATGTTTATTTACAAATAGTACCGAATATTGGAGTTGCCATTCTTCCTGACTTCCATTTCCCCTATGGCGGATATGGCGGTAACTTGGGTATCCGAATTTGGCTTTAAGGAAGCCTGTGTAACGTGTTGGTGCCAGTAACGCGTTAGTGTCACCCAATTGAAGAATTCCCTGTGATAATTTGGGCTGTTAAAAGGCTTTGAAAAGTGGTATATTGGGAAAATAAAAGGGTGAAACATGAAGAAACACAAAGTTACTATTTGCACCGGCACCGCCTGTTTTGTGATGGGCGGCTCAGAACTGCTGCTGTTGGAAGAACAGCTTCCGGATGATCTTAAAGCTATTACGGAAATTGAGGGCTCTCCCTGCAGTGATATCTGTAACCGCAGCGAATACTCAGGAGCACAGGCTGACCACGCGCCCTTCGCGCAGGTCAACGGAAAAGTTATAGAACAGGCAACTGTCCTAAAAATCATTGACTGCCTTAGAACGCTGGAGGCAGAGAACCAGAGGCCTGATTATGCTTAACATGAACAATAACGCCCACAGGCTCAAACGGGAAATACTGGTGCGTCTCACCAAGATTCAGCTTGAAGGTAAACTTGACGAAGCTGTTGATAATATACCCAAGGAACTTGCTCCCTTTGGTAGCACGTCAATCCGCTGCTGTATCTACCATGACAGGGAAATAATCCGCCAGCGTGTAATCGCCCGGCTTGGTTGGAGCCTTGAAGAATATGATGATAATAAGCGGATTGCAGAATACGCGAAAGAAGCTCTTGCGCGGGAGAAGCCTATCTGGCCAATACACACAGTGATAGATGAAGCATGCAATGCCTGTGTGCGTTCTCATTATATGGTAACCAATGTTTGCCAGGCTTGCCTTGCCCGTCCGTGCCAGACCAACTGTGGCAGGAAGGCGATTGAGGTTAAAGACGGCAGATCACACATTGACAGCGATAAATGCGTAAGCTGCGGTTTGTGTCTGCAGAATTGTCCTTATAAAGCGATCATCAAAATTCCAGTCCCCTGCGAGGAAGCATGCCCAGTAGGAGCCATTACCAAGAACGAAAACGGCAAGGAACGCATTGACTACCAGAAGTGCATTAGCTGCGGCAACTGTATGAGGGAATGTCCCTTTGGCGCTTTAGTAGATAAGAGCCAGTTGTTTGACGTGGTTAAGCACATAATGGCAGGTAAAAATGTTGTCGCCATGTACGCTCCCGCTGCCGCCGCTCAGTTCCGTGTTGAAAGCGGTCAGCTGGAAGGCGCGCTTTTAGCCTGTGGTTTTTCAGGCGTAGTGGAAGTAGCGCTTGGCGCGGACATCACCGCGGACAGGGAAGCTCAGGAATTCGAAGAGCGCGCAAAACAGGGTGATAAGATGATGACTACCTCCTGCTGCCCCGCGTATGTTAGGGCGGTGCGCCTCCATGTGCCGCAGCTTGCGGACTGCATTTCCACCACCCATACCCCAATGCACTACTCCGCTGAAATCGCCAAAAAAGAATACCCGGGCTGCATTACGGTTTTTATCGGACCATGCCTTGCCAAACGGCAGGAGGGAATGGACGATGAACTGGTTGATTACGTCATTTCCATTGAGGAGATTGGATCTCTATTCATTGCCAAAAATATTGATGTGGCAAAAGTAGAATCCGTTCCTGGGAAGAAGCTCCCCACTTCTAGCGGAAGAAACTTCGCAAAATCAGGAGGAGTGGCTCAGTCAGTAAAAATGCGGCTAAAAGATACATCTCTGCTGAAAGAAGCGATCATTGACGGTCTTGATAAAGCTGGAATTAAACGCCTGATCGAGTTCGGAAAAATAAACGCTGGGGAATTACCGCTCAAGGATGACACGCCGAACCTTATCGAGGTAATGTCCTGTCAGGGCGGCTGTATCTCAGGGCCTTTAGTGGTTACCAATCCCAAAGTCGCCCTCATGCAGTTGGGAAAATACGCGGAAAAAGGCGTTCCTGTTTAAACACATCGCTAAAAGATAAAATACCGGAGACTGTTCCAAAACTTTTAAACCGAAGGTTTGCGTTTTTGGAACAGCCTCACCGTTATACGCAAATAGGTTTAATATCCCGCTGCTTGCAATGTACCAATTAAATCTCTAAATCACGAATATTCTAAAGCCGATATACAAAGAGAGGTATAATCATGTTTTATGAGAAATGCAGAGAGATACTCCTTGGCGAGTGCGAGGTTATTCAAAGTGCGGCTTTTACGCAGGAAAAGCTTCGTATTGCCGTAATGAATAAGGAATGGATGGATTTTGAGAGATATTCCGGTGAAATGAACGCGATTGAGGCGAAAATGACGCTGTTTGAAAGCGAACGCGAGAGGCTTTTTGAGGTTTTTGAGGCGCTTACACGGCAGAATACATATTCAGGCATTAACGATGCCAAGGGGCGTTTCTATAGAATGGCGTCCTTTTTACCTGAAAACCAGCGGAATGATTTAACCGCTATTTACCGCAGTTTAAAAATGGAAACTTTGAAATTACGGCTTGCGAACGAAGCTTTAATAACATATATGGCGGGAATTAAATCAACGCTTTCAGAATTTTTCTCTCTTGCTTTTCCGGAACGGGCAGGAAAGTTATATACTCCGCGCGGAACCCATTTTTCACATGATATGCGCAGCATGGTATTAAACCAGAGCTTCTGATTGTATTAATAGGAGAATGATATGACATCAACATTTATGGGACTGGAAATCGGCAGAAAGGGATTGCAATCTCATCAACAGGCGCTGGCGGTTACAGGCCATAACCTTGACAATATCAATAGTGAAGGGTACTCGCGGCAGAGAATTGATATAATGCCGTTTGATCCTATTTATCTTCCGGGGCTGAACCGCGCTGAAACTCCCGGTCAGCTTGGACAGGGCGCTGTTGTTGAGCGGATTGAACGCGTGCGTGATGAACTTTTGGACAGGCGGATAGTGACCCAGGCTTCGGGTGAAGGATACTGGACTGTGCGGGATCGATACATCCAGGAAATGGAGCAGATGTATCTTGAAACAGGCGCAAATTCCGTGCGCAGCAAGATGGATAAATTCTGGGACGCCTGGCAGGAACTCTCCATGCACGCCGCCGATAATGAATTCCGCACAGCCGTTCTTCAGCGCGGAAAAACCCTAATCGACGGCATACATAATCATTATAACGGTTTAAAGATGCTTCAGACGCAGGTCAATGACGATATAGAGATGAATGTCTCAAGGGTTAACGAGATTACCCGCCAGATTGCCGCCCTAAACAAGGACATTACGCGCATCAAAGCGTTAGGTGACAATCCAAACGATCTTATGGACAGGCGGGATTCGCTTGTGGACAGGCTCTCGTCAATAATTGACGTAACGGTTACGCAGAAAGATCCTGATGAATTTATGGTGCACACTTCAGGCCATGTTCTTGTACAGGGACAGGTAGCGCGCCAGTTTGATATGCGCAAGGACGTTGATGAAGAAAGTTATGCGCATATATTCTGGCAGGATACAAAGAGGGAAATTGTTTTTACAAGGGGCAGCCTTGGCGCGCTTATGGAACTTCGTGACGCTACAATCGAAGATGAGATACAGAATCTTGACAATATGACAATGAACTTTGTTGATCTGGTAAATGAAATTCACCGCGGCGCTTACGGCGCGAACGGTACGACAGGCAGCGATTTCTTTTCTGAGTATCCTTTTGTCGCCAATGTTAACGGTAATTATGATCGTTCAGGCAGCGGCGTTTTCGACTCAAGTTATATCTACCGCATAAACGGACAGAACAGGCTGGAATCACAGGCTCAGACCGGTCTTCAGGGGACAATTACACTGTCAGGCGCAAACGGCGATATTAATGTGCCATATTATGCGACTGATACGGTTGCGGACATTATAACCCGCGTAAATAATTCAGGAGCTGAAGTTGTTGCGCGCCTTAACCGCGATGGTTTGCTTACTTTAAAAGGAACGCCCGCTGATTTGGTGGAAGGACAGAGAGTTAATCCCGATTTTGTTATACGGCATATTGAAGATTCAGGACACTTTCTGGCAGGTTACGCCGGACTTCTTAACGCATCAGGACCAGAAGGCGCTTTTAACTGGAACCAGGCTGACGCGGTAACAAGCCTGCGCGGCGGACCTGAAACTTTCGCCGTAGCTCCGATTTCGCATCCTGCTGGCTGGATAGAGGTGAATCCTGCTCTTTTAAAAGATCCAGGTTCGGTCGCGGCGGGTTTCAGCTACAATGACCATGCAGCCAATCCCGGCAACGGAGACGCGGCGGCGGCAATCGCGGCCATAAGGAACAGCCCTGTAATGGTAGGCAGACTTTCAACATTTGACGATTATTTTGCGGATTCTGTGGGACGCATTGCGCTGCTGGGTGAACAGTCAGGCAGGGCTCTTGAAACCGAAAATCGTATCATGAAATACCTTACAGATATGCGCAGATCAATTTCAGGCGTTAACATGGATGAAGAAATAGCGAACATGATCCGGTATCAGCATGGTTATAACGCGGCGGCGCGGTTTATAACAACTGTCAATTCCATGCTTGATACGATTATTAACAGGATGGGAGTTTAAATAACAACTAATAAAGAAAGAATTATTTATCAGGAGACGGGTTTATGAAAAGAATTTCAAGTGATATGGCGATGGTTGACATGCAGTTTCACCTTAAACGGCAGGAAGATGCGATTGCGCGAATAGAATCTCAAATCGGTTCGCAGAACAGATTGCACCAGTTAAGGGATGATCCTATCGCGGCGTCTCACGCTGTCCGTTATGAATCGTATCTTGCGCGTCTTGAACGTTTTGAAAAAAACACCCAATACGCGATGGAACATTTCAATAATACCTATGATTATTTAAACGAGACAAACTCTGTGCTTCAGAGAATACGCGAACTTGCGGTTACGGGAGCCAACGGCGTTTATTCATCTGATGATCTTAAAATTATGGCTGTTGAAGTCAATGAACTGTTAAAGGAACTTGTAGCTCTTTCAAACAAGACAGGGCCGGATACAAAACAGGCGTTCGCCGGGGATAAGGTTTTTACGGAGCCATTCCGTATTGTGGAAGGAAGGGTAGACGGCGGAGACGAAACCATGATTGTCCGTGTTGAGTACCGCGGAGCGGGAGCGACCAGGAGAACTGAAATCAGCGACCGTACTTTTCTTGAACTGGACATCGGAGGGGATGAGGCGTTCTGGGCGGAAAAAATGCAAATTTTTTCAAAAACGGACGCCACCGACTACAGGGTGCAAGCTGCAGGTTCGTTTATGATAGACGGAGTTGAAATTCATGCGTCTGTGGGCGATACGCTGCCCGCGATTGTCGCGAAGATAAATGATTCAGCCGCTCCTGTAAAAGCGTACATAGATCCGGCAACAAAAGGGCTTGTTCTGGAAGGCACAACCGCTCATCTAATACGCGCAGAAGATCGCGCGGGCGGAGCTACGGTGTTACGCGATTTGGGGATTATCAGGGGCAACATGGAGAATAACGCGCCCAACTGGAATGCAAACGCGAATGTTTTCGGCGGCTCAATATTTGACATGGTGATACGCCTTCGCGACGGAATGCTCAGAAACGATCAGGACTTTATCGGCAGCCAGGGAATTGGCGGGATGGATTTAGCGCTTAATAATGTTGTTACGCGGATAGCCGATATTGGCAGCCGTCAGGAAAGAGCGGAAATGACCTGGGAAAGGATTAACAGGGAGATTCCAAATATTACAAACATGCTCTCACGCGAAACCGGGCTTAATATGGTAACTGCGGCGACTGAATTAAAGATGATGCAATTTGCGCATGAGGCAACCCTGCAGACGGCAGCCAAGATTCTGCCGCAGACATTGCTGGATTTTATAAGATAGCGTTTGTTTATATGGACACATTACAGACTGCTTTAATATCTGTATTGATTATATTCATTCAAAACACAAGGAGTAAAAATGAAGATTGATACAAAAGCTTTTGGTTTAACAGAAGTTGATGAAAAACAAAAAATAAATTTTCCTCAGGGGTTATACGGTTTTGAGGAATATTCTAATTTCGCGCTGCTGGACGCGCAGCATCCGCCCTTTTACTGGCTTCAGTCTGTAGATGACAAGGAAATCGCCTTTGTGCTTATCAATCCGTTTCTTTTTCGTCCCGATTATGAAGTTAACATAGCAAATGACGAACTGGAAGATATCGGAATAACATCTCCTGAAGAAGCGCTGATATTCGCAATTGTAACCATTCCGCCGGACGGAAGCCCCATGACAGCTAACCTTCAGGGGCCGCTTGTTATTAACCGCGACAGTATGACAGGGAAGCAGGCAATTTGCCCGGATATGCGCTGGCGCACACGGCATGACATTAACGCCGAACTGAACGCAACGGAGCGCGCATAATGCTTATACTATCAAGAAAAATAAATGAGAAAGTCATAATCGGGGATGATATTACCGTTTCCATTATAGAGGTTCGCGGCGATCAGGTGAGAATCGGCATTGACGCGCCGAAAAAGGTAAAAGTTTTCAGACAGGAAGTTTTTGAAGCTATCAGGGACGAAAATAAGGCCGCATCAGCCTCAGTTACAGTAATTCCCCAGGTAAATTTTCCTGGCGCTCACAGCGAAGCTTCCAGTACCAGTAAATAATAGATTTAAATTTCCCGTTCCATTCCTCCCGTTGACTAAATTCGCCAATTCCTGTAACCTGAAGAAAACGATGTACCGTTTGGTACTATATACCTTTGGACAGTACCGAGGGTACAAATACTCATGGAGGTTATTATGAAAGTCGCAATTAATGGTTTCGGACGAATTGGCCGTCTGGTTTTTCAGTCATTGGTAGGGCAGGGGCTGCTCGGCAAGGATAAAATTGACGTTGTAGCGGTAGTTGATATTGTTACAGACGCGAAATATTTTGCCTACCAGCTTAAATACGATTCTACACAAGGTCAAATGAAGGCGGATATCCAGACAAAGAAGAGCGCGGGCGCCGCCGAAGATGATATTTTAGTTGTAAACGGACATGAAGTCCAGTGTGTAATGGCCGAAAGAGAGCTTAAAAACCTGCCTTGGGCCAAACTTGGCGTTGAATATGTAATTGAATCAACAGGTCTTTTTGTCGATGATAAAGCATTCGGTCACCTTGACGCCGGAGCCAAGAAGGTTATTATTACCGCTCCCGCCAAAGGTAAGGAAAAAAATATTCCCACATTTGTAATGGGTGTAAATAATGAAAAGTACGATCCTGCCAAGGATAATGTAATATCCAATGCATCCTGTACCACAAACTGTCTGGCTCCTATTGTATACGTTCTCTTAAAAGAAGGCTTCGGAGTTGAAACCGGTCTTATGACCACAATTCACTCCTATACAGCGACCCAGAAAACAGTTGACGGACCTTCAAAGAAGGACTGGAGAGGCGGACGCGCTGCGGCTATCAATATCATCCCTTCAACAACCGGCGCAGCGAAAGCTGTAGGCGAAGTTCTCCCCGAAACCAAGGGAAAACTGACCGGCATGAGCTTCCGCGTTCCCACACCTACAGGCTCTGTAGTAGACCTGGTTTTCCGCACAACAAAAGACACCTCAATAGAAGAAATCAACGCAGCCTTTAAAAAAGCTTCTGAATCCTATCTAAAAGGCGTTCTGCAGTTCCAGAGTGATGAAATTGTTTCTACCGACATTGTACATAATACCAATACTTCAATTTACGACAGTCTGGCGACTTTACAGAACAATCTCCCCGGAGAAAAACGTTTCTTTAAAGTTGTCTCCTGGTACGACAATGAATGGGGCTATTCGAATAAGGTAATTGATTTACTGAAATATATCGACAGTAAGAAGTAAGAGAGTTTTTTAAGGGAGTAGGGAGTAGGGAGCAGGGAGTAGGGAGCGTTGTTTGTAGTCAATGTATGTTATTTTCATGCAATGATTACAGACAACATTCCCTACTCACCATTCCCCACTCCCCACTCCCTATTTTATAAGGGAGATAATCATGTTAAAAACTGTAAAAACAGTTGATTTAAAAGGCAAACGTGTAATAATGCGTGTTGACTTTAACGTTCCCATGAAGGACGGAGTTGTGCAGGATGATACGCGTATAGTCGCGGCATTGCCTACAATTCAATATATACTGGAGCAGGGAGCAAAATCCATTACTCTGATGTCGCATTTGGGCGATCCTTCCAAAGACGCTAAAAAAGCGAAGGAAAAAGCCGAGAAGGATGGTAGGTCATTTGATGAAGCGGCGTATATAAAGTGTAAGCACAGAATGGCACCGGTCGCAGCCTATCTGGAATCAAAACTTGGTAAGCCTGTAATTTTTGCAGGCGAAGATAGCTGCTACGGAAAGAAACAGTTTATTGAAAGCCAAAAAGACGGTTCCGTGATCATGCTGGAAAATACCCGTTTCCATAAGGAAGAAACTGCCAAGGAAGCGGCTGATCTTGATAAGCTGGCAAAAGAGCTCGCGACATACGGCGATGTGTTTGTTAATGATGCGTTCGGAACCGCTCACCGCGATCACGCTTCAACTGCGTCAATCGCGAAATTTGTTCCGGTTTCCGTTGCAGGTTTCCTGATGGAAAAAGAAGTCAACTACCTTGAACCGATTGTTACAGACCCGAAAAAACCGCTTATCGCCATTATCGGCGGCGCGAAAGTATCTTCTAAAATCGCGGTACTCGAAAGTCTGCTTAAAAATTCAAGTGCCCTCGTTATCGGCGGCGGCATGGCCTATACATTCCTGAAAGCTCAGGGGTATAAAGTGGGTAAATCCCTTGTCGAAGACGATCAAATTGATACGGCCAAAAAGATCCTCCAGGCTGCCAAGAGCGCAAATGTTCAGATTGTACTGCCATTGGATCATGTAGCCGCTACATCTTTTGACGCTTTATCCTCTCCAATCCCTGTGGACGGTCTTGATCTTCCCGATAATTTTCTGGGACTGGATGTCGGACCGAAAACACTTAGTAAATACACAGAAGTTCTCGCTCCGGCCAAAACGATTGTTTGGAACGGTCCTGTCGGCGTTTTTGAATTTGACGCTTTCGCCAAAGGCACAGAACAGGTCGCTAAACTGGTCGCCGAAGCGACAGGCAAGGGTACTATTACCGTTGTTGGCGGCGGAGACTCTGTCGCGGCTGTAAATAAATTCAATCTTGCTTCAAAGATGAGCCATGTCTCCACCGGAGGCGGCGCTTCGCTGGAACTGCTGGAAGGTAAAAAGCTGCCCGGTATTGAAGTGTGCAGAGGTTAGGGATTAATTATGAGCAGACATTACTATATCGCAGGCAACTGGAAAATGCATAAAACGCGGGCGGAGTCAGCGGAATTGGCGCAGGCTCTTGTTAATGAATTAAAGGACGGCAAGCATAAGTACCTTATAGCCCCTTCTTTTACAAATATTGAAACTGTATCCGCCATAATCGAAGGAACCAATATCCGTCTTGGGGCGCAGAATTGCGCGCCGGAGGAACAGGGCGCTCATACGGGCGAAGTTTCAGTATTGCAGCTTAAAGACCTTGGGGTGCAGACAATCATTCTAGGACACAGCGAAAGACGGCACGTATATAAAGAAGACAACGCGCTTATCAACAAAAAGGTAAAACTTGCCCTCAGCAAAGGATTTGAAGTGATTCTCTGTATCGGTGAACTTCTGGAAGAGCGTGAGGCGGGCAGGGTAGAGGAAGTATGCGAAACCCAGACTGTAAAGGGTCTTGAAGGCGTCAGTATTGAGGATTTGGCGAATGTAATTATCGCATACGAGCCTGTTTGGGCTATCGGCACCGGAAAAACCGCAACGCCGCAGGATGCCGAAGCGGTTCATGCTTTTGTGCGCAAGGTTATTACCCGTCTTTACGGAGAAGAAGCTGGCAAAAAGATTATTATCCAGTACGGCGGTTCTGTGAAACCGGATAATGCCGCACAGCTTATGGCGATGGAAAATATTGACGGCGCTCTTGTGGGCGGCGCTTCATTAAAGACAGATACATTTGTACCGATTGCCAAATTTTCCTGAAATGACTTTTTTTTTCCTGAAGGGAACCGGAACTTTACTTTTTAAAATCAGGTCAGGGGAGCTGCTGTGAGTTTTTTCTGTCTGTTATGGGTTCCCCTGTTCTATTTGTTCTGGCGTTCCATTGCCTGGTCGTCAGGTTCCAGGGGCGTTTGGGCGCTCTTATTGGGAAGCATAACGTCGATTATTCAATTCTTTCTGGGCTATTTCATAAGCCCGGGAGGTTTTGGATATTCGCGCTTTTTTTTTGGTTTTACAGACATTGTAAGCGTGCCTGTGCTTGTCCCGCTTTTTGTGTATGCTTTTTTATTGCTAATCCGCGGTACAAAAGGAAAAGTTGACTTTGCCAGTTTTTCACTGTTATGGATGATTCCTTTCGCGGCTCTGAGGGCTTTAAACTGGAGTTCAGCCAACAATCCGGTATTGCTCATAACAGTGCCGCTACTGTGGACAGCTCTCGCCGCGGGCATTCACTTCCTGATAAATTTAATAATAGTAAATTTCCGCTGGTATAAAATTATTATTTCGGTTCCGTGTATTCTTGTTTTACCTGTCATTGCCGCAGGCTCTTACTGGGCCTTTTTTTCTCAACAAACCCATATCGGTCTGGGTTTGCTGTTTGCGTCCCACATTCCATTGATTTTTTCTTTTATTTTCAAACGCATAACAAGAGGGGAATGACACTAAAGTTTATGATTCATACTGCGCGAGGCACAATTCATAGTAACGCCCCTTTATTTCCATCAGTTCTTCATGCGTTCCGCTTTCAATTATTTCCCCGTCAGATATAAACATAATTCTTGTACAGTTTCTGATTGTTGAAAGACGGTGGGCGATAATTAAAGATGTACGCCCTTTCATCAATGTGCGGATGCCCTCCTGTACCAGCTGCTCTGTGCCGGTATCAATACTGCTTGTCGCTTCATCAAGAATTAAAATGCGCGGATTGGAAATGAGGGTGCGCGTAAAGGCCAATAGCTGCCTCTCACCTGCGGAGATGCCGCCGCCCCTTTCCGTGACGGAGGTGTTGTAGCCAAGAGGCATTTTTTCTATAAAGCTGTGGGCGCCTGTCAGCTTCGCGGCTGCGTAAATTTCTTCGTCTGTCGCGTCAAGTTTCCCGTAACGGATGTTATCCGCGATTGTCCCGGTAAATAAAAAACTGTCCTGAAGCATTATTCCCATCTGGCTGCGAAGGGAGCTTAAGGTCACTTTCATTATATCCTGACCGTCAACCAAAATCTGCCCCTCTTCAATATTATAAAAACGCGAGAGCAGGTTTACGATGGTAGTTTTTCCAGCTCCTGTCGGGCCTACAATGGCGATGCTCTGTCCGGGATGTCCGTCAAAACTTACATTTTTAAGCACCTTACGCGTTCCGTCATAGCTGAAACTGACATTTTTAAATTCAACATGACCGCGGACAAAGGGAAATTCCACAGCGTCCGGAACATCCTGAATTGTTACAGGTTCCTCTATTGTATCGAAAATACGGTCAAGATACGCCATCGCGGTTATAAAGGTATTGTAGATATTCGCGAGGTTGATTATGGGCTGCCAGAAGCGCCACGCGTAGTTGCCCATAACGAGCAGAGTTCCGAAACTTGCCATCGGGTTCATCCAGTAAGCGCCCATGATATACACAAATGAGAACACCAACTGGCTTATCGTTTCTGTCGAGTACCATACCGTATTTGAAATATAAATGGCTTTCATCCAGGCTTTATTTCGCTCATCTGTCAGGCTGTTCATGATATTTAAATTCTTTTTCTGTCTGTCAAAGGCCTGCGTCACCCTGATGCCGTCGATGGATTCCTGCACATAGGCGTTAAGATTTGCGCCCTTGTTTGAAACCATCTGCCAGGATTTTCTCTGAGCGGGTTTTATTATCCAGATAAAAATGGCGAATAACGGCAGCCCGAAAACGGTTACGGTTGCCAGCTGCGGGCTTACCTGGTACATAAAAAATATTATCAAAAATATATTTAGAACTTCTATTATGAAGTTAATTATTCCGTTGGATAAAGCATCGGAAACGCTGTTTACATAGGGCACTACGCGCACAAAAATTTTTCCGTGCGGGCGGCTGTCAAAAAAACTAAAGGATAATTTCTGAAGATGCGAAAATAAATCGTAGCGGATATCATGGATAATTACAGCTCCGGCTCTCGCTACAAGTATATTGCGTACAGTGCCCAGAGCTACGCTTATTACAATTGATCCGGCAAGAAAAGCTGACATTAGCAGCAGCAGCCTGATATCCTTGTTTGGAACGGCTTCGTCGAGAGCGCGCTGGATAAAAAGCGGCCCTGCGAGTCCTGTCACGCTTGCCAGAACGCTGAATAAAAGGGACAGTTTTAAATTCCCCTGTGCCTTAACAAGATACCCAAGCACGCGCTTAATGTTTACAAGGCTGACTTTTTCGTCCATGTATTCATCAACATCGTAGCGGTTGCGCTCTTTCGCGTTTTGTTTCTGATCATTTTTGCGGGAAGCCATTATCTGTCCTCCCCGATTGCGTCAATGCCGGCATTGTACTGCAATGTCCAGATGTTATGATAATATCCGCGCATGGCTAAAAGTTCGCTGTGCGTTCCCATTTCAATGATATGTCCCTTGTCCATTACAAGGATGATATCCGCTCCCCTGAACGATGAAATTCTCTGCGCGATGATTATTTTTGTGCATCGAAAATTCAGTTCTTTCAGCTGCTTTTGTATATACTGTTCCGTTTCGCTGTCCACAGCGGATGTTGTGTCGTCTAACACAAGAATGGCAGGCTCTATGGCAAGAGCGCGGGCGAGCGCTATCCTCTGCCTTTGTCCTCCTGAAAGACCTACGCCGCGCTCGCCGACCAGCGTATCATAACCTTCGCTCATCCCGCTAATAAAATTTTCGGCGTCAGCCTGAACAGCGTGCCTTTTTATATTTATTTCGTCTGTTTCCGGTCTGCCGTACGCTATGTTACCCTTAACAGAATCTGAAAATAAAAATACATCCTGCATGGCAAAACCTATGTGCCGCCTTAATGATGACATTGTGTAGTAATTGATGTTCTTCCCATCGAGTAAAATTTTCCCTGAATCAGGTTCAAAAAATCTGGTTAATAAATTAACTAGTGAAGTTTTTCCCGAACCTGTACTGCCGAGTATCCCGACTGTCGCTCCTGCTTTTACCCTGAAATTTATATTTTCCAGAATTTGCGCGCCGTTTATGCTCAAGTATACATCTTTAAATTCAATATCTCCGTCCGGCTTTTGCGTAAGCTCTACCGCATCCGGGGCATCTCCTATGCTCCTGGGAGCTTCAAGCACCTCATGCATCATTTGCGCTGAGGCGCTGTAACGTTCAAAGTCCGCCAGAAGGGGGCCGAGCATCCTTAAAGGACCGGCAAGCGCCCATGTAAGCGAAGAAAACGCGAGGTACTGGCCGGCGGTCATCCATTCTTTTATCAGGAAAAATCCGCCTACAAGAAGCGTTACAACAATAAGCGACTGGCTTGCGGCTTCCAGAAGCGGCTGGTATTTTGCGATAATCAGAGCGTTTTCACAGCTTGTATCGCGGTACAGCGCGTTATATTTTTCAAAATGTTTTTTTTCGTATTCTTCGCGCGCGAACGCCCTAACCACACGGTTTCCTTCTATATTCTCTGTTACGGCTGTTCCCAGATCCGTAAGCTTCTGCCTCAGTAATTGAAATCGCGGCCTTATTCGTTTTTTTAACCGGCTGCTGATGTAAAAAATAAAAGGCATGACGACAGACAGAAGAAGGGCGAGCCTCCAGTTTACAAATAATAAAAATATAAATGTTGATAAAAATAAAACCACAGCATCAACAAACTGATAGGATACCCACGCTGTAGTATGCCGCAGCCAATCCAAATCCTGAGTCATGCGGGTCATTAGGTTTCCGGTTGGAAAACGTCCCAGAAAAATATAATCCTGCCTCTGTACTGTTTCGTACATGTCACGGCGAATATCTGTCATGATGCCAGTGCTGGATTTTTCCATCAGGATTACCATTAAGTAACGCAGGCTAAGGCGCGTAAGATGGACTGCCATCATTGTAACAAGGAGCGGAATTAACGGAGCGGTATTGCCGGGAGTTATTACATCATCAATTAGTTTCTGGGCGAGCATGGGATTTATAATGCACATTGCGGCGGTAACCGCAGTAAGGATTAGGCCGCAGATTAATACAACCCGTTTTCCCTTCATGTAGTTCCATATCCAAATTATCTGTTCCATAAAAATCCCTAAACAAGAATCTGTAATTAATAACAATCAACAAAAATTTTATTTTTAACATTTTTAATTTTAAAGGAGATGTTTAAAAACTTTATTATATTAACAGCTTTAATACCCCTTTATTTTTTTTCCAAAAAGCATATTCTGATAACAGCGCAGACAGCCCGGGAAAAGGCCCCCATCACATTCATTTAATGTTTTCCTGAACTGGTTTGCCCGCTCTCCGTTATATATTTCCCTGAATGACTGCTGCGTAATATTCCCCAATATATAATCCGGATAGTCCGCGCAGAAATGCACGTCTCCGTTATAGTTAACATTTACCTGGCACCAGGGAACTATACAGCGGTTGCGGACCGGCGTTTCAAGTTCCGCGTAATAGGTATGGGTTTTATCCGGGTTTAAAACCGGAACTGTTATCATCGGGTGGCCGTAATTTACCTTATGGATGCCCATTAAAATATCATGGAGTTTTTGCCCGTCAATACCTGAATTGTAACCTGTGTTGTAAGCTTCAAGGCAGTCAATATCCGTATCAAGCTTTTCCTTCATAAAACGTTTTTGTGCGGCGACAATGCTGTCATTGGTATATGTTCCCAGATTGAAGATATGAAGATCCAGTGAATATTCCCTGCTCGCTTCCGCAAGATTTACAAGGTCCATATAATTCTTATTGGTAACTACAGTAACAATTCCAAGTATCGGATACTTTGCCTTTTGTTTTTCTTTTTCCCTGTTGAGCGCCCTGAAACCGGCGATTACCTTATCATAGGCGCCCTTGCCGCGCATCGCGTCATTTACATCGCGGAAAGCGTCAAGAGAAACAAAAATTCCTGACCATTTGTCCCGTACAATCTGCTCCGCGTGTTTTTCCATCATAGTGCCGTTTGTGTTAAGGCTTACAAAAAGTCCTTTTTCCACCATGTATTTACATAATGGAAACAGATCCTTATAAAGGAAAGGCTCTCCCCCCCAGACATATATTACCGGTTTATGCGGCGCAATCTCATCTACAAATTTTTTCCATGTTTCCAGCGGAAGAGTTTTTTTATTTTCTTCGGCGGCGCAGTCATTCATTACGCCCTTGTCGCCGTACTGTCCGCACATAACGCAGCGCAGATTACAGGCGCCGGTCGGTTTAAAGTAAACAAGACCGAGATTTTTCATGTGGTTAAAACCGAAATCATGTTTGGGAAACAGCCTTGCCCTTCCTATTTTATAGAAAGCGTAAGCCATTCTTCCCGCCAGTCTTAAATTTTTCTTAACCAGCATTGGCACTACAGAAATATTTTTTTTCATTAAACCTTATTCCTAAGCAATTGAGAAATTAAATTTCAAAGTTGTTCAATAACTTTTATTATTGAACAACTTCATCAGAATTAAAATTAACCTTTTACGCCTGACCCGCCGAACCCAAAACGTTTTGATTTTTATGAGCGTAGATTTTTTTCAGTTCGTCTCTTGCGGGTCCTAAGTATTTGCGCGGATCAAATTCATCCGGTTTTTCAAAAAACACCTTGCGGATCATCGCTGTCATGGCAAGCCGTCCGTCTGAATCAATGTTGATTTTGCAGACTGCGCTCTTTGACGCTTTTCTGAGCTGCTCTTCCGGGATTCCGACAGAGTCAGTCAGCTTGCCGCCGTATTTTTCAATTATTTTCACATATTCAACCGGCACCGAAGATGATCCGTGCAGTACAATCGGAAAACCGGGAATCTTCTTTTCAATTTCTTCAAGAATATCGAAACGCAGCGGAGGCGGGATTAAGATTCCATTGGCGTCTTTTGTGCATTGTTCCGGTTTGAATTTTGCCCTTCCGTGGCTGGTTCCGATGGAGATTGCAAGAGAATCAACCTTGGTTTTATTTACAAAGTCGATTACTTCGGATGGTTGTGTGTAGTGGCTTTGTTCTGAGGAAACATCATCCTCAACGCCGGCAAGGACACCCAGCTCCCCTTCTACTGTTACATAATCTTTCTGGGAATGTGCAAATTCGCAGACTTTCTTTGTAACTGCGACATTTTCATCATAAGACAGGTGCGAGCCGTCAATCATAACCGATGAAAATCCTGTTTCAATACAATCTTTGCAAATTTCAAATGAGTCGCCGTGATCCAGGTGCAGGACAATCGGGATATCGCATCCAAGTTCATGGGCGTATTCCACAGCGCCGCGCGCCATGTTTTTCAGGATATTCTGGTTGGCGTATTTACGCGCACCGGCTGAAACCTGAAGGATTACCGGGGATTTGGTTTCCACGCAAGCCTGAATAATAGCCTGCATTTGTTCCATATTATTAAAATTATACGCCGGAAGGGC
>JGI24695J34938_10001600_pt1 | contig 19046 bp, 18 predicted proteins | sample TergutCo191P3_FD_34938 | JGI IMG/M metagenome (IMG submission 34938)
CCAGTAGATATTCATGCTAAAGTCCGCACTTGCAGTTTTCGCCGTTCTTCAGCTTTTCAAGCGCTCTTTCTTTTGCCAAAGCCTCACGCTGCTTATAGGTTCCCATTCTCTTCATCATGCTTTCCCAATCTATATGATGAGCATCAAATTCCGGGCCATCAACGCAAACAAACTTAACCTTGCCGCCAACCGTCACTCTGCAACATCCGCACATGCCTGTACCGTCAACCATAATGCTGTTAAGGCTTGCATAAGTTTTAACCTCATAAGCTCTTGTGGTTTCTGCGCAAAATTTCATCATTATCGGAGGGCCTATGGTTATGGCATAGTCTGGCTTTTTGCTTTCGCAAAGTTCTTTGAGAGGCTCGGTTACCAAACACTTGCGGCCATAAGAACCGTCATCTGTGCATACTATAAGTTCATCTGCCAATGCTTTCATTTCCTCTTCCATTATTATCAAGTCTTTTCTCCTTGCGCCTATGATTACCGTAACTTTATTGCCGGCTTTTTTTAGAGCTTGCACTATAGGGTACATGGGCGCAGTGCCAATGCCTCCGCAAATACAAACTGCATTGCCAAAGTTTTCAATGTGCGTGGGCGTACCCAGCGGGCCTGTCAATACGGGAATATCATCGCCGGTTTTGAATTGAGATAAGTCTATTGTTGTTTTGCCAACTGCCTGGAATATCAATGTTATTGTTCCTTTCTCGCTATTTGCATCTGCTATTGTAAGGGGTATTCTCTCCCCAGCTTCCAAGTCCGTTTGCAGAATTATAAACTGCCCTGCATGCCTCTCTTCAGCTATAAGCGGAGCTTCCACCACAAACTTATATACATCGCTTGAAAGCTGATGTGTTTCTAAAATTTTTGCCATAGCTTTGTAAAATAAAAAATTTCCTTTTGCCGCATAACTTTGCGCTCGGCTTTGCCGTGATGGTCATAGCCGCACAAATGCAAAAGCCCATGCACAAGAACCCGCTTGAGCTCTTTGTAATATGTGTTGCCATACATGGGAGCTTGCCTTTTAACTTGTTCTTCTGCAATATAAATTTCACCTAGCAGAGCAGGCTCGTTCCACACAAACGAAAGAACATCCGTCACACGATCCAGCTTGCGCCAGTTCTTGTTTAATTCTCTTTGCATTGCATCGCTGCAAAGCACCAGATTTACGGATGCGTTTTTTTTTTCACATTTCAGCAGAGCCTCTGCCAGAAGCTTAAAATTTCTTTTCCAGGGAAATTTTTTACCCGGCATTGACGAGAGAAAATTACAGCTCATACCATTTTTTCAGCACGCCTATAATTTGCTCCGCTTGAGTCTTGTTTGTGACGTTGAACTTGCTGCGCTGCTTTTGCACACCCTTGATTTTCTGGTAACGCCTGAGCGTAACTTTGGGTTCGCCAAAATTGCCGTCCGGACCCTTTTCCTGGTAAAGAAAAGCTATTGTGGACCAAGCACCTTTTGTTAGATATTCTTTAGCAAGCTCCTTAACGATAATTTCACCATTTTCGTCTGCTTGCTCTACTGTAGGCTCTATATTTTCTGTTTCCATGGTTGGAATCTATAAAATTCAACGCACCCTTTTAAACCACACACCTCTAAAAGTTTGGAAATGCCATACCTGCTTGCCTTTCTCCGAAATGTAATATTCGGCCGTGGCTCCGTCGTCCCTTGTGTAGAGAACATGAAAGCAGTCAACTCCGTCAATACGTCTTTTTCTTTCGGTGTATTTTGCATTTACAGTCCAAATTTTCGGCTCAAAAGAAAGCTCCCAAGTTGAGGATAGCATTTCAAAAGTTTTGCTCGAATCAGCGGCGCTGACTTTTTCAGCCAAAAAATAGAGAAATTCCTCCGGGATAACTTCATTTTTAAATGTAGTGGAGTTGGTGCCTTGGGGCCCGGACCAGTAAACAGCCGCCGGCTGCTCCCTGTAATCCCTGAAATTCCACTCAACCGAATATAAACCCGTTCTAACCGAATTTTGCCAAACAGACATGTTTTTGGATGTATTGTAAACCCCGGTTGTGTGCATTGAAAAAGAGGTGTCAATTGAGCGATATTGCATTTCCGCAGAAAAAACAATGCTATCCGCTGTTTTTTGAGCATACATTCGGGCTGTTATAGGATAAGACTGGCCATTTATAGGAAGTTCGGCTAGAAACCTGGCATTTTCGGCCATGGAAAGGCCAAAAGCCAGGCTAATCAAAAGAAGGATTTTAGCCATCTACCATACGTTCTGCTAGTTCGCTGGTGAAAGCTTCTGTGTTATAATAACCGCTTGCAATGCGTTCTTTGGCAAGGGAAACCTTTTCGTCCCTAACCTCAGGAAGGGCATTTGCTCTGGCCAAAACCAAAGCTTCGGCAGAACTGCTTTTGCCGGCATCTGCGGATATGGACACATTAGCAGCCGCAGCCGCACGCTGCTTACCGGTGCCAGGCACCGCCGCCTGCTTGCCGGTTTCCTTCTTCTTGCTGTATTCTGCGGCTATTTGCGCATGTACATTAGAAATCTGCATAATATTACCTCTACTCCTATTATCGGTTTAATTTAGAAAAAACTTTAGTAATAAAACCACTCTTTGAAATATCTATCCCAATAATGCCAGCTTGTACTATAGCGATATTTGCGTTTTTCGGCTATTTTTATGTCTTTGAAGTAGTAAAAATCGACTTCTGCGTAAGCGGCGAACTTTTTAGCCGTGTCTCCACGGAACTCCCTCAAGTCTCTGATAACAAAATAAGGGGTATCCAAAACATTCGCATCACTGGAACCTTTGATCACCTGAGCAACCATACTCTCCAAATCACCCTGCAAAGTGGCATCCAAACGCTCATGTATCCTAAAAGGAGGATCAGCGCAGGAAATGAAAAAGGGCATGATGACCAAACACCATACCCAATATCTTATACCATTCATATTAGAACGAATAAGTTGCAGAAACTCTGCTGATCAAACGACCGCCGCCCTGGAAGGGGTTACGGAATACAAGATCCTCGGCTATGGTGGCATCAATTTTCAGCTTCTCTTCAATGTTGATTCCTATGCCAAAGCCAACGTGGTCGTCTCTGGTACCATCATTAACCGGATTGGTAACGAAATAGTTTCCGTCTGAAGAGCAGCCGGCTGATGACGCATCCGGGCACAGAATGCTGTTCGGGTTGCTTTCAGCAGCTTTGTAATCTGCGTAAGCTATGTTTTTTTTACCGCCAACACGAATAACAAACCAGTCCCACCAAATATTTCTTTCAATACCAAAGCTAATTGTTCCGCCAATCTGCCGCAAACGAGTTAAATCTCCGACAAGTCCCTTCACATTCCCTTCAACATCATAATATACGGACTCGCCACCTTCTTGCCGCCAATTCTCATCGGCTCTCTGGTTATTGTAAAACAATTCCAAACCCATCCAGAAGAAACCTCTGTCAAAAGCCGCATCTACACCGCAACCTAAGCCAGCCTCAAGTTCTTCACGCCCCGGAGCATTCATTGTGCGGAAGTTTACCGCAGGAATCAAATGTCCGTTTATAGCCTGTACTCTGGAAAATACACGAGCTTGACCAAAGGCAGAGAGCAAATTTTTGTCGAAAAGAGAGCGATCTCTTGGGCCATACTGAATACGAGCCATGCCGAATGAAACTTCCATGGACAGGTTACCGGAAAGTTCAAAATTTATACCGGCATCTCCCTGTACCGCAGAGACAAATGCATCCGAGCTTAAACGGCCTTCATCATTCATACCGTCTTGATGTGCCCAGTATATGTGCAAACCAACGGCTTTGTTGTTGAAGTTAGCGCCCAAAAAGCCATCAAAGTTGGTAACCGGTTCAGGAGCATCGTATCCAAGTTTATTAGCATAGCTGGTGGAGATTCTATCCGGGAAGTATTTAAACAACCTTTCTTCTTTACGATTCAAAACGCCTGCTATGGAGAGGGAGTTGCCGCCACCTATATCCAACGAGAAAATACCGCCGAACCAGGGATTAAGAGGGTCTCTGTTCTCACCCGCCGCAACATTGACTCTGTCGTAAGTACCCAACTCGCCTATCAAAAAGTTAGGATACAGACTGATATTAGCCGGATTGTCAAAAATGGAAACATCATCCATAATAAATCTGGAGTTCTTTCCCATAGACTCTACACGAGCGTTGGTAGCAAAAACAGATACGCCACCCAATAAGGTTACTGTGGCAGCGATAAAACGCAAAGTTTTCATTTAACATCTCCATTAAGGTAGTTATGAACCTAAATATAGAAAATAATCAGCTATTTATGTCTTCAAGGCGAACAGAACCTATTTTGCTTATGCCTTTTATTTCTTGAGTCACTCCGTATAGCTTGTCGGCGGCGGCCATTGTCCTTTTGTTATGAGTTATGACTACAAACTGGGTTTGGTGGCTAAAGCGGCGCAAAATACCCATAAAACGCCCTATGTTGGCATCATCCAAGGGCCCGTCAATTTCGTCAAGGATGCAGAACGGCGATGGTTTTACCATATAAAGAGCGAATAACAGAGAGGTAGCGGTTAAAGCTTTCTCTCCGTCTGAAAGGATTTTGACTCCCATCATTTTTTTGCCGGTGGGGCGAGCATTTATCTCTATTTCGGCTTCCAAAGGATCAGGCTCGCCGGGATCTTCAGAATTGTTTCGCATGGTGATTAAAGCTTCACCCCCAGGCATAAAGTAAGAGAACACTTCTTGGAAGTTGTGCTTTATTTTGTTGAAAGTATCCAAAAAGCGATCACGAGCCACTATGTCAAGCCTTTTCATCGCAGTTTCAAGGCTGTTCTTTGCCTTTAATAAATCATCGTATTGAGTCTGTACCTCAAGCATCTTTTCTTTTTCGGCCTCAAAATCTTCTGCCGCAGTGGGGTTAATGGGCCCTATGGACTTTATTCTTTCGCGCAATTCGTGCATTTCAATATTCGCATCACGCTCGTCTATTTGCAATGGGGTGAAATCCTGCTCTGCCGAATCCTTTTCCAAATCAAATTCGTGCTCTCTGAAAATGTCTTCCCTCATTCTTTCCAAAGATGTTAAAGAATCTTTCATAGCAAGATCCAAATCGTGGGCAGTTTTTCCCTTTTCTTGCAAGGAGCGGTTTATTTCTCGTACTTCCGACCGCCACTCTTCTATGTCGCCGGCCATTACGGTGTATTTTTCTTGCGCTCTGTCACGCAAATTTTCCTTGTTCGTCAGTTTTTCCTGCTCGTTCTCTATTTGAATAGCCTTGCCCTCAAGCTCTCTTTGCAAAAGCTCTTTTTTGTCGCTTATGCCGGAAAGCTCTTCGTTGCGTATAACAAGTGCATTGTTCTTTGTTTGAATTTGTTCTCTAACGGAAACCAGCCTATTTTCTCTTTCCGACAGTTTTAATTTGCTCGCATTTAAAGAGTTTGCAAGCTCAGCCACAAGTTCCTCTTGATTTTTAAACATACGCTCTTGCTCTGCAAGCTCACCATCAACAACTGCAAACTCACGCTCCGCCTGTTCAAGTTCAAGTTCCGCAACGTTCAACTGAGTATCAGAATCTCTGGAACTTTTCAGTTCGCCAAGACGGGTTTCAAAGTTTGAAATGTCCTGCTGAATTTTTTCTTTTTGAGCGTTGACTGCGGAAATATTCGCTTTTATTATCTCAATTTCAGAATTGACCTTTATTATATGGGCATCTATCGCACGTTTCTCTTCTGAGATATTTGAATATTGAATGGAAATTTCCTGTTGTTTGTTCTCCACATCCGACATTTGCGTTTCTATTGAGTTTATTTTTTCATTTACGGATGCTATTTCCGCTTGCAGTTTTTTTATCTCTGCGTTCTGTTGCAAAACTCCGAAATTCTCTTTGGTTTCCCTGCCTATCTTTGCAAGGCCGGCAGCATTGATAGCCCGACAGTCCTCGGTGCAAAACCACACATCTTTACCGGAATATTTTTGAGCAAGCGCAACTGCGGTTTCAATATCCTTTACCAGAAAATATTTTGAAAGAAGAGAGTCTGCGCTGCATTTTACAAGGGAAGTCAATGGAACTGCATCCGGCTCCTGCACCGGTGACTCAATAGAGTTCGTGTTCCACGCAAGCAACGCACGCCCGGATTCCAGAGCTTGAGCGCAAGCCAAAACAGATTCTTGATTTTGCATTAAAAGGGCGTGTACGCTGGATCCCAAACAGAACTCCACAAGAGCTGTGTATTTGCCGTCTAAAACTTCTATTCTATTTGAAAGCAAAACTGCGCCATCTGCCAAGTTTTGCTCCAAGAGCCATTTGTTGCCTTCCAGATTTTCCGGGTTTTCGCTTACGCTTTGCAACGCTTCCAGTCTGGATTCCCAGCGAGTCTTTTCGTTGGAAGCCTCCATTTTTTGGTCAAGCAAAACATCCAGGCTTTCGCTGAGATCTTCTCTTTCGCCTTCCAGCACATTATGGCGTTCCGCAAGGAGTTCACTTTTATTTTTGCTTTGATCTATTTCAGTTTCTTTGCCGTTCTTTACATGTTCAAATTCTTGAATTTTGGAATCAATGCTTTCAATTTCTTTTTTTGCCTGATTTATTCGCTCACCGAGCATTTCCATTTCCGCATCGGTTTTTTGCCATCCCATTCTTAAATTTCCGGCAGACTGCGTGAATTGCACTCTTTTGTTTGAAAGCTCTCTGTGCCTTATGCGCAAGCTGTCCACAGAGTTGCGCTGGCTTTGCAGGATTTCGGTTTCTTTTTTGCCACGTTTTATTATTTCTTCAATTTCCGGATTTGCATTTTTCAAATCATTTTCCAGAGCTTGCATTTCGTCTTTCAAAGCCAAGATATCTTTCTCGCTATCGCTGATTTCTCGCTCGCATCGGATTTTATTCTCTTCCAGTTCTTTTTCGCTATTTTGCTGATAAATGTATGCTTCATTGAGTTTTGCAATTTCAATTTTTGCATTGGAAACTTCCCTTTCGCATTCTTTTAGATTTTCTTCGTCTCCGGCTATTAAGAGATGTTTTTCTTCTATTTTGGTTTCGAGTTCCATCAGTTTCAGTTTAAGGGTTTCGAGTTCCGCGCCGCCTTTTATTTTTGCCATAGAGAAGGTGTGCTGAGATTCTTTGCTTTCCCTGTATTTTACAAGAGTTATTGACACATCCAGTTCTTTTAAGCGACTTTTCAGTTTACGAAGTTCCTGGGCTCTGCCGAGCATTCTTTCCTGTTGTTTGAATTGATTTTTTGCGTTTTGCAGATTTACAGCGATGATTTCCATGTTCTGCTGATTTTTTTCAAGCATGGCTTTTGCTGTTTTTTGCCGTTTTTTATACAAGCTTACACCGGCAACTTCGTCAAGTTTCAGCCTGCGCTCATCTGCTTTGTCGCTAAGCAACGCATCCACGGCCCGTCTATCCATGTGAAAGGAGCCGGCACCCACACCTGTGTCTGCAAACAGGTTTTTTATATCCGAGAGCAGGCACTCCTGGTTATTTATAGAGTTTTCGGTCATGCCATTGCTGAAAACCTTTCTTGTTGTCATCACTTCGCTATATTCGGAGGGCAAGAGTCCTTTGTCATTTTCTATTACAAGAGAGACTTCTGCCATATTCATGGCCGGCCTGTCTGCGGTTCCGGCAAAAATAAATCCCTCTTTTTTTTCAACTCTAAGCTGGTTTGCGTTCTGTTCCCCCATAACCCAGAGAATAGCATCCACTATATTGGACTTGCCACAGCCGTTAGGTCCGACTATGGCAGTAACTCCATTTCCTTCAAATAGGATTTCCACCTTTTGCGCAAAGGATTTGAATCCGTTCATTTTCAGCTTCTGTATTTTCACAGTGAGGGTAATGTAGAAAAATTTTTAAATAACCCTTGACAAGTTGGTAAAAAGTTTCTATATTATAAGGCATATGGCAAATGTTAACCAAAAATATTTCGCTGCTGCTAACTATGCAGGGTCTTGTATTTCAAAGACTTATGGTGTTTTTATTGAGAAATATCTTGGTATTGGGCAGCAATGTCCATTTCAAGAAATTTCGGTTGCATCGGCACGCAACCAGCCGGTGCAGCCATCTATAGCTTTATTTAAAGTATATTCATCATCAACTATAGGAGAAAACTGATGAAAAAGTCCAAGTTAACACTCACCGCTATTGCCTTAACCGCAATGGTAATCTCTATCACAGCTTGTGGCGGAAGCAAACCGTCCGGCGAATCGGCTACAGTTGCTGTAGATCCTCAACAGGAGCTAGATGCTAAGCTTGCGGCTGCTGCAACTCCAACTGAAAAAGCGGAGATATATGCAGTAGCTATTGCAGAAGCAAAAGCAAAAGCAGAAGCTCAGAAGGCTGTGGTTAATGCTGCCGAAGAAAAGCTGGCAAAAGCCCCGGGAATGGCAAAAAAAGCTTTGCAAGGCACGCTTGATAAGGAGAAAGAGAAAGCTGCCGCTGCTGAATCAAGAGTTGCTGATCTGATAGCACAAGCCGCTGCAGCTGCAGCTACACCTGTGGCAGAAGCAGTAGCAGAAGCTGTAGTAGAAGCAGTGTCACCAGAATCCGCACCTGCTGAATAAATTTCAAGCTTGTTCAATCGCAGGGATGTCTTATTCCCTGTATGATTGAATTAAGACGAATATCAAAATTTTCTTGCCCTTATCCTCAATCCACTTGATTTGAGGTTTGTTTATTGTTATTTTTTCTACCTTCTCCACCATGTTCACCCTAAAAACTAAACACGGTCGCAAAGCAGAAACTTATGCCTGCGCATACCTTATGCGTAAAGGTTGCTTCTTGTTTGCCCGGAATTACAGATATGCCGGCGGCGAACTTGACATCGTGGCTAAGGACAAAAGCGGAAAATGGCTCTTTGTTGAAGTAAAATCCATATGGAAAAACTCTTATGGAGCACCGGACACCAGAGTTAATAAGGAAAAACAGAGAAAAATATGGCGAACTGCGCTGCACTTTTTGCACCATAACGGCGGATTGGACCAGGACTCACGCTTTGATGTCGCAGCTATGGACTTCAGAGAAGGCAAAAAAGCAGTGCGATATTATGAGAACGCATTTATAGCTTCACAGGTTATACCGGATTTGAGGATAAAAAATGCTCACTAAAAGACTTATAATTTGCCTTGATGTTCGCAACCGCAAGGTTACAAAAGGTGTTAAATTTGAAGGCAACGTAGATATTGGCGACCCGATTGAAATGGGCGCAAAATACAGCGCAGAAGGCGTTGATGAACTCGTTTTTTACGATATAACCGCAAGTGCAGAGCGCAGGCAATGCGATATTGAAATGGTAAAGGATATTGCAAAGAATGTATTTATTCCGTTTTCCGTAGGCGGCGGTGTTCGCAATCTGGAAGATATGCACCAGGTGCTGCTGGCCGGTGCGGAGAAAGTCAGCATAAACAGCCTCGCTGTGCTCAACCCGGAAATCATAGCTCAAGGCGCAAAGGAATTCGGCAATCAGTGCATGGTGCTGGGAATGGATGCAAAGTTTGTGGGAGTTTCTGAAAAAATTCCGAGCGGTTATGAAGTTGTAATTCGTGGCGGACGTGAATATATGGGCATGGACGCTGTGGAGTGGGCGAAAAAAGCGGTAGATTTGGGCATTGGCGAGATTTGCCTGAACAGTATAGACACAGACGGCGTGAAAAACGGATATGAGCTAACGATTACGGAAAAGGTTGCGCAAGCGGTTGCCGTTCCGGTAATAGCGAGCGGCGGAGCCGGCGAGCCAAAGCACATAGCGGAGTTGTTTGAAAAAACGCACGCAGAGGCCGCACTGGTAGCATCCATGGTTCACTTTGGCACTTACAGCGTTGCGCAGATAAAAGATGAAATGAAAAAAGCCGGGATTAATACCCGAATACTCCAAGCTCAATGACAAAAGCCGTCTTGGCCAGTTTTATCATGCTTATCCCGAAAATACCCTCGCCCTCACGGGAAAACACGCGCTCAAAAGGAGCATAATCCAACCTGCCAACTACTCTAAAGCCAAATGGCGACTTTTTCCAAGGCAGCATATCACGCCCATACCCAATGGAAAACAGCGGGGAATCCTCCTCCTCAATTCTCACATAAGCCAAGCCAAAATGCACAAAATTCTCTGCACTCTCCTTAAACAACTCCCCTGTCGGCAAATAATGCCCAAAAACACCAGCCACAAAACCACTTCTTGTAAAATCCATCTCCGCCTTTGCGCCGATAGCCCAATTCTTATTCATGCGTAAATGAGCATTCAAACCGCCAAAATTATCTATGCCGTCTGCGAAAAGCCTGCCGGTATAATGCGCTCCATAAACAAAAAACGGCGACGGTTCCTCTTTCTCCACAACATTCAAAGCGAGAAAATCTCCGTGCGAAACGGAGAGAAACAACAGAATGACCGTTAAGATTTTGAAAGCCATAAAAACTCCCTCATCATTTTTTGCACAGCCATCCACCTGAAAGCGAGCACTGAATAAACCTGAACAAAGTCCGCACCCTCGTTCAGCAAATCGCGCACTTTTTGGCCGTGGTCAATGCCGCCGCAAGCAACAACGGAAAGATTAGGGAAATGCTTTTTTGCAAGAGAGGTATTTCTAAAAGTATTTTCGTAAAGAGGCCTGCCGGAAATTCCGCCGCTCGTCCCCTTATCATTCAAAACAGACAAGTGATAAAAAAGTTTTTCGCCGGGGAAAGTGTTGCCAAGAATAACACCGTTCACACCGTATTGCGAAAGCAAATCCAAAAGCAACAGCAATTGCCTGTTTGTTAAATCCGGGCTGAGCTTTGCATAAACCGCTTTGCGAACTTCATTTTTTTTTCTGAAATTTTCTATTGCGCCAAATACCTGTGACATAAATGTTGTATCCAAATCCAAACGTTCTTCGCCGGTGTTAGGGCAACTCATATTCACTTCCAAATAATCTGCGGATTTATAGGCTATTGAAAAAGTTTCCAGCACATCTTGCAAGCGCTTCTCCTCTGATATGCCGGGAGTTTCCGCAACGGAAATACCTACTGCAAAATTATTTGTGCGAGCCTTACCTATTTGCCTTTCAACTCTTGCGGAAATTCTCTCTACGCCATCATTGTTCAAACCCATTGAATTGTAAATAAGGCGGTTAAATTCGTCCAAGCCAACTCGTGGCTTATGCGTATTGCCTATTCTGAAATTTCTTGTTGCAGTGCCAACGGTAATTCCTCCGAGCCCAAGATTTGCGTAATCGTTTATGCCTTTGCCGTTCTTGTTTGCTCCAGCAGCCAAGACCATAGGGGAACATAAATTCACAGGTAAGCTGTTATCTGAAAAAGTTACGATTCGTTTTTCACAGCGAATTTCTCCACCGAATATCGGAGCCAGTTTTGCCACAAGTCCAAGACAGGAATGTCTGAATTCGGCGTGATTTTTAAATACATAGCGAATAAAGCCCAAAAATCCATCATCAAAGCCAAGAATATAATCGTGGTTAACCATTAAAAAACTTGCCTTGCCTTGCCGGATGCTGGCGCAGGAGAAGATGTGTTGCCGAACAGGGTTGCCGCACTTTCCTTTGGCTGCTCAAAATGATTTCCATCGCAGCTTTCAGACACAACAGACCCTGCCGTATAAAGGCAACTTGAAGCCGCATTGCAATATGACCCTGTAACTTTTCCCGTATGATTGCAAATTCTTTTTGAGATAACTCCGCCAGGCACGGAGAATTGAAGTTCCGGCAAATTTTTATGAATTTCCGGCATTGAATTAATCCACACCGGCAAAGCATCTTCCCCTCCGGTATGTCCAGGCCCCATTGCAATAAAATCGTCTGTTCCAACCCACACGCCCATTGTGTATTGCCTGGTGAAGCCTATATACCAAGCATCGGTGTAATCATTTGTGGTACCTGTTTTTCCACCACTCGGATGATGAAAGCCGCTTGACCAAACCTTGGCCGCAGTTCCGGCTGTGTTCACGGTTTGCAACATTGAAACCATTAAAAATGCGGCAGGTTTTTTAAGCACCTCATGCTCAACTTTGTAATGCTTCTCTATCACTTCGCCATTCTTGCCGACTATGGCTTCTATGTAATAAGGTTCAATTCTTGTTCCGCCATTTGGAAACACCGTGTAGGCACTTGTCATTTCCATAAGCGTTGCGCCCACAGAACCTAGGGCAAGGCTTGGTACGGCCTGCAATGGAGCTCTTTTAACACCAAATCTGCGAGCGTATTCCACAACATTTTTAAGCCCGTATTTCATGCCAACCTGAATTGCCGGCAAATTCTGCGAAAGCCCCAAAGCTCTGCGATAAGTCATCATTCCTTTGAACTCTTTTGAATAATTGCCGGGCCTCCAGAATTTTGATGTGTCCAAAGGATCCGGAATTGTTATGGGTGCATCATTTACCGAATCGCAGGGAGAAGCTCCGTTATCCATAGCAGTGGCATAAACAAAGGGCTTAAACGAAGAGCCGGGCTGCCTTAAAGTTTGCACAGCACGGTTCCATTTGCTCTCATCAAAACTTTTTCCTCCTACCATCGCTCTGATTGCACCGGTTTCATTCTCAATTAAAATCACACCGATTTGCGCATGGCGGTAGCGAGAGCTATCGGGGAACTGTTTTTTTTCTGCGGTATCTTTAGACAGGTAATTTTTGGAAAAATCCGCATAAACGGAATCAAAATTTTTAAGCACCGTATCTACAGGCATATTGTATCTTCTTGAAAGGCCCAATTTGTAAATAGCACGCAATCGCAACTTTCTATCAACTTTGACAAGCTGGTCCAAAGCCGCCTTTTCAACTATAGCTTGAGCATTGGGGTCTATTGTGCTGTAAACGGATATACCATCTGCGTAAAGAGCACTTTCTCCATATTTATTTTCCAGATATTTGCGAATGTCTTCCATGTAATATGGAGCTACCGCAGTTGTAATTTTTTCTTCGGTTTTTAACGGAACTTTAACGTATTCCGCATAGTCTGCCCGAGAAATATAACCCGCATCCATCATTGCAAACAGCACTGTATTTCTGCGAGCGATAGCAGCTTCCGGTTTGCGGTCGGGCCTGTAAGCTTCGGGGCGTTGGAGCATGCCTGCCAGTACGGCAATTTCCGGAATTGTGAGGCTATCAAGCGGCCTTCCAAAATAGAACTGCCCTGCGGACTGGAATCCGTAATTTCCGCCTGCCAAATAAACTTCATTGAGGTAGAATTCGAGGATTTCTTCTTTGGTATAGGTTTTCTCTATGCGAATGGCGGTCATCACTTCGCGGATTTTGCGTGTGATTGAGCGTTCGGGGGTTAGAAACAGGAGTTTTGAAAGTTGCTGGGTCAGGGAGCTTGCACCTCTCATTCGGTTTCCGGTTCTAAAGCTTTCCAGCACTGCGCTTGGAATAGCCAATGGATTCATGCCCCAGTGTCTCCAGAATTTGCGATCCTCTGTTGCTATAACGGCATTTTTTACCATATCCGGAATGCTGTCAATGGGAGTCCATATTCGTTTTTCAACATAAAATTCATGGGCCAAGAGCGAGTCTTTGTCAAAAATCTTGGTTATTAAGCGTGGTTCTATTGTTTCAAGTTTTTCAAAGGAAGGAAGGGTCGGGGTAAGGGTTTCCCATACGATTTTCACGGCAACAAAGGCCAAAATAACAGGCAAGCCGAAAATAAGAATCCAAAGCAACTTTTTTTTGCCTAGATTCTCATCTCTCTCTTCTTCTTCATATTCTTCTACTTCTGTATCAGACTCTTCTTGCATAGAGGGAATATAGTAAACTTTTGGCAGCAGTCGCACTTTTTAAGCATAATTATCTCACTGACATTCGCAAAATTTGCTTTTCGTCGCCAAACTTCGCATTTACAATGTACAACCCTTTTGGCAAATGCTCAAAAGATACAGTATAAACGCCGCTGTTGAATTTTTGCTTGCTTATTAAATTTCCTTTCAAGCTGTAAATTTCAAGCACAGCGTTATTTGTCGATTGCAGGTTTACGCCGTTGTGTATTTGCAAGACTTGGTTAGATGCAGCGATCTTTGGCAAATGCGTTGAAGAAGGCTCTACATCCAAATCATAAAGTTTATAAACAATAGATTTACCACTAATACGACCATTTAGCGAATATAGATATTTTGTATTATTATGAATCCCAAAGTTCACGCTACCATCTGTAGAAAATAAAAGTGAACCTGATTCATTGTAGATATGCTGAGTGATATAAGAAGTTAAAGCACCATCAACTCTAGTAGTATCTGCTCTAATTTGTATAATTTCAAAATCATCATCTTCATTAAACCGTTTTTGAGTAGGGACATAATAATAAGCAATATAAGCATTTCCTTTCGGTGGATAATTGAATTGCTTAACTAATTCAAGATTGGGGAGAGAACTTATCTTAATTAACTCCTCTGTTGCATCGGAGTAATACATAAAATAATAATAAGGATTACTAACATCAGTAACAACACTGTAAGAACCTTCTACAGAAAGCATAAGATGGCCAAATTCATTGTAGATATGAGTAGTATAATCAGTTATTAAACTACCATTTATTCTAATAGTATCTGTTCTATTTTGCAAAATCTCAAAATCATTATCATCATTAAACCATTTTTGAGTAACATTAACAATACTATTAGAATAAGCATTTCCGGCTGGTGGAAAATTGAACTGTTTTACAAAATTAAGATCGGGAAAAGAATAGATTTTAATTATTTTTGCTGGTGTATCCATACAACTCATGTAGCCGCTAAGACCTGTGCTGCCTGGGTCAACAGGAACCATATCACAATCACCATTATCATTTGTAAGCTCTCCAACTTTCGTAATCGTTTGTATATCATTAAATCTATAAACAACATTTTTACCATTTGCAAGACTACCTGAAGAATATAAATATTTAATGTTATTATGAATTCCAAAACGTAAATAACCATCCGCAGAAAATAAAATGGAACCAGATTCGTTGTAGATATAAGTTGTATAATAAGATGTTGAGCGACCATCAACTCTTGCGGTATCAGTTCTAATTTGCAAAAATTCAAAGTTCTCGTCATCATTAAACCATTTTTGAGTAATTGAGAGGCTAGTGCTTCTTGTATTTTCCATCATAGGAACCTGAGGAATATTAATTTGCTTTACAAAATCAAGATTAGGGAAAGAATATATCTTGATTATATTTGTTGTTGTATCTGTACAGTGTATATAATTTATGTCTGTGAACCCTGGGTCAGCAGAAACTTCAGAACAACTGCCATTAAGATGCGTGAGTTCGCTGACTTGCGTTTGCGCCTGTACTCCCGCTGCCAAAACCAACATTGCTGCCAATGACTTGAACCAATCAAGCTTTTTCATATAAAACCTCCGTTTTTTGATTTTTTGAAAATAAATCCTTTAGGGCAAGCTCTTGAAACTTACCAAAATCATTGTAGAATACTAAATTTCTATTTTCAAACATAATTCACACTATAAATATATATTTTTAAATGACAAAACGTTAACATTTTTTTAAAAAAACATTAAAACAGCGATTTTAAGCGAAAAAAGCACAATTTTTCACAAACAAACCTGAATATTTGAGCAGGCAAATGTGACATTTTCACTTTTTTTGTCACTTTTTCGAAAAAAAAGGAGGCTCCACGAATGAAGCCTCCAGTAGCATTTAACGCTCCTTATCGCCGCCTACAGAAGCTACGCTTCTGCGCCCCGATGCAATGCGTGACCATTCGGAACCCACGGCGACCCTTTCAAACCCTGATGGCGTACATGCCACTACGATTCAAACGGAGGGTGTTCCTAGCCGTAGGACAATCAGTGATAATATACAAAATTTTTAACCTTGAACCCAAATTTATCTTCCAATTACAGTGCCTAATTTGGCAGGGCTTATTACTTTTCCGTTATTGCCTTCAACTATCCAAAGCAATACAGCCGTTGTATTCAACTGAACATCAACTGCTCCCTGTGCTCCGTTTAGCGGTATCGCTTTTAATAACCTGCCACGAGAATCAAAAACTTTCAATGTTGCAGATGTAACTTCACCAAGGTTGTAGCTGAATATGCCACGATTGCTAAGGTTAAAGAACTGCACACCAAGAGGAACTGTAGCAAATATTTCGGATGTACCAGTGTCATCGCTGGAAGAATCTCCGGGCTCAGTGGGCCATATTAGAGTTCTGGGCTTGGTAACCTCAACCGGAAAATCGGCACGATTCGAACCGTGCAAAGCTTGCCCAATAACTCCGGCATCCACTATGCCTGTATAAGCTCCGCTGCTTATGGTAACTCCATAAACTTCACCATCGCCGTATAATTTTCCTGTGCCGGACATATTCAGGGCTACGCCCTCAATCCATGGTGCACCGCTAATATGCGCATTGCCCGATATGGTACCGGTGGTTCTAACATTTGCTATGCCGCCAACACGTGCGTTTTGGTTAAATGTTCCGCCCCATATATTAGCTCCCTCTTCAATAATCGCATTTCCTTCAATTGTTCCGGCACTTATATAAGCGTGGCCTCGGACTATAGCTTCGCCACGAATGGTTCCTCCGGCTACAATGGCACGATCTTCAATGCGAGCATTGCCGGATACTGTGCCACCGGTAACACGAGCGTTTGAACCAACATAAACGGTAGCAGGAACAGTTACGCTGTTGGCTACAAAACCGCCGCCATTGCCGTGGACTTTTCCTGCTGTGGTATTGGTCTGGAAACCTTCTGGCTTTGCTCCGTTAATTTCTACCATGTACGGAAAACGGTATATGGTATAGTAAAATTGATCCCAAGTTATTTTGTGATGAACGGTTGGAGTGGCGGCAACAACCAAATACAACTGGGTTTCTCCGCTTTGCATAGTTACACTGATATCGGGATTGCCATCGGAGGAGCGCTTTAATTCACTATAACGTGCGCTTACCCCAGACGCAGTGCCTGTAGCATCGCCTGTTACGGCTACGAGGCCATAGCGCCAGTCTGAGCCCGGGTTATTGGGCAGATTTGCTAAGGCAGGTTCAAAATTATGATTCCTAGCATAGTTCTGGATGTTGTTCGTGGTTTGCACATCGCCTCTAAACTTCACCGTTACCGTACCGGTTGCAGCATCCGGGTAAAGACGTATAATATTAAAGGCATAGCGCTGAGGAGCAGCGGCAAAAGGAACAGCATAACGATTGCCGGCAGCATTGTTTCCGGCTGGGGTGTTGGGAAGTTCTTCAAGATATGTATATCTCGAACGCTTTAATCGTGCTGCAACGCTGCCGCCATTATAAGCAGTGCGGAATTGCTGGGAACTGCGATTGGCATAAGCTGTTGTCGCGTGGCTGCTATTGCGGAGCGTGGTTTCGCCAAAGCGTATGTGCTGGTTTATATTGTGGATAACCATTTTGGTTGCAAAATCACCAAAAACATCACCGAAATCTTTTTGGCTAAGAGCAGGGTTGGTTTTGGCCATAAGCTCCGTGAACGGGTCGTGGTTGGCCCCAGACTGCGCAGTTTCCCAAATTTTGTTTACAGTGGCAACTCCATAGCGATGGATGGCATATTCAAAGAATTGCCAGTTGCAATAGCGGTTGCGAGTGCTGCCGAGATAAGCCTGAGGCATGCGAGTGTACATTTCTGCGCAATAGTGCACCTCGTTAGGGTAAACAACGTGTGGCATAAGATTGGCATGGGATTCATAGAACCAACCCCTAAAATTGGTGGATTGATTATCGTCACCGCCTCCCATACCGCCTGCCATTGACTGCAAACCATGCATAAACTCGTGCGCAAGTGCCCATTTGTCGTCAGTCGCACCTGAAGAAAGCCACATACCCGGACCGCCCGGATTGCCGGTTACCCCACCGAACGCATGGCCATCGCCGGGGCGCAGCACGTAAACGCACATTTTATACCGCTGGTTATTTGCACGCCCCTCATAAGGATGCCGAAAACCGTTAGTGTAAACGAAAGAATCAAAAATATCTTCAAGATTGTTGAGTGCAGTGCGAGCCGCCGATTCTGTTATTGGCGCCTCTGAGCTGTTGTACAATAACTGGAACCTGTTAGAGGTGTACCACTGAGTCCATGGCTGGTCTTTATCGGTTAGTTGGGCAGATTGCCTTTCGAGGAACACTTCATTGGTTGGCGGTGTTGTTTGCGCAAATGCAAAGCTTGATAAGAGCAATAGAAGCGCAACAATGCAAGAGAATGCTTTCATACCTTTCCCCTAAGTTTAAAAGTACTATTATAATAATAAAATACATTCTTTTATACAAATGAGTAGCATTTTTTTTACATAAATCTTTTTTTTTGAAAAATCGCTGAAATTTGTTCAAAAATGCGGTTTTCAATTTTCCCGTTGTCAACTTGTTTGTTTTCTATATTACCCATTATGCGTTTAATTGTATTCATTCCAATCATTTTTCTACTATCCTGCTCATCTGTGGAAAAACGGGAAGCTGTAAGAGCAGACCACGATACGGATATGAATATACCCGCCGTAGATGATTTTATCGTCACACGCAAAAAAGAATATATAGAACGCTGTTATATGCCGGTACTCAAAAGAATACCCTCAAATGCGCCACGCCCATGCGAAACTGCGCTATTTCAGCTACTGGAACGCAGATATTCCATGAACTACACCCAAGACCATGTAGATATGGCTGCAGACGAATTGTTTTTCTCGGACATCAAAAATGGACTCCAGGAAAAAATGAAAACCGACAAAAATCTGCGCAGGTCGGTTAGCAGAAAGTTCCGCACAATGGATGAAATCATTGATTACTACAAACCTAGATATACGTTTAGGAAGAATGGCTAACCACCCGTGGCTGTAAAAGACAAATCCTTATTCTCACTATCATGGCCCTTAATCGTCACTTTTGGCATAGGCATGTCCATTCCCATGCTGGACACTTGGTTTTTGAATCAGCGGTCAGTAGAGGCAGCCACAGGTGTAGGCGCCTTGCTTCCGGTCATAGGTACCCTGTTCATGGCAATACAGGCATTCGCTCAGGCCGGAGCCAGCATAACATCGCAGTTCTTGGGTGGAGACAGACCTCGCCATGCGCAGGTCACGCAAACGCTTGTTATCACGGGGAGCTTGCTCATAGGGCTTGGCATGGGAGTTATGCTTTGGTTCGCAAC
>JGI24695J34938_10001604_pt1 | contig 19026 bp, 22 predicted proteins | sample TergutCo191P3_FD_34938 | JGI IMG/M metagenome (IMG submission 34938)
AATNTACCACCANATNCACCAAATTTTTTTGGAGGAAGAAGATGAAGTACAGCAAAGAGGAGAAAACGATGTGGCTGGAGGATTGGAAGCAAAGCGGCAAGAGTACCAAACAGAATGGTGTTGAACCTTTTTTATACTTGCGTACTCTTTTTGAAAAAGCTCCGTTTGCAAATGCATCTGTAGACTGGGAAAAACCGCTTCCTTGGAATATTCTTAACTTTTTATCGCTTCTTTGCAGTTTTAGATTTTTCACCGCTCGTTTTGACGGTTACTTTGATTTTTTTTAAAATTAAATGATAAAAAATACACCGCCAACAATTTGAAGCTGGTAGCGTATTTTATAGATCGACAGATATGAATTTTTCTTTTTTTAAACCACGCCGGATCATCTGTTTCAGTGCGGAATCTTCCTTATCTATATACCCGTCACGGTTAGTTGGAGATAACATAAATTTCGGAAATAATGGACCTAATCTTTTATTTTTAAAATAAATCACCATTTTTTGCTTACAAGATTGATTAAGACATCTCTTGCAATCAGCAGGGTTTTCGGGGGCAGGGCAATCGTGAGTGGAAGGGGATGGACACTTTATATCGTCAATATCATCACAGGTAAAGTCTTCATTAGCTTTAAGCTCGTCAATGATGGATTTTACAGAATACATTAGACGGGCACCGTTGAATATGTCTTACCTATTAAATAATACGCTATTCCCTTGTTTATTAATTCCACCCTCTTCAGTTCATTTGCCCAATTACAAAGATCGTCTTTCCATGCTTCTATTATTTTTGCACGATCAATAAGTTCTTTTTCTCGTATTCCAAGTTCTTCTTCTCTGCCTTCAAGCTCTTTTTTTATACCACCGAGCTCTTTTTCTCTGAATAATAATGATTTTTCCCAGTTTACAAGCTGTCTTTCCCAGCCTAGTATTTGCATAAGACGAGTAAAAAACTCGGCAGCTTGATCCGTTATAGGAGTTCCCTCTTTTGATAACTGAATTTGGAATTTATGATATATATTCCACAATCCACTTGACCAGTCATCACATACAAACAATTCCTCAAGGTTATCCCATGCATCTTTTTCTGATAATTTGGCAAAATTCTGAGATACAAAATATGAAGCGTTTTCTATCATGTCATTATCAGCCTCTTCTTCAGTTTTACCATAACCGTCCAAACGCAAATGAATACAAGTTGAAATAAACGAATCTTCTGATGCCTTAATGCTAATAAACGCTAACGGCTGGATATCATATCCAACATCTTCCGTTTTAGGGATTTTAAACTTACCAATACTTATTACCTCTCCTCGTTGCGTCATCACGGGTTGAAATAACTTACTCTCTTCTGTACTCATATATCCTCCTTTAAAATATTAAGGACAAAATGTCCTTAATACCAACCATGCACTTACAACCAGTAATAACAAATCCCCCCCAAAAAAAAGACTCCCCGTCAACGAGTTTTTACGCTCGTTAGTAGGGAGTCCTAAAACCCACAAGAGTGGGAAAAACCGTTGCCAAAAAAGCTATCTTTATTATAGCAATTTCCAAGCGTTTTTGTCAACTTTTTTTGACGTTTTTCAGTAAATTTTAACACTTTATTCCGTCTCAATAAGGATGCCTCGTAATCCACCCAATCACCTTACCAATTATCCTGAGCCGATTCATATCTTCGCCCTTAACGGCTTTCGGCGGGTATTTTACATTCTCTGAGATAATGCGAATCTCATGCCCTAAAACGTCAATTTCCAGCCGCTTTACAAAAAGTTTGTCCTCGATCCCAATCACATATAAGCCGTCAGACGGATTATCCTCTGGTACGAAAAAGACCACATCGCCCGGTAGCAAGTGGATATCTGTCATGGAGTCGCCTGAAACTTCAAGAGTCCTTACTGTATTAGGGTTATGCGGCTGAATAAATGAACGAAGGATGGGAACCGTAACGGCGTTTGAATAATCCTCAATTTCAATACCTGCACCAGCTGAGGCTCTTATATCTTCAAAATAAGGCACATAGACAACATTGTCGTTTTTTCGACTTGGTAAAAAGGGAATAACCCTTCTCCCTTGAACCTTTTGAGCTTGAGAGAGCATAAGTTCACCTTCCTTTCCCTCCCCAGAGCCTAAGATTAATTCCTCAACTGTAGTGTTAAAATATATAGCTAATTTTACAGCAACATCGGCTTTTGGTAAAGTACCAAATTGCCAACGTGAAATTGACGGCTGTTTAAGTCCGGTAATTTCCTCCATATCCCGCTGACTAAGACCATGTTGATCCATAAGCATATTTAAGCGATCCCAAAAGCTCATACTTTATTATCGTCAATTATACACAAAAAAGCCATATGTAAATAATAAATATACAATAATGTATTTTTTGTAAAAATATTTTATTTATACGATACTTTATTGTTGACAGGTAAGATTTTTAATGATATATTTATGTATATATGATGCTATAACGTATCACAAGCCTTGTCGTTATAAGGTAGGCTTACATGCCTGATCCCGTAGCGCCAGGTGATGGTTTGTAAGTCTTTTTTTATTCGGTTGTCAATTTTGACTTCATCCAGTTTCGGCGGAGAAGTTCAACGGCAACCTACAGTGATTTTAAAAATTTCCGCTTGTGCGGAAATGGCAATTTGCAGAGAAATCTCTCTGTTTTCCTGAGTGTTCATTTGCTCCTCCTTTATGAGGTTAAAAGATTTTGTGGACGGGAAAGAGGCTGTTCCCTTTTTATTTAGGAGGTGAATTGAGAATATTTGTAATTGAACCTGATTAAAGGCTGGGCTTACTATCCACAATCAACTTTCTAAAACGCTTATTCAGGCGTAAGGTGGTTATAATTTATTTAGGAGAGGGTGAAAAATGAACGACTATTACATGGATCAACACGGTATTATAAGATGTGCTGTACCAAAAGTAAGACTTAAACAGATACGGGCTGATAGAGAGGAGGAGCGATCTACCAAAGGCGGCAGAGGAAATGTAAATGTGGGTGAGATTGAAAAGGTCAAGGGCTATCTGCGTGTTATACATCCAGAAACGGCAAGAAAGGTTGACATCGCCAAAGCAACCAACTTAGGGCAAAATCGCGTCTTAATCATTCTCAATCTGCTTTCAGGCGTGTCAGACGATAAAAAAGATGATGACGCTGAATTTGTACCCAAAGATTTCTTGCTTTATGAAGATATAGAGGAAAAAGAAACCCGTTATGGGATCGCAAAAGACTTGAAATTAGGAATATAAAGCATGAATGAACATTGCAGAAACATTACAAACAATTTTAATAAATATTTTATGGAGAAGATTTATGAACGAATTACAATCAATTAACAGTGGCTTACCCGCCACGCCAAAAGAGCTTGTTCCTTTTATCGCAGTAGGAACAGCTGCGGTTAATGCTGCAAGGAAAGTATTAAGATCGTGTAATTTAACCGCTGAGAAATTCAGAAGCGTTGTTGTAAAAGGACAAGAACAGGCGGCTCTTGTACTTGACGCAAAGACGGAGCTAGGAAAACTGATAGCAGATACGCCTAAAGGTACAACCAATCATAAAAATAATAATTTAGAATTTGCTTCAAAGGCAAATTCTAAAATTTCTACATTTACCGATCTTGGTTTAACTCAAAAACAAGCCTCTAATTATCAGCTTATAGCAAAAAATCCAGACGCTGTTAGAAAAGCTATGGAAATGGCAAAAGAAAATGATGACATTCCCACTGAATCGCTTGTCTTGCAAGTGATCAAACAAGAAAAAAACGAAGCCGAAAAAGACTTACCACAAAAACAAGACAAACCTAGAACTTGGAATTATGTCTATCAAAGCCGCGCCTCTTTTGCAAACGAAAACGAATCTGTTATTAATGCTTTTGAAGAGTTAAACAAAATGAAAAATGATGGTGAAAGGGTTGATTGTATGCGAAACTCCATTGAGTTTATGGCCGATTGCATCAAGGCATACAAGAGAGCGGTTATTGAAATGGGGTATGAGTTAAAGGAGTTGCTATGAATGAGGTGATTAAGACATTTAGAAAGATAGCTGGAATTGGGAAAATGAGGATTGTTGAATGGTATGGGCTTCAATTGATCTTGGCATAAGATTACCCCCTGATAAAGTCATTTATTTTCTATAATAGTCTTATGATAATCTTATGCATTGAAGAATAGATATGTCAAGTAAATAGCGTAAAATTTACTTCCAAGACCGCCTCCAAGCGGTCTTTTTTTATACCTGAATTTTTTGTGATTTAAATATTGTTTAATCCCACTCGCTTTATAAACTAATCAAAATAGCAGAAATAACTGGAGGGATTATGATAATAGCAGTCGCACCAAAATGGACATCTAACCAAGAAAGACTAAATGGTGGTGATTGGTCAATAAGTTATAAAGTTGACGGATGGGTGTAAAATGGGATTTATAGAAAATTTTGAAATCGACTTCACCAACCATGTTGAAAATGAAGATATTTATATAACACAGCAAGAAGATGACGCGATTAAAAAACTTGATAGCCAAAGATGGGGTTATTGATATATGTTAGGAGAAATAAATGCAGACAGTTTATGAATCAGTTGTAATTTGGTTAAATTCAATATTGCAAGATAGAAACAATGATTCCTCCATAAAAGCGTTTATTATTGATCTGGAAATGATCCCAAACTGGATCGAATTCCCAGACGCAGGATTATTTTCACCACCTAATGATATTAGAACAGAAATGATTGGAGGGCAGAGAAAACACCAAGAATTTAAGTATTTTTGTTTGCGTATGCCTTTTGGCGAATTTCAAAACAGATTAAGTAATGAAGCGTTTATAGAAAATTTAGAAAAATGTATTTATGAAAAAAATCAAAATGGAGTTTATCCTACTGACGGTAGAGAATGGATAAGTATAGAAGTAAATAGTAGAATTTATCCAGCGCAGAGAGATGAAGCCAATCACCATGCCGATTATCTGGTCAATTTAAAATTAGTTTATATACAATAAATAATAAAAAAATAATAAGTTACATGTTTTATTAAATAATTATAATATATTAGGTCATGTTAACAGAGATATTGGTGGTCAAATATTATATGATGAAGAATGTAATAGATTAAAATAATCGATTAAGTATTGTTTAATTATTCACATATCCTAAAATAAAACTATAAATTTTAATTTTAGGAGAAAATTATGGCTTCAAAAGTATGGAATGAGGATTTTAGTGAAGTAGTCCCGGCAGGCAAGTTGGGAACGCAAGCGCAAAAAGGTATATTCTTCGATGATTTTCGAGGAATAATTAGAAGGCTCACAGAAGCTGAAGGACACGAGATCGGTTACAACCCTGAAATAGCAGAGCGTAATCCTATTGGTCAGGAAGGGGCGGAAGAAGAGGTAAGAACCTATCGTGACACCTTCGGCAAGGACATCATGATCAGGAAGGGTGCGCCTAATTATGAATTCTTTAACCGCTTCCTTGAACAAAGGCCAACAGGCGATAACGCAAAAATTAAAGTTTACATTGTTGACTTCATGAAAGAGGAAGTGGGCGCGAATCACAATCGCTACTTGACTTATTCTTACATGGTTACGTGTACGGTTGACAGCGGCAACTACACCGACGGTACGTTGACTGTAAACTTCTCACAGGCAGGCGGCAGAACTCTTGGTACTATTGGAAGGATCGACACCGCTTCGGATACCGAGTACACTTACGGTTTTACGCCTTCTAGTGAAATTGTCATAACTAGTATTAACTTGAGTGACAAAGCTGACTCTGCTGGCATAGAGGTAGCAAGAGGCAAAGAAAGACGGATACTTGTTGAGTTTGCTCCATTGGGAAGCGAGCAGGAATTTCTATATGAAAGCGATGATGAAGACGTATGTACAGTCAGTCGTAAATTACAATCGCTTATTATTACAGGTAAGGGTGCGGGTACGGCTAATGTAACCGTTACCAGTACAAAAACATCATCTGTTAACGCTTTAATTGAGGTGACTGTTAGTTGATCTCTTTTGACAAGTTTGACAGATCAAGACAAGATAAGGTATGGGTAGATGGTGTAAGCTATCTGATCCATACCGAGTTTTGTTATTGGGTCGCGTTTGAAAAAAAAATCAAAAATATTCAAAGCTATGATGAATTTGACTATCTATATATAGGTGGTCAACTAGGCTTCCCAAAAGATAAGGAAGCCGGATTAAAAGAATTAATAAAGTTCTATAGCAACGAACAAACACTACCTAGAGACATGGGTGATAATTCAAGCGTAGAAGTAGTAGACTGGGTAACTGATTCCGAGTATATTTACACTGCTTTTTTATCGCAATATAAAATTGATTTAATTAAAGAGAATATCCACTGGCACGATTTTTTATCGTTATTCAAATCATTAAAAGGTCATGTATTAAATGACATTATGGCTTATAGGGTATGGACACAACCAAAAAAGTATAAAAGTTCAGAAAGCCTGCAAAAAGCTATTGATGATCAGGACAGAAAAAACATGGACAGATGGAAACTTGAAAAAGAAAAAATAGAGCCTTTTAATATGAGATAATAAAACTCCTATTAACTTGCTGTATAAGGTCTATTCATAAAATCTTTATTTAATTTAGATGGCGTATTATTTTCTTTATCTATAACAGTTTTATTAATATCTTTAACGGACAACTCTGTAGCTACTGCTGATATTTCGACATAACCATTATTACCGCTATTTGTTTTGACATAGTATAGGTCGGATCGCACATTATCTTTTGAAATAAATTTTACTGAATTTCCTTCTTCTAGCTCTTCGATAGTATCACTATAAGTAGCGTTTGTTCTTCTTATTGCGGTATTTTTTATGGCTATTAAAATATCACCTTGTTTTAAATTATCTTGTTCAACATTTTTTTTATTATCTTTAATAATTGGTTTTTTAGGAATAATATCATTTAATTTTATAAGAATTAAACCACCAATGAAAAAATTAGAAGCTAAAATAAAACCAAGAAATTGAACTATTGGTTGGATTTCATTATATATCCATGCGAATATTAAACGGATTGTTAAAATGATACCGAAAATTATACAGATTATACCAGATTTCATGCTATTTAACCTTATTCTTTTCTAAGGGAAACTCCGCCCGAATCATTCCATGATTCTATAAGCCCTACTGCTATGAGAATTGAAAAAGCAATAAATAATATAAAAATAATAAAAGTACCCATATATAAATTGTAAATTACATTGTTTTATCAGTCAACTCAAACATTGTTAAAATAACTGTATTTTATATATTTATTTAAAAATATTTAATTTTAGGGGTATTTATGGTTGATAAAACGATTGATTTAGGCTTAGGAACCGCTTTTGATATAACCGAACTAGAAAAAGGGTTAAATAAGGCGGAAAAAGCAGTTATTAATAGCGCGTCAGAAATGTATAAAACTATTGAAAAAAACGCTCAAGAACAAACGGCAATTATAAGGAAAGAAGAAACAGAAAAAATAGCAATAATTAAAAGTTCTTTACAAGAACAAATTGCTATTATTAAAGCATCTCCCGATCTTACAGCAAAAGAAAGACAAGATAAAATAAAGACGTTAAGAGAGGCGGCAAAAGCTGAAATTGATATAGTTAAAAATACTGCAGGAACAGCAGAAGATGTTATTAAAAATAGCGCCGAAGCTAATGTAAAAAATATACAAAAGTCAACTAAAGATAAACTTGCTGCTTTAAACAATTTTAGTAAAAAAGGCATTCAAGCGTTAAAAGATTTTGCAAAAGGCGCAGCTGGATCACTAACAGGATTTGATCAAGTATTAGCTGCTATTACAAGCGGTCCTCAAGTACGGGGTAAATTATTCGTAGATGCTGGTAAAAATATAATTTCAACACTTAAAGAGTTGGATAAAGCTGCTATAGAATTTTATAAAACACAAGATACATTAAATGCTATATTACAATCAACAGGTGCAAACGCATGGACTACAGCTAGCCAATTAAACCAATTAGCAACAGAGCAATCAAATGCTACAGGTAGAAGTAAAGATGAAATAATACAAGCGCAGACTGCGTTATTAGGTTATACAAATATTACTAAAGATGTGTTTGTAGATACTACTCAAGCTGCTTTAGATATGGCTACAGTAATGCGAACTGATATGGAAAGTGCAGTAGAAACATTGGGAAAAGCATTAGATGTACCATCTCAAGGATTAACTGCACTTACTAGGCAGGGCTTTAGGTTTACTGAGCAACAAAAAGAAATGATAAAGGAATTAGAGCGATCTGGTCGTATAGTTGATGCACAAAGAGTTATTTTAGATCAAGTCCAACAAACATATAGTGGAGCATCAACAGCTATTAATCCCGCTGTACAGGCGCAAATAAAAATGAATAACGCAATTGAAAATTTTAAAATAGCGTTAGGTAAAGGTATGGCAGATGCGGTAACAAAGTATAGAAATGCTATGGCTGGTGTTGTAACTAGTGCAACAGATTTTATAGAAAGAACGCTTACCCTTCAAGAGGCACAAAGAACAGTAAATACTATAAGCGAGGTACAAGCTGCTAATATAGCAAGGGTTGACGCAGAACTAGAAAGAATAGGGCAAACAATAATTGATGGCGCTGTTGTAACACAAGAGCAAACAAGAGAAACTAATGAAAGACGAGAAATGTTACAGAAACTTAGACAAGAATATATAGCAGCAGCAAGAGAAGAACATAAATATACTGAGGCAAATTTAATAATTCAAAATGAAAGTTTAAGAGTTGCAAGATTACAATATAATGCTATGGAAGATCATACTCATAACAGAGCTAGACGATTAGCTCAAGAAATATCTGATACCGAAAGATTGATTAGTGAAATTACAACAGAATTAGAATTAAGAAGAAATATGACCGCAATTCAAGTAGAAAATAATGCTTTGGCAGAAAAAAATGATGAAATAAGTAAAACCGCAGCTCAATACCGTGCGGATAACGAAGCTGCACTTAAAGAACAAATAGCTATAATTGAACGCAGAGCAATAATAGAGGGTAAATCTTTAGATGATCTTGATGTTAAAAAACAAAAACTTGACGCAGAAATTCAAGCCTATGAAAATCTGCTAGTAGCTGCTAAAGGTGTAATAAGCGCAGAAGATGAACAGGAAACATTTACAAGGCTTCAAAGTACATGGGCTGCCTACGCTAGGCAAGCTGAACTAGAAAAACAAACAGATGAAGAAAGAAAAAAGAGGCTTCAAGAACTAATTAGACTTAATAGTGAAACGCAATCAGAATTGGAACGTATCTATAAAGCCGCTCAGGATGAGGTAGGCAGACTTAAAGACCTTACTAAAGAACAAAAGTTTCAAAACGATCTTACAGTTATTCATGATCAATCACTCGCAGCAAGACTTGGTTTATCAAAGAAAGCAACAGAGGAAGCTGTCAGGTTTGAGGCTGATTACAGGCTTAAACAGCTAGAAGAACAAAAAGATAAGGACTTAAAAATACTCGATGAAAGAGAAAATGATCAAAAGAAAAGACTACTAGAAATAAGAGACACGGAAATTGAGGCTGCCGGAAACAGCACTTATTTAAAAACAGAAGCTGAAAAAAAATATAACGAAGAAATTGAAAAACTTGATGCTGATCTTATACTTGCAAGACAGCAGCTTGACGATAACTATCAGGAACAAAAACGTCAATCTGAATTGGATACCATTATAGCCATAGAACAAGCTCACAAAGAAATGTGGCAACGGTTAAATTCAACGTTACAAGAGTATTTTAACGCCGCTTCTAATATAGCTAGTTCCATTTCCTCTATCTGGAATAGCAGCATAGATCAAGAGCAAAAAAGGAGAGAAGACGCCAATAATGCGATGGTTCAAAGTGATGAAGACAGAGCTGCTAATCAAAAGAAAATTGAAATTGAGATGGCTTATGAGAGATATAAAGCCGAACTATTTACATGGTCAGCAAACGTAACGATGGCAACCGCTAACGCTGCTATGGCTGTATCTAAAACTTTAGCAGATTCGGGAGGCTCCCCTGCCGGTATAGTGATGGCTGTTATGGCAGGTATAATGGGCGCGATGCAAGTCGCTGCCGTAATCGCAGCCCGTCCAAAAAGACCTTCATTTCATACAGGTGGTCAGGTGCAAGGAAGGTCAAGTCAGGAAGTAAACGCTACGCTTTTGGGTAAGGAAGTTGTGTTAACTAACAGGCAATTCCAGAACGTAATGAAAAATCAAGCTGAGTTGGCAAGAATGAAATCAGGCGGAGGAGGAGTTAGCTTAAATGTAAATATAGAAAACAACGCCGCTAGAGATGTAAGTGTAAGGCAACAGGTGACGGCTGAAGGTTTAAAAATAGTAGTAGAAAAGATAACACAAGATTCTATCTCCAGCGGCAGACAGGATCGGGCTTTATCTATACAGCAGTCTAATTTGATGGGCGGCGTATTTATTTAAATATTGTTTAATTAATTTTAAGGTGTAAATTTAATTTATGATAATAGCTGATTGGGCTGACGGGGTCAGGTCTAATATAAGTCTTGACGGTGTATATAAACACAAAGAAGGTTTTACAAAAAGTTTGCAATTTGTTTCCGGCAAGGAAAGAACATGGCTTACTAATACTTATGTCCCTATAGAGTACCCATCGTTATCAATACTGTTAGACAACACGCTAAGCGATACGGAAGAAACCGAACTGGATAAGTTTATAAGCTGGTATGAGACGACTTTGAGATATGGTTCTCTTCCTTTTTATCTGCCTAGATTGGGTTATAAAAAGAAGCGGATTGATAAAGTAGGTCAGATAGGGGTTTATAAATTTATTCAAGATTCTTTGGATTATGACAGAGTTAAAGGATTAGTATTAGTAAAATTTGGGCTTATTGAAGAATTTTATATAAGCGCTGAGGAATTTGTATTCTTAACAACAAAGAATGGCGAATTTTTAATAACGGAAAACGGTGAATATTTAGTAATGTGAGGTGATTATGAAAACTAAAAAGATATCGGAATTATTAGAAGCTGGATCGGTTAATTTAAATGATGTGATGCCAATCAATCAGGACGGGCAAACAAAAAAAGCGAGCGTACAATCTATAGCTGGCAGTTTATCAGATACGCTTATAAACAGCGCGATAGAAATACATAATAATAGTTCTGATACACACCCGGATATAAGGCAAGACGTTCAAAATGTTGATAATAGAGTAGACGCTGCTGATACCGAAATATTATTACTAAAAAAAATAGAAGCTATCGAACTGCAAGGCGCCTTACTTACAAGATCAATTGACGGCAAAACAAATGTGGGTAAAAATCTGTTTGCCTCTAATGCTATGTTTATACCGTTTAAAACTTTTGTTAACGATCCTGCCGGAACGCTAGGTGTTTATATTAAGGATATAAATTCGGGGGTTGTAGAAATTAAAACTTTAACGGTTTCTCCAGCCGGGCATGAAACGGTACAACACCCTAATGTGCCGACAAACGCAGATCTGCCGCTTACCGTCCTGGATGCCGTGTCTCTCGGATGGGATACCCCCGTAATAGGCGACTACACTACAGTAGATACGGACGAAACTATGGGCGGGCTCCCTGTTGAATGGTACATTATATTAATTGACGATCTGCAAAACATAACATGGGGAAATCCAAGAGTCTTGAATCTTGGAGATTATCAGCAAGCAACGCCGTCTAGCTCTGCGGGCAAAGTGTTAACAGGCGGCGACACACCTGGAACATGGGGCGAACCAATACCGATTGATCTTGAACCTGCGGAGAACAGTAATAATCTTGTCCGCTCTGGCGGGGTTGCGGCTAAGCTCGACAGGGCGAGTTTGTACACCTACGTTGTCGACTCAGACGCGAAGCTCAAGCAGTGGGCGGATAACGCTCCGGGTAACGATTATTCCCGCGTGCTGGTAAGGGCGGGAACGTGGACGTATAATGATGTCGGCATTGATGAAGTTACGCTTCGTATAATTGACATGTCAACAGGCAGGACAAAATCTGTTAATGGCGAGGCGGGGAGTAAAATTGTTTTTAACAGCGATGTCAATTATGCTAATTTTTGGGTTACGTTGTTTTACGGGGATAATAATGTTGTTATAAACGATTTACTTGTCGATGTTAATATTAATGTCGGATTTAATGACAATTTTTTTCTGACAGGTTTTGAGCGATGCCAGGTTAAAAATAATGTAAACATAAATATTAACTGTTACTTTGCACCCGGTAACGCCAGTGACACCCTAGATATAAATGGAATTGTTGGTGCAAGTCGTATAACAAATTGTGACTGCAGGGTAAATATAAGCGGCAATGAGAGATACGGCAGTACAACAGCTTCTGCGTTTGTTGGATGTTCATTACTCTATTCCTGTGTTGGTTCCGGGCATAACGGCGCGTTTCGGAATTGCAGGACAGGTTTTGGCTGCAGGGGTGTTGGCAACACAAGAGCTTTTGTAAATTGTTACATGGAGCAGGTGTCAGGTAATACCGCATGGGCTAACACCGCGGCGGGCGGGTATAACTATAATTTAACGGCGTAGGGAGTAATTTGGATGTTTATAAATAGCATTCTTTTTTCAAAATTATTTAGTAGGGCTCAAGGCCATTCTTATCCGTTACTGATTGAACTAAAACATCCTGAAATGACTACATGGAGATTTACGTCTAACGATATAGATGTTAAATGGAATAACTTGTTATATACAGCTGTTCCGATACATTATAAATTCCCAACTTCAAAAGACGGTATCCCTCAAGGCGGAACTTTAGAAATAGATATAGATCAACAGAAACTGATTAAAAGCGGAAATACTGAATATTACTACGAATTGTTAAAATGGTTTGACGAGCTGGATGACAAGGCTTCGATTGATGTAGTCGCTTTAATTAATGAACAGGGTGATATTCAAAAGATCAATCAGGTTACTCAAAGTCACGGATCGGTCTCATGGGACGGTGAGAAGATAAGCTGGCAATTAGGATCTGACGACCGCATGGGTATGCAGATCAACTCGTGGAATCTTGACGCTGACGCGTTAACAGGCTGAGTATGGACGTATCCGGCTTAATCGGAATACCTTACAAGATTCATGGCAGGGACGAGTCGGGATTGGATTGTTTCGGCTTAATCTGGTTAATTGCTAAAAAAAACGGAACCCCTATTCACGATCCCGAATATAAAGGTTTTAGTTGTATGCTTGCCAGATTAGCCGATTATGTGGGGCTTGATAGATTAGATAAATTTAGAATCGGATGCGTTATAGAAATGGAAAAAGATAACAGATTACATCTTGGTTACACAATCGATCAAGATAGAATGATTCATTGCACTATAAATGAAGGCGTGATAGTCGAAGAAATTGGTAAATATAAAGTTAAAGGGTGGTATAAATTTAATGGGTGTGATTAATCATTACAAGGGGTTGGAATCGGAAAGAGTAATTTACAACTTCAACGGCAAATTAAAAGACAATATTGATATAGACTGGGATCACGCTAAAATTTATAAAGCAGCTGAAGAACTGGATTCTGAATATGAAGTCAAGGAAGAAGATATTTTAATCGTGTACGAATATCCAGGCATGTCAGTAGCAACGATAGTTTTGTTATCTATTACATTAGCCGTAGGGCTCGGGGCCGGTATATATTCGGGGATACAAGCCAAGAAATATAGAAAAGAAATGGAAGATGCGCTTAAAAGGATAGGTAAAGATAATAAACAGAAAGAAATATCGCCTATACCTCAGATGGGGGATGCTAGAAACGACAGGGCTTTAGGAAAGAACGTACCTGTTATTTTAGGAAAACATTTTTTCGCCCCTTATTATTTATCCGATCCGTATATGAAACCGTCAGGTGTTGAGGGGGAAGACTTATATTGGTACGGCACTTTTTTATGCGGTCAGAACGGGCTATGTTTTGATAAAATAAGAAACGGCACAATTGATCTTGCTACATTTACAGATGATACGCCGCAGCGCAGGAAATTGCCGTTCAATGCTGTTGATGAATCATCACCTTTTTATAGTAACGAGAATTATATAGAAATTGTACAAAAAGGAAATGAAGACTCGTTAAATGATTTCTCGGAAAGCGTATTTAATGAAAAATGGGTAGATACAATTGATTCATCGGTAGAAATTGGAAGGAAGGAATCTACAATAGTTGTCCCCGCAAATAGTACAGCTCGTTCTATATATGAAGCTATAGGCATGAACGGTACATTTAACATTACAGGTACTTATGGAAGTCTTGAAATAAATCAAATAAGAATAACAGGCGGGTCTAATAATATTGGGTCTTTATATCCTGTTGTATATATACGATCAACAGACGGCAAAGAAGAAGTTATAGCAAATTCTATTTTAAATATTCCTTTACGATATGAATTAAAAATAACTTTTAACAAATCTGACAAAAGTATGCCCGATCCAATTTTAAGGGAAACGGCTCAATTTCCCATGAACGCGGAAATAGAAATATTTTTAAACGGGCTCCATGCGTGGGATTCCGAAAACGGTAAGCCCGTTAAAACCAGCGTGGATATAAAACTTGAATATTTTAACAATAAATTAGACAGATGGGTTAGAATTAATATAGACGGTTGGGATAACACAACCGAATACAGCAGATTAACAAAAAACAGCACAAGGCAAATGAGGTTTATCGCATATGCGGATTTTAAAGACGCTTACGAAAAAGACGGCAACCCTATACAAATCAGGGCTACAAGACTTACCGAAAATAAAACAGGAAGTGTGAGGGACACCGTCTATCTTAATGCGATCAGGACGCGTCAGTATAATCCTGAAAAATCATCAACAGGGAATTTAGTTGCCGCTAAAAACATTAAAGACGAATTAAAAGAAAAATTCTGCTTAATGGGAATTAAAATAAAAGCAAATTTAAACACGCATGAGGTATTAGACAGATTTAACATAATAGCTTCCATGACAGGCAGGGTATGGGACGGAGCTAAATGGAGTGAAAAAAAAGTTAAGACAAATAACCCATCGGCTGTTTTATTAGAGCTTATAACGGGATTGATTCACCCGCTTTCAAGGCACGGCGATTCGGAGATTCATTTTAAAAGTTTTGAAAATCTGTATGAATACTGTCAGAATATGAACACTGATATTCACGGCAAGAGGGAAGTGTTAATAGAAGGCGAAGCTTTACCTACGCAATTTAACTTGGAATGTAACGGGGTATTGACTTCAGGTACGAGAAAAATAGACGCTATAACTCAAATTTTAGCAACGTGTGACGGCGGGCTTTATATCAACGAAAACGGCAAAATAGAAGTCTTTTACGATCACAAACAGGAAACCCCTATAGCCCTGTTAAACCCGCAAAGAATAGTCAGCATGGTTGATCAAAGATCGTTAGAAAGAAAACCCGACGGATACGAGATAGAATATATTGACGAAAACGCGGAATGGAATTCTACCAAACATAGAATTTTAAGACCCAACCAGCCCATACCAGAAGCCGGAACTTATTCTTACTCGCCTATCAAGCTTGATTTTACCACTACATACAATCAGGCTGCATGGCATACAAGAAGGATAATGGCAAAAGAAATACATAGAAAAGGTGTCATGCCGTTAACCGTAGGCAAAGAGGGTTTATTTTATAAACCCGGATCATTGATTAAGGTACAAAATGAAAGATTTAAAATAGGGTTAGGATCGGGAGAGATCACCGAATTGATTATAGACAATAATCAAGTTATCGGTCTTAAACTAATGGAAAGATTCGACATATCAAAAGACAGGGATTATTGGGTAGAGTATTATGTGGTAGATGAAAACAGAAATGAAGTGGTAACAAAAAGAATAGATACTTCAAAGTATAAAGAGGGCGGCGAGTATACCGACAGACTTTACTTTACCACACCAATAAGTTTAAACAGCTCGGACGTACCTGTTTTCGGAAATATTTTATCAACGATGTTCGGGAATGATAAAACCCCTGACGGCGCAGAAACGCCGCCGTTAACCATTTATCAGGCAAAGAGATACATAGTCGCCGATTTAAGCGAAAACGATGACGGATACGACTTAACTTTAATCCCTTACAGTGACGACATTTATACAACCACTACGGTTAAGAATATTCCGCCATATCAGTCAAGTATCTTGAATTCACCGCCCAGAATATACGCAGACCGTGTAAGACAGGATGAAGCTATGATGGTTGCGGATAGGGTGTTAGGCATAGAAGACGTTGACAGTATTTCAAGGGAAGTTGCGGAAGCCGTAGTGCCGCAGATAGTACCTGAATTTACCCCCAGATACAGAGGGGCTTTTGAAAGACCTGGGCGCGTTGAAAACGGGGAAGGGTGGATTGATGAATACAGAATGAACATAGGCGATTATGTGATGTACTACGGAGAAACTCTAACAGTAGAGCCTTATTGGGAAAAATCAAAAATGTACCAATGGAATGAAACATGGAAAAAACTAGACGCTATTGATAACGCTGATAAGTATATATTAGCGTTTCCCGATCTTTTGAAACTAGCTCCTGACGCAGAATTCAACGAAGTATTTTGTATGCTTTTAATAGCCCAAGACGCTTTTATTAAAAATCTCTCAGCGCAAAATATAGTGTTATCAAAGATGGTTGACTTAAACGGTATAGAACGGTCAGGGGTTATACAGAGTAAAGAATTTTATCCACCGGGCGATCCTAACGCACATGGTTTTAAATTAAGTTATGATGGGTTATTACAAGCAGTTAACGCTTTATTTGAGAGTATACGCATAACAGGCGATTCGCATTTTGAAGGTGATATTATTTCAGGCTTAATGACTTCAAGCTCTACACCTGTAGGCGAGGACACGCCTAATAGGATTTTTTCACCAAGTAATACTGTAAAAAACGTATTTGATCATTTTGGCATACCGTTTGTGGATAATCAGTCTGATGTAAAAAATAGAGTTATAAATGGAAGCTGGGTAAGCGGTGATATTGCAAGATCAATACAAACTCTTTTATTTAGCTCAAGATATTATGGTGTAGGTCAGAGTATGTATCGCAGGTTTATTTTAACTTTAGTACATGAAGATGACAGTAGAACAACGCTTTTTTGGACAGATGGTTACGATGAACGAACTCTGGGTGGTACTTTAACGATCGATGGATCAAAAAGAGGACCGGTATTCAGATTAAGCAATTTAAGATCGGTTACAGCAGGTACTAATCCTGATGGTTTACTTACCGATATGGTTTATAGGGACTCTGCTGGTTATTTAAAAATTGTTTAATTAACTAGCATAAATTTCACAGAATCTAGGCCAGTGAGACCGTTACGGTTGAAGAATATAACCCCTCCTTCCTGATAGTAGCCTTCCATACTGAAACTGTATTGGGCAGAACCGTTCCATGTAGGCTCTGCGGAAACAAATTCAATTCTAACTTCTGCCAAATAAGTGAATCCATTCTCAACTTCGTATACGTTATATAACCTGTAAGTACCTGTATAGGTAACTTCTTTGTTTATTGCCTCATGTTTATGGTAATATGTAAATTCATCATCGGTAAACGATAAAACATAAAGATATAATTTGCTTTCACTTGTGCTTCTATATTCCCATGTCTTGTCAGCAAATAAATTCTCAGGGGTATTTTCAGTTTCTAAAGGTTCATTTTCACAATTACTCATAAAAACCACTGTAAATAAAATAACGAAAAAATACAATAGTTTACGCATAGCTTTCCTTCCCTAACTAGATTTTTGCTCGTCAATTACATTTGGCACATCTTTACCACAATACTGACAAACAATTGCTTCTTTTTTTATATCATTAGCGCAATATGGGCATTTTTTTGTTACACCATTATCAATATTTTGTTTTTGCAATACTTCTTTATTTTCTCCCATAATTGCAAGTACAATAAATCCTACTAGCGGTGATAAAAACAAAGAAAGTGCAAAAAAATTGCCATAAGATCGCCCTTTATTTTTTGCTAAAGATGCAACTATAAAAACTAGAACAATCCATGTAATTACAACAATAATACCCATAGAAAGCCTCCATTTCATTTTAACCTATGTTATATATTTTATTATGCTGATAGGACGGTTGTCAAGGGCTGAATTTGGTGGGTTTTTGTTAAATATTGTTTAATTGGCTAAGTTTGATAGGATTTAGGCATCGGAGGATAAAATGCCTGATAAATACTACCAGCGGATAGCCAATGAAGATAACTGCTCATACATTTTTGATTACGCAAGAAAGAAATGGCAGCGGAAGTTTGGAAGTAGTCTCGATCTGGTTATCCTGGACAAAATTTTGTTATGGCTATGGATTAAATTTATAGGGCTCTTTGTGTATGAACATATCAATCAAAATAGAAATTTGCTTATCTCTCCTTATGGAAACATATTTATTTAATTAATAATCAAGCCGATATTTTATATATGTGGAAAGATGATATTTATTCTCTAACTATTAAGCATGATAGCGAATATATGAGACATTTTTATTTTTACATATATCTTAAATTAAAAGAGCTTCCTCGATATTGTAATGGTATTAATTATAACACCTCTGAAAGCTGGCAAGCTCTTGCTATGATAGATACTGGAGCGTCAAATTCGGCTGCTTCTAGTAGGTTAATTGAACGTATAGGACTAGTGTCAAGCGGAAGATCGATATATTCTCATGCGATGGGTGAGATCACTACGCCTTTATACAAATTTGATGTAATGTTTCCCGATAATAAAGAATTTGAAAATATAGGGGCTGTAGAATTTAAAGCTTTTGATGAATGTGATTTTTTAATCGGTATGAATATATTTCGTCAAGGTGATATGGCTATCTCTAGCGAAAATGGAATAATGGCTTTTTCATTCCACACGCCTACCTTTAATAAATATATAGATTTTGAAAAAATTTAATAATAAGGTAACCGTCAAAACAACCGGTGAAAATCTTATCTAAAACTGCAAGGAAGCGATAAAAAGTTAAGAAGTAAAAATATTCCAAGGAAGCAGTTTTTCCCAGT
>JGI24695J34938_10001605_pt1 | contig 19020 bp, 16 predicted proteins | sample TergutCo191P3_FD_34938 | JGI IMG/M metagenome (IMG submission 34938)
ATAAAAATGGTTGCGTGTACTCCAAGACGCGACGCAATTTGATCCACGATTCTATAATCATCTTTGAGTGAATTACCGTTGGAGTCTATAAGCTGTCCGTTAACAAGGCTTATCCGGCCGTATTCCAGCGCGAGTCTGTCTTCGAACGAAGCAATATCGCCTAAAAGCTTATTTTTACCCATAAGCACAGCGGTTTCATGATTTGAACTTACCTGGGAGCGTATGTTCAAAATCGACATGATAACGATAGTCAAAAGCAGTAATATGGATAATAATCCCGCTATTTTATAAAGTAAACTAAGTTTTTTCCAATTAAATTTCTCGATAATTGCCATTTTATCTTCCTTTTTATGCTGTTTTTCACTTTATTGTATTATTTTAAATCATATTAATACGCTTGTCAAATTTTTCTGCGGCATCGCGGGAAAAAGATTTAAATTGTTGGCCGATTTACCAAAAACCACATTTTTTCCAAAGGAAAAATACCGCTCATACATACAATACGGCGGCTTTTCAAATAAAAATAAAGGAGTAAACAAATGAAAAAGACAATTTTTACCGTAGTTCTAATCGCCGCGGTATTTACCGTACTTTATTACAGGGATCCGCCCGGCAGCATAACCGCTTACATATTAAACATTATTTCGCTGAATAACTAAAATTCATAAGTTTTTTGCTTGTTTCATTATCCATTACGGTTTCGGATAATAATTTCTGCGGAACGGTAAGAGTAAAAATGCTGCCTCTGCCAAGTTCGCTTTTTATTGTAAGCGTTCCTTTCATTAAATCCACAAGTTTTTTCGAAATATATAAACCAAGACCTGAGCCGCCCTTGCGGAATTTTTCTACAGCGTCAATTTGATCGTAGCCTGCGAAGATTTGAGCCATTTCTTCGTCGGCAATGCCGATTCCTGTATCGCTTACTTTGATGATAAGCCACACATAATCCTTTTGCCGTTTGCATGTAACGCTGACCGAAATAACGCCTTTAGTTGTGTAGCAAAAAGCATTAGTTATTAAATGATGACATATAAGCCTTATTCGAAGCGCGTCGCCGCCGAGATGAACAGGAAGTTTTTCTTCGATAACAAGTTTATAATTAATCGACGTGTTTTCCGCAAGAAGCGTATATTGAGCGGTAATGTCTTTTATTAAATCCGGTAATTTATATTTTACATTATTTAATTTTAGTTCTCCGGCTTCAATTTTTAATATATCCATTATGTCGTTTATTACGCCGTACAGCGCAGTCCCCGATTCATTTATTAATTCAAGATTATTTTGTATTTCTTGGGAAATATCTTCTTTTCCCGAAACAAGCGAAGTGATTCGTATTATATTATTTATCGGATCCGACATCGCGCTGCTTATTTTTGATAAAAACGCCGTTCTGGAGGAAGACGCGATTTTTAACGCTCCCATTAAATTTTCGATTTCCTGTCTGCGCTCGTTTGCTTCGCGGGCGATTTGTTCGCGTTCTTCGATGCTGACAATAACCGAGCGCGATCCTATCAGCGCTAAAAGCGACGTAATAATTAATGACGCCGCAAAAGATAAAATCAATAAAATTAATACGCGGTTTTCGAGAGTGTTTACATACGATATATCGTAATCAACGCCGATTAAACCGACAGTACTTCCTTCAATTACAATCGGTAATAACGCTGATACTAAAATACCCCAATATTCTTCGTGTGACGGAAACGGCGAATAACAAATTTGCTGAGTTTTCCATGCGTCATCCACGCCTGCGGGCGTTACTTCGTCATCCCAAACAAGAGATCCAAGCCACTCGGAACCTTGCTCTCTTTTAAAATAAGTATCCGCGATAAATACATAATCATTATCATCATTTTTTTCGATGTAATAAATATAAGCAAGATCAAAAGCTCTGACAATTTCTTCCCATTTAAAATGCATCTCCCAAAACCAATCTTCGTTGTTTTGAATTCCAAGTTTAATCCTTTCGATATCGTAAATAACGGGATACTGCTGTTCTATCATGTTAGCTACATTACCTAGTGTACCGAAATATGACGCTTTTATATGCTCGCGGAATTGAAGGTACATCACAGTACAGACCGATAAAGAAACAAGCAGCCCAAGCCCGATAAAAAGAAGATAAAAATTTTTCCTTAGTTTTTTAGTTCCCAACGTTATAATATAGTACAACGGAATATTAAAGCTGTCATTAAAATAAAAAAAATTTACAACAAATGTTTTTAAAAACTCGGTTAGGTTAGGAAAAGCCTCAGCATAAAGGATAATGAAATTTTTTTAATGTATATTGTTAGTACGGTTTTTATATGATATAAGATTATTTATGATAAAAGAAGCTATTATTCAGGCGGCAAAAAGAGAAAACTTATCCTTTGAGTGCGCCGAAACAGTAATGAACGAAATAATGGAAGGAAAAGCCAGCGAAATTCAAATGGCTGCTTATCTTGCCGCAATGTCCGTAAAGGGCGAAACAATTGACGAAATTACAGCTTCGGCGACTGGTATGCGCAAACACTGTACCAGAATCCTTCATGATATGGATGTGCTGGAAATCGTCGGCACCGGCGGAGACCATTCAAATTCTTTTAATATATCCACAACTTCGGCGCTTGTTATTTCGGCGGCGGGATTTCCTGTCGCAAAACACGGCAACCGCGCTTCAACAAGCAGAACAGGCTCGGCGGATGTTCTCGAAGCTCTTGGCGTGGACATCACAGTTTCACCCGAACACAGCCTGTATATGCTAAAAACAATTAATCTGTGTTTTCTTTTTGCGCAAAATTATCATATCTCAATGAAATATGTCGCTCCTGTCCGCCGCGAACTCGGCATCCGCACAATCTTTAATATACTCGGTCCGCTTGTAAACCCAGCCGGCGCCAACATGGAATTGCTCGGTGTTTACGAACCTGAACTAATCGAACCGATGGCGAAAGTTTTATGCAACCTCGGCGTAAAAAGCGGCATGGTTGTTTACGGTCAGGATGGTCTTGACGAAATTTCTCTCGGCGCGCCGACCACTGTCTGCGAGCTTCGCGGCGGCTTCATCAAAACTTACGATGTAACACCCGAGCAGTTCGGTTTTGATCGCTGTAAAAGAGACGATTTAAAAGGCGGCACTCCCGCCGAAAACGCGGAAATAACAAAAAAAATTCTTTCCGGCGAAAAAGGTCCAAAGCGGAACGCGGTGCTTTTAAATTCCGCGGCAGCGATTCATATCGCCAAACCCGAAATAGAAATTAATGACGCTGTAAAAATTGCCGCCGAAGCGATTGACTCCGGCAAAGCCAAAGAACAGCTTGAACGTTTCGTGGAATTATCGCGGAATGCTCGTAAAGAATAAATCGCATTAATTTAAGTTCATTCTAATGGCACGGCTTGCGGTAATTTTAAAAATTTGCATTGACAATATTCTTTTTTTTCGGTAGATTAAAAAAAGAGCATCTTTAAAAACTGTAGTTTTTTAGATGAACTGCTTAAAAGTAACGCCGTCTTAGCTCAGCTGGCAGAGCACTTGACTTGTAATCATGAGGTCTTCGGTTCGATTCCGAAAGACGGCTTAGACTGAGGAAAAAAAATGAGAATTACGGCATATAAATTTAAAAAACATAAAATTATTGCAGCCGTATTAGCTGTTATAATTCTTACGATGACCGGATGCGATAAAATAAAAAATCTGCAAAGCAGCGTTTTTGATAAAATTCTAGTAGATACAGCAAGCCAAATTAATAATACTTTGCCAATGATGATTGATTCGGAAACAAGATTCGATTCAACGGCGGCATATCCGGGAAAAGAGTTTGCGTATTTTTTTACCATTATTAATTACACTGTGGAAGAAGTTGATATGGATATATTTGAAGGAATAAGAGCGAATTTGATTAATAACGCCAAAACGAATTCCGATATGGAAATCTTCAGGGAAAATAAGGTTAATTTAAAATATGTATACAGAGATAAAGACATGAAAGAAATTATTCAAATTAAAATATCTGCAGACGAATACATCTGAACATTTTTTCTGCATCTAAACAAAATATCCCGTTATTGATACAATGCCTGTAAGGAGAGATCAATGGTATTCGTGCTTAAACCCAATGTCCCAAAAGAAAAAGTTGACAGTTTTATAAAGGAATGGGAACAAAAAGGATTCTCTACAATATACAGTGTCGGAACAGAGCACACGGCAGTTTGTCTGATTGGAAACACAGCGGCGGTTGATTTGCAGCATGTTGTCGAAACAAACGATATCATCGACTTTGGAAAGCGCATCACTGAACAATTTAAAGCCGTAAACAGAACAGTCCGCAAAGACGACACAATAGTCAAAGTCGGCGGCGTTTCGATAGGCGAAGGATTTTTTACAGTGATATCCGGTCCCTGTTCCGTTGAAAGCAACGAGCAGATTTTAGAAATCGCAAGAAGCGTAAAATCAAGCGGCGCGAAAATTTTACGGGGCGGTGCGTTTAAACCGAGAACTTCGCCGTACGCTTTTCAGGGTAAACAGGAAGAAGGGCTGGAAATGCTGCGCCTTGCCAAAAAAGAAACAGGGCTTCCGATTGTTTCTGAAATAATGAATCAGACACAGATTGATTTATTCGAAGATGTCGATATCGTGCAAATCGGCGCGAGGAATATGCAAAACTTTGATTTATTAAAAGTTGTAGGAAAAATAAAAAAACCTGTATTATTAAAACGCGGGCTTGCCAACACTATCGAAGAGTTATTAATGAGCGCCGAATACATTGTCTCGTCAGGAAACGCAGACGTAATTCTCTGCGAAAGAGGCATCCGCACATTTGAGACAATGACACGTAACACTCTCGATTTATCCGCGGTCGCTGTCATTAAACAAAAATCGCATCTTCCTGTCGTTGTAGATCCAAGCCACGCCTCGGGCTCAAGAAGCCTTGTACCGCCGCTTGCGAAAGCCGCTCTTGCCGTAGGCGCCGACGGTCTTATGATAGAAGCGCATAACAACCCCGCGAAAGCGTTATGCGACGGCGCTCAGTCGCTGGATTTAGAACAATTCGCCTCTTTAATGCAGGACTTAAAAAAACGCGCGGCAATCGAAAACAAGGTAATTTAAATGGTTAATCCTTCGTTAGATGAAGTAAAAAAAATAGCGGGTAATAAACAATATAATGTTATTCCTCTCAGCGCGGAAATATACAGCGATACTGTTACGCCAGTCGATGTTTTAAAAAAACTTATGAATGTAAGCAAACATTGTTTTATTCTTGAAAGCGCCGAGGATAATAAAACATGGGGCAGGTACACATTTTTAGGTTTCGATCCAAAAATGGAAATTACCTGTTTTAACGGTTTAATGACAATTAATTCCGGCAAATCAGAATCTTTCGAAACAAATAACCCCAATAAACATATTCAGGAGATTTTAAATAATTATAAGAGCGTCAAGTTTGATAACCTTCCGCCGTTTACAGGAGGGCTTGTCGGTTACTTTGCGTACGATTACGCTAAATACTGCGAACCGTCGCTTAAATTGGGAGCGTTAGACGACAACCATTTTAATGATGTTGATCTGATGCTCTTTGATAAAGTAATCGCTTTTGATAATTACAAACAAAAAATAATTTTAATCGTTAACATAAAAACAGATAATATCGGCGCGGAATACGAAAATGGAATATCGCAGCTTGAAAATTTAAAAAACATTATTAAAACAGGAAGCCGCGCGCTGATACCTCCGGCAAAAATAAAGAGCGATTTTAAGGCTTTGTTTACAAAAGAAGAATACTGCCGAATGGCGGAAAACGCGAAAGATCATATTAAAGAAGGCGATATTTTTCAGGTAGTATTATCAAACCGCTGGGAAGCTGATTTTGAAGGAAGCATTTTTGACACTTACCGCGTTCTGCGTACAATTAATCCGTCGCCTTATATGTTTTATTTTTCGGGAAGCAGTATGGAAATCGCGGGCGCGTCTCCGGAAACATTGGTTAAACTGCACAACGGTAAATTGTTTACTTATCCGCTTGCCGGAACGCGGAAGAGAGGCGAAACAGACGAAGAAGATATCGCTTTAGAAAAAGAACTTTTATCCGACGAAAAAGAACTTGCCGAGCATAATATGCTTGTAGACCTTGGCAGAAACGATCTTGGCAAGATCAGCAAATTCGGCTCTGTTAAAGTGGATAAGTATTTATCTGTTTTAAGATTTTCCCATGTTATGCACATCGGTTCTACCGTAAGCGGCGATATCTGCGATGATAAAACGGGACTTGACGCAATTAACGCGGTTCTTCCCGCCGGCACTCTCTCCGGCGCTCCTAAAATCCGCGCAATGCAGATAATAAACGAGCAGGAAAAAAACAAACGCGGAATTTACGGCGGCGCGATAGGCTACATAGATTTTACAGGCAGCATGGACACATGCATCGCCATAAGAATCGCGTACAAAAAAAACAACAAAGTATTTGTAAGAAGCGGCGCAGGAATTGTCGCGGACAGTAATCCCGAGTCGGAGTTTGAGGAATGCGTAAACAAATCCGCCGCTGTCAGAAACGCGCTGAAATTATCGTCGGGAGGAATAGAATGATCCTTCTAATCGATAATTATGACAGCTTTTCTTATAATCTTTATCAGCTTATAGGACAGCTTAATCCGGACATAAAAGTTGCACGTAACGACGCGCTGAGCGCGGAAGAAATAAATAATATGGCGCCCGAACGCATTGTAATTTCTCCCGGTCCCGGAAAACCTTCAGATGCCGGGATCTGCGTCGAATTGATTAAAAAATTTTATTCGTCAATTCCGATTTTTGGAATTTGTCTGGGGCATCAGGCTGTTTACGAAGCATTCGGCGGCACTGTGTCTTACGCAGGCAAATTGATGCACGGAAAATCATCGCAGGTAACAGTTGATACAGAAGATTCTTTATTTAAGGGAATGCCGCCTGTAATTCATGCGGCAAGGTATCATTCGCTTACCGGCATAAAATCGACATTGCCGGAAGATTTAAAAATAACGGCATGGACAAAAGACGGCGAAATCATGGCGGTAAGCCATAAAAAATATCCTGTGTACGGAGTTCAGTTTCATCCTGAATCGATACTTACAGAAAAAGGTATAATGATTATTCGGAATTTTCTGTCTTGACGGCTTTGAAAATATTTAAGCGGGATATATGTTTTCTGAAAAAAGCGATTAACGGTCCGCCTATTAATACGGTTATCAATGTTCCGATTCCTATATCGCTCTTTAATAAAAAACCGCCAAGCACGCAAAGCGCATCGGTTCCGACTCTTATCCATCTGAACCAGTTTAATTTTTTTATTTTTTCCGAAATTATTATCGCGATTGAATCATAAGGAGAAAGACCCAAATTAGCTTCGATATAAGCAGCCGCGCCGAAATATAAAATAATTAATCCGGCGGCGAAAGAAATTATTCTTGTCTGAATGGAGAACATTTCAAAGACCGGAATTTTTTCGAGCAGCCATAAAAGAACATCAGATTTATAACCGACAACAAGGACATAAATTGTGCCGAAGCCGATTTTGCTTTTGTCAAAAATAAACATGCAAAAAGTCAATACCACGCAGAATATCAGCTGCCATAAACCGAAAGAGATTCCCAGCTGTTTCGCGATGCCGATATTTAAACAGACAATAGGATCAACGCCAAGAACCGCATAACGCATAAATGTTAATCCGACAGATAAAATAGAAATTCCTGTTATAGTAATAATAATCCTAAGAAAAATATTACTCTTATTATTTGCCGCTTCAATTTGTTTCATTATTATGATTATTATACTGCAGAAATTAATATAGTTATATATTAGAGTTGTCCGATAACTTCAGTTATTGAACAACTGCTTTGCGAGAGAAGGGACTTGAACCCTTAAACCTTGCGGCACCAGATCCTAAGTCTGGCGTGTCTGCCAATTTCACCACTCTCGCGGATTTATACTTTCGTACGAGTTTATCAATTTGAGGGAAATCAGTCAATAAAAGAACATGGTTGATAAATTAGATGAAGTTTTTAAACCACGAACCGCACTAACCAACACAAACCCGCGATTTGTTGTTTTTATCCGAATACCCTAAAAAAGCAGTCCTTTGTATACTTGACACATAAACTGCCTGTAATTATAGTAAAAATTGATAAGAAGGACCGCTAGCTCAGCTGGTAGAGCAGCAGACTCTTAATCTGCGGGTCGGAAGTTCGATCCTTCCGCGGTTCAAAGAAATTATCAAATTTTATTAAAAGAGGAAAATTGTGGCAATAAATAAAGAAATTAAACGTTTAGAAAAATCAAATATCGAGCTGACCATCATTGTTCCGAAAGAAGATGTCCGCGCGCAATATAACGATATGTTAAAGGAATATTCCAAAACCCTGCAGATTCCCGGTTTTCGTAAAGGAAAAGTGCCTCAGGAAGTGCTGGAACGCAAGTTTGCCGAAGCTCTCAAAGGCGACGCGATGGGGCGTATCATGGAATCGACTTTGCAGGAGGTTTTTAAGGAAGAAAATATGCCGCGAAACGAAAAACCTCTGCCTTACTCTGTTCCGGAACTTCAGGGTGAGCCGGAATTCGATTTCGAGAAGGATTTAAAATTTTCCGTTATTTATGATGTTCTTCCGGAAATAAAAATCAATCAATGGAAGGGAATTAGTGTCGAGCATCCGTTCGCCGAAATCGAAAAAAGCGATATCGATAAAGAACTCGAAGAAATCCGCGAGCGCAACGCGATTGTAATGGATCGAGACGATTCCGCTTCTGCGGTAAACGGCGATGTTGTAACAATTGATTATCAAGTTTTCGGCGAAAACGGCGAGCCGCTGGAAAGTCTGCACAGGAAAGATTTCACCTTCCCCCTTGGGGCTAACACGCATGTTTTTAAATTTGACAGCGAAATTATCGGCATGAAAAAAGACGAGACAAAAGAATTCATTAAAAAATTCGAGGATGATTTCTTCGAGCCCGAGGTCGCGGGTAAAGAGCGTAAAGTGCAGATAACGCTGACCTCTCTCAAAGAGAAAAAACTCCCCGACCTCGACGATGATCTCGCTCAGGATGTCGATGAAAAATTTAAGACGCTTGACGATTTAATAAACAATATAAAAGATCGTTTAAACAAAAATCTTGAAGCCCGTCTTCGTGACAGAAAAATCAGCGAATTATTAAGAATTATGATGGAAGGCGCTCCCGTTACCCTGCCTGAATCGATGATCAAATCCGAGCTTGAAGGCCGCTGGAGACGCTTAGCCCGTTATTACAACACAAGCCCGGAAATGATTCAACAGATGATGAATATCGGCGAAAAAGCCGATGAATGGCGCGACGCTGCGGTAAAGGCGCTTCATTCCCGCCTGATCATCGAAACTTTAATGGAAGAACAAAAAATCGAAGTTTCCGATGAAGACCTCGAAAACGAATTTGCGTCAATAGCGGCGGCAAATAATACTAATACAGACGAAATAAAAAAGCATTATAATGAAGAAGCGGTTTTTTATTTAAAAGAAGATATAAGAGAAAAGAAGATTTCGGACATTTTGCTCACAGAGAACAATTTTAAACCGGGGAAAAAGGAGAATTATCTGGAATTCATGTCAGATAATGGTTAAATTATTAGTATGAGTACAAAATTAAGCAGCCTGGTTCCTTTCGTAGTTGAACAAACGGGTATGGGAGAACGTTCCTACGATATTTTTTCGAGGTTGTTAAAAGATCGTATCGTCTTTTTAGACGGAGATATTAATGACGCTACAGCGGATTTGGTTGTAGCTCAGCTTCTCTTTCTTGACGGACAGGATACAGAAAAAGACATTAATCTTTACATAAATTCTCCCGGCGGCTCTGTAACGGCAGGGCTCGCGATTTATGATACAATCCAGTATGTTAAATCCGATGTTCAGACAATCTGCCTTGGGCAGGCGGCAAGCATGGCGGCTTTAATTCTGACATGCGGAAGCCCTAAAAAGCGCATGATTCTGCCGTCAGCCCGCGTTTTAATTCATCAGCCGTGGGGCGGCGCTCAAGGGCAGGCTAGAGATATCGGTATACAGTCAAAAGAAATTATCCGTTTAAAGAAATTGACGATTGAATATTTCGCCAAACATTCGGGAAAATCGATCGAGCAAATTTCCGCCGATATGGAAAGGGATTTTTATATGTCCGCGCAGAACGCGGTTGAGTACGGCATAGCCGATTCGATTTTAACGAGGGATAATAATGGCGCGTCTTCGTAATGGACCTGAAATTTTCGAAAGAGTCTGCTCTTTTTGCGGAAAAAGCGCGGACATGGCGCGGCGCCTTATCGCCGGTCCGAATGATGTTTTTATCTGCGATGAATGTATCGAAGTCTGCCGCAAAATTCTTACCGAAGAAGAACATGAGCTTACAACACAATTTACAGACGACATCCCGACTCCCCGCGAAATAAAAAATTATCTTGATCTTTTTGTAATAGGGCAGGACAACGCGAAAAAGGCGCTATCTGTCGCGGTTTATAATCATTACAAACGAATCGCGAACCCGGGCAAGGAAAGCGACGATGTCGAGATCGAAAAATCCAACGTGCTTTTAATCGGACCCACGGGAACCGGAAAAACTTTACTTGCGAAAATTTTGGCAAAAAAACTTAAAGTGCCTTTCGCGATAGTTGACGCGACTACGCTGACAGAAGCGGGTTATGTAGGCGAAGATGTCGAAAACATTTTATTAAAATTGATACAAAGCGCGGGCGGAAATATTTCAGCCGCCGAAAGAGGAATCGTTTATATAGACGAGATCGACAAGATCGCCCGCAAGGGAGAAAATATTTCCATTACCCGCGATGTTTCGGGCGAGGGCGTTCAGCAGGCGCTTTTAAAAATTATCGAAGGAACAATCGCGTCCGTTCCGCCGCAGGGCGGAAGAAAACATCCTAATCAGGAGATGATCAGGATCGATACTACCAACATTTTATTTATCTGCGGCGGCGCTTTTGTCGGACTTGATAAATTAATTTCGCGCCGTGTCGTCAAACATCCGATGGGTTTCGGCGCCGAAACAGGAAGCGGCGAAAAATCGTTAAAGGAACTTTACGATTCGATGCACCCCGATGATTTAATCCAGTTCGGAATGATCCCCGAATTTATAGGACGGCTTCCCATTACTGTAGGTTTGGAAGAATTAAAGCGCGATGATTTAAAACGTATAATTACAGAGCCGCGCAACGCGATAGTCCGCCAGTATCAGGCGTCTATGGCTTTTGACGATGTTAAACTTGAGTTTACAGAAAAAGCTGTTGACGCAATCGCCGACAAAGCGATAAAACAGAAAACAGGCGCGCGCGGGTTACGTGCAATTGTAGAAAGACTGATGACGGATATAATGTTCGAAATTCCTTCGATAGCGGGCGACAAACAGGTAATTATAACGCACGATACCGTAGAGAAATCGGAACCGCCGCAGATAATATTCCCCGAACAAAAACAAAAGAGCGCATAACGCTCGCAAAAGGCTGTATTCTTGAATAAAAAAGGCGCGGAAAAAAAAAGTATATTCGGCGGAATATTTTCTTTATTGCAGAAAAGAAATTCTTTTACCTACGATTACAGCGGCGCCGAAGAGCTTACGAACGAAGATTTTCCGCTGCTGCCGTTACGCGATCTTGTGCTTTTTCCGCAGACAGTTGTTCCTATTTTTATCACATATAAACCNGGAATCGCCGCTCTGGAAGAAGCCATCAAGCGGGATAACCGCCTCTTCGCTTCCTGTTTAAGAAAAAATGATATTCGGCTTTCGCCTGACGAACCGTATTCTATCGGCACTGTTGTAAGGATTATCTCTCATTTAAAACTTCCAGACGGCACTTTCCGCGTTGTGTTTCAATGCGAATACCGGGGAAGAATTACTTCGAATAATCCGCACGGTAATTTTTCGCTTGTAAAAGTTGAACCTTTAAAAACAACCGGGCTTAACGAACCTTTAAATTCCGAAGACTTGGGGCTGATACGCAGCGTTCAAAAATCATTCGCGCAGTATTCCGATTACTCGGGAAAAATAAGTCCCGACACTCTCTCGGCAGTGGAAAAATCCGAAGACCCTGAGCGCATCGCCAATCTTGTGTGCAACGCGGTCTTTATAAAATCAGAAAAAAAAATCGAGTTATTGGCGATTACTGACACAAGGGAAAGATATCTTACTATCCTTGAACTTTTAGAAAAAGAAAATGAAATTTACGGCATACAAAAAAATATTTCCGGCAAAGTCCGCAGAAAGATGGATAAACGCCACCGCGAATATATTTTAAACGAGCAGTTACGCGAAATTAACAAGGAGCTTGGCAAGGATAAAACCGAAGATGAATTCGCAATATTGGAAAAACGCATCGCCGAAAGAAATCCGCCGCGCGAAGTAACAGAAAAATGCGAAAAAGAAATTAAACGCCTGCGCAAGCTCCAGCCGCTCTCTCCCGAAGCCGGCGTTCTTCGCGGCTACCTCGAATGGATAGCAGACCTACCCTGGAGCAGCTACTCCGCAGATTCAGGCGACCTTGCCAATGCCGAAAAAATTTTAGACGAAGATCACTTCGGAATGAAAAAAGCCAAAGACAGAATTATAGAATTCATCGCTGTACGTCAGTTGCTTTCGAGTGAAGAAGAGGGTAAAGAGGGAATAGAGAGCGGGGAATTGGGAGTAGGGAGTAGTGATGGAATAGGGAGTGGGGATTTGGGAATAGGGAGTAGGGATAGTGGTTTGAATGATAACATTACTCACGAGTTAACCTCTGATATGTCGAATAACGCTCCCCACTCCCCGCTCCCCACTCCCCAGCTCCCTTCTTCCCCCCACTCCCCGCTCCCCACTCCCCACTCCCAATCTTCCCTCCATTCCCCATCTTCAATTAAAGGTCCGATTCTCTGCTTTGTCGGTCCGCCCGGAACAGGAAAAACAAGTCTTGGAAAATCGGTCGCAAGAGCTTTGGGGCGAAACTTCGTGCGTATATCGTTAGGCGGCGTGCGTGATGAAGCGGAAATCCGCGGGCACAGAAAAACTTATGTAGGCGCGCTTCCGGGAAAAATTATTCAATCAATGCGCAAAGCGGGAACTGTAAATCCTGTTTTTCTGTTAGACGAAATTGACAAGCTCTCTCATGATTTCAGGGGGGATCCGGCGTCCGCTCTTCTTGAAGTATTAGACCCGGAACAAAATTCAACCTTTGTGGATCATTATCTTGAAGTGCAATACGATCTTTCTAAAGTAATGTTTTTAACAACGGCGAACTCGCTTCATTCGATTCCTTATCCGCTTTTGGATCGCATGGAAATTATCGAAGTTCCCGGTTACGGCGAAAACGAAAAATTAAATATAGCAAAGCAATTTTTAGTTCCGAAGGAACTGCGCGACAACGGTTTATCAAACGCGAAAATTACTTTCAGGGAAGACACAATCAAAGATATTATCCGCTATTGGACAATGGAATCGGGAGTGCGCAATCTTGAGCGCGAAACTGCGCGGTGCATAAGGCGGATTGCGCGGGACGTTGTTAACAAAGGCTACGGAACAGAAAAACCTGTAAGCGAATTTAACAAAATTATTACGCCTGCTAACTTGGAAAAACTACTTGGAAAGAAAAAATATAAACGCGATGTTGTTTACCGCGACGCGCGTGTCGGCGTAACATACGGTCTTGCGTGGACTGAGTACGGCGGAACGATCATGCCTGTCGAAACAATCCGCTACGACGGAAACGGAGAGCTTTTAATAACAGGAAACTTGGGCGATGTAATGAAAGAAAGCGCGCGTATTGCTCTTTCCTACCTTCGAAGCACTGCGGCGAATTATAACTTCGCGGTAAAAGAACTCGCAAAGTCGGACTTTCATATTCATGTCCCCGAAGGAGCAATCCCCAAAGACGGACCATCGGCGGGCTGCACTCTCGCTTCGTCGCTGCTTTCAACGTTATGCAAAATTCCGCCGCGCCCCTGCATAGCCATGACAGGCGAGCTGACTCTTACGGGGCGGATTCTTCCCATCGGCGGATTAAAAGAAAAAGTGTTAGCCGCGATCAGAAACGGCATGGAAAATGTTATACTTCCCAAAGACAACGAAGACGACTGGAACGAGCTTGACAAAGATATCCGAAGCGGCATCAAAGCACAGTTCGCCGAAACCGCCGCCGATGTATTCGGTATTTTGTTTCCCCCCGAGATTTTGCGTAAAAAGAAATAGAAGAAATTTACCACAAACTACACAAACAATCCTCATATCCCCTGATTTGGTGAGGGGAAATACGCGGAAAAGGCGGGAACTACCCGATTTGGTGATTTGTGTTAGCGATAAGCAGACCGTATATTTTTAATAAAGGCGTATCGTAGATATGCTATAATCTTTTTTGGAGGTGTACTTATGAAAAAGTATACAGTATTGAGTTTAGTAATGTTCCTGTTAGCAGGAACAATTTTCGCGCAGACGGGATTTACCGGTTCTTCGAGGTTTACAGGACCGGCGCAGACTTCGGCGCAGGGGTTTTTAGGACAGCAATTCGGCGCTTCATCTGATTGGAATACCACGGTAAATCAAGCGAGATTTTTTCCGCATGATTCGTGGGTGGTTCTGTCAGGAAATATTATCAATATGCTGCCGGGAGGAAGGCAGTATACGTTCCGCGATTCTACGGGAGAAATCGCGATCGATATCGGACCTAAACAATGGCGGGGGCTTTCTGTCGACATGAATGATAAAGTTGATATTTTCGGAGAAGTAAAATTGAGCCGCGGATTGATTCATATCAAAGTTCACGCGATATCAGCGCCGGGAAGAACACACGCAAGATCGTGGCAGGCTGTTACTGTTACTTCTCCCGTTACGATTAATGAAGCCGTAACTCTCGCTCATGATTCGTGGGTAGTGTTAAACGGAAATATTATAAATATGACTGCAGGGAAGAATAATTATATATTCCGCGATTTATCAGGAAATGAGATTATGGTAAATATCGGCAATAAACAATGGCGCGGAATATCTGTCGGAGTTTCTGACAGAGTGGAAATTTACGGAGAAATTAAAATCGACCGACGGGGACTGAGCCACATTAAAGTACATGCAGTAAAAATTGCGGGAGAATAATATTTTGCATAACAGAAAAAGAGGCGGAATAATAAAAAGTCTTTTTCAGGCGCGCGACGAGTTGTCGTTTCGTAATATCAGGGCAGGTCTTCTGCCTGTTATATTTATTTTTCCTGTTTCCGTCATAACAGGCAATCTGCGGTATTACGGTCACAGCACAGCGATAACGGGATTTGCAGCTAACGAATTGATGCTGTTAATGCTGGGGCTCGGCTGGCTTGTTTTATGTTTTATGCCGAAAAGTTTTATTTTGCCTTTGCTAAAAATATCGGCGGTTTTTTCGGCAGCGCTTTTTTCGTTTTTATTTTTTATGCCGATGGGTTCAGGTCAATTCGCGGTGTATGCGGCTTTTCAGTTTTTTACAGGGCTGTGCGCCGCATGCGCTTTCTTCCTTTTCTGTTTTGTGCTGAATAATGTTGAGCGTCTTGCGGGTATGGCTGTAATCCAAATTTACTACGGAATTTATTACCTGCTTTGGAATGTGTTTCCAAATTTTCATGCCGCCGCGAATTCACGGGTTGGAACCGCGGTAATGGTTATTGTTTTGCTTATTATTGTGTTTTTATGCCGCACAGACAGCGGAGCTTCGGGCAATAAACAAGAAATTAACACAGACGAAAGCGGCAAAGGATCGGGAGTTTCTTTTGTCATTGGTTTGGGAGTTGTTCATTACATGATTATGTGTATGAGCAATTATATCGAATGGACAGAAAGCAGCGTTTCAGGTTTTGCGTTCGGGCTGGGCGCAATCATATCAATTGGTATTGTGATTACTCTGCAATTACTAAAAGGACAGAGCGCGCTTTATATTTGGGTTATGTTTTTGGCGTTTACATTATTCGGATTAGGCGCGCTCTTGCTTGATACATCCGCAGGAAATCAATTAGCGAAAACTGCGGTTATATCAGGTTCATTTATTTACGGTCTTGGCGATAGTTTGGGTTATATCATTATCAGTTATATGTGCGCAGGCGCCGTAAAAAGAAGCAAGTCGCTGAGAATGTTTAAATTATATTGTTTTATTTTTTTTATTCAATATTCTTTTATTTCCGGAATTTTTTCGTTTTATTTTAATTATTTTGATATGCCGAATAAATTTCTGGCTTTCGCCGTTGTTCTTGTTTTAGTAAGTTTATGTTTATTGTTTATGCCTTTCATTCAAAAAAGATTGTTTGAAGCGGATTGGACAGACGGACTTTATCTTCGGGATATGATCGAATACGCCAAGCCGCTTGAACAAACGGAAGAAATCGACAAAAAGGAAAAATTAAATTTAACTCCCAGAGAAAGAGAAATATTTACATTGCTCCTTAAAGGCACTTCTCCGAAAGAAATCGGATATACTTTAAAAATAAGTTACGAAACAGTGCATCATCATCAAAAAAATCTGTACCGAAAATTGAGTATTCAAAGCATACAGGAACTGTTCGCAAAGTATGGTTAATTATTTTCTTCGGCATAAAAACACCCTTAAATAGCGTATATATTGTATTTTCTTACAAAAAAAAATGTTATAATAAAGAGCAGACCGATTCTGCCTAAATATCAATAATACGGCGCGGTTTAGGGTATAAATTATGAAAAGTTTACGAACATCTTCCAGAGTTAAAAAACCCTCAGAGAATTATTGATGAAGGAAAAGCCGGAGAGCAATCGTATTTTGATCTTTTAAGACGGTTTAATGTAATATCCGAAAGCTACGGGTTCGCTTATATTTATTATTGTCAGGTTAATAAAAACGCTGTAAATTTTATTCTTGACATTGATGATATCGCCGCGATCGATGAAGGCGCTGAAACTGACGAATATTTTTAAAACCATACGATGAACCTCCGGTTGAATTAATGGAAGCGCGGAACAGCGGAAATTTCGTTATAACAGAAAAACCATATACCGATGAATGGCGATTGCTATTATTATATCTGTTAATGCAGCATCTTCGATTACAAAGCCGATTATCGAAGTTTCCGCCGCGGCTAACACATTGGCTCAGAAGCGCTTTGACATAAAAACATCTAAATTAAGAAAGGATGAAATCTGTTCAATGCAGTCAGCGTTATACGCAATCCGCGATACGCTGCGTCAGACAAAATGATGAATTAAAAACGATTATCGAAGGCATGGATGTTCTTGTGGATAAAAGCGGCGAAGAACATGAGTCTGTCAGGAAAACTTCCCAGTCGGTAGACGGTATAATAGTCAACATTGACGCACTAAGCAAAGCGGTCGAGTCTCAGTCGGGGTAATCTTCCAAGACAAGTAAAAAAACACTGGAGCTTCTGACAAGAGAAATTACCGATTTAACAGAAAGATCGATCGTCCTTGAAAACACAAATAAAACAATTTCCGGCATCGCGGGGCAGACAAATATTCTGGCGATGAATGCCGCGATAGAAGCGGCTCACGCAGGGGAAGCGGGAAAAGGTTTTGCCGTTGTCGCCGCGGAAATAAAAAATATGACAGGAGCGATAAACGAAATTAAAAGAGTTTCTAATGACAACGCACAAAGCATGAACAATATTTTTATAAAATTAGCCGAAATGAATTATTCATTTGCGAGTATTAAAAAAACAATAGAAATGCAGTCCGGAAATTCGGGGCAGATAATGGAAGCTTTAAAAAAAATCCGCGGCGTTGCAGATGAAATCGGCAAAGACTCGGTAAAAATAAAAGACGATAGTTCTGTAATTTTTAACGCTGTCAGTGATTTGGACTCCGCCTCGAACGAAGTCAGTTCAAGCGCCAATGCTGCGCAAAAAGCAAGCAGGCAGATTGCGGCATCATTTTCGATGGCAAAAAAAATTGTTGACGGCAAAATAATGATAAGACCCAGCCTTGAGAAGCAGACAGATAAGGTTCATAAATGATAAAAGAAATCTGTAACATCTTGGCGCACTCTTGACAATATTCATATATAATGTGGTATCTTTACATATGTAAACAAAAAGGGGGAAATTATGGGTTTAATTAAAGCGCTGACAGGGGCTGTCGGCGGAATGCTGGCAGATCAATGGCTTGAGTTTTTTATCTGCGAAAGTTTGGATGCAAATGTTCTTGCGGCGAAAGGGCAAAAACGAATCAGCAAAAGAAGCAGTAATACGAAGGGCGAAGATAACATTATCTCCAACGGTTCCGGTGTTGTCGTAAATAAAGGACAAGCCGCGATTATTGTCGATAACGGCCGCATTATGGAATTTTGTTCCGAAGAAGGAAATTACACTTACGATCAATCAAGCGAATCGAGTTTCTTTTTCGGCGGTCTCGGTCAGGGAATTGTAGGCGCCTTTAAAAGCATAGAAGAGCGTTTTAAATTCGGCGGAAGCCCCGGGAAGGATCAAAGAATATATTATTTTAACACAAAAGAAATAATGGGTAATAAATACGGAACTCCGAATCCGATTCCGTACCTTATCATCGATCCGAATATTAATCTGCGTTTAACTATCAGTCTTAGGGTTAACGGCGAATATTCATACCGCATGATGAATCCGGTTCTTTTCTACGCGAATGTATGCGGAAATGTAACGGATAATTATACAAGAGATAATATCGACAGTCAGTTAAAGAGCGAAATTGTTACTGTTCTTGGTCCTTCGCTCGGAAAACTCGGCAGCGGACTTGAATACCACGAGATTTCGTTTCAGACAGAAAAACTTGCGGAAATTTTAAACGAAGCTCTCAGCAGTAAATGGAGAGATGTACGCGGTTTAGAAATTGTCAACTTTGGAATAACATGCACGGCAACGCCGGAAGACGAAAAAAAGATAAAAGAGCTTCAGGCTTCGGCTGTTATGCGCGATCCTACAATGGCGGCAGCCGCTCTTGTCAACGCGCAAAGCGACGCAATGCGCACAGCCGCGGGAAACACCGCCGGTGCGATGACAGGTTTTATGGGAATGGGTATGGCAGGTCAGGCAGGCGGCATGAATCCT
>JGI24695J34938_10001606_pt1 | contig 19014 bp, 20 predicted proteins | sample TergutCo191P3_FD_34938 | JGI IMG/M metagenome (IMG submission 34938)
ATCGTAGTAATGATATAATGGGGTATCGATCCTGATACCTGATACCTGATACCTGATACCTGATACCTGATACCTGACAAGGGGGTATTCTCTGTTTTTTGTACGATTCTGCTGCTCACCGTAAAATTTTATACATATTTATTTTATTGTGTCATGAGTAATTTACGCACGGTTTTTACGATTTTTGCCATGTATGAAAAAGTAGACAGTTGGCGGGGAAAAAGGTAGCAGCTTACTCTTTTTTCACTTTTTTCCAATTTCACTAAAGCGCCATGCACGCTCACGCCATATATAAATACGAGAATATCATTTACGTTCTGGTTCTTTTTTGAGCCAGAGATAGAACCTATGTAGAGTAGATCTCACACAGAAGCGCAAAGGCACGGAGGTGTCTATAAGAATTATTATTGTTATTTGTATTACCCATCCCAATCGCAAGGGTAGAGGCGAAAAGTTTCGCATGCGTCTATGAGTGAGGGCAATAATTGCCACGCCAAAGCGTGCGTTAACTCATGCCACTCATTCTAGCAGGCGGAGCTTTTCGCCTCTACCCTTGCGCTTTTGTGTAAGTCCTTTTTTACATATTCCCCATACTATCTAACCAAAAAGGAATCAAAGCCTGCCGCGCGTAAGCTATTCATTGTGCGCGCTTGATCTGCTCCCGCCGGCACTGTGACTGCCCATACTTCAGTGTTGTTTATAGTTCGTCGTTCTACAGAGGGGGTGAAACCTGCGTTACGCAAATTATTGATCATGGCTTGGGCGTTTGCTTCACGGGCAAAGGCGCCGGTTTGCAATCTTGGAGAGGAGGCGGATGATGTTTGCGGAGCTGCCGATTGCGGTTGTGTAACCGTTTGCGGCTGTGCTGCTGTTTGCGGTTGTCTAACAGTTTGTGAGGATTGAGAAGTTTGCTGTGTCTGTGTAACAGGAGTTGCCTGAGCGGTGTTTACGGAGGTCTGCGCCGCCGGTCTTGGCGTTTGCGCGGAGGCAGGAGGGGCTGGAGTTGTTGACGTTTGAACAGTAGTTGTCTGTGAAGAAGAAGGCTGACCTGTGGAACCTGCAATCAAGGGAAGAGAATCAAGGCCGCTTGCGAAAAGCCAGAAAGGGCTTGGCCTAATCGAGAACGATGAAGAGGATTGCCCCGAAGCAAGTCTGCCTTCCGGTGTTTGAGCAAACTCGGCGGCAAGTCGCTGTCTCCACCTTTCGCCTGTGCCGCTGCGTGACACTTTCCACAATACAAATAAAATTTCGGGCTTCATATCAAAATAATTAGGATGTTCAAGTATGGCGGCAAGATGTGTTGTGTCGCCTGTTCTTATCGCTCTGATACTTAGATCCAAAAACCTTGCGCGGGGCATTTTTGAGACAAGCGGTTCAAGCGCTGTTGCCGCTCTGTCCCATTCGCCCATTGCCGCCAGGCAAAAAGCGCAGTTTAAAAGTGCTTCATCGTCTACTCTGCCGGGAATGGCGCTTGCGGTTTCCAGCCAGTTTCTGGCGGCGCCTTCAATGTCTCCTGAAAGCTGGCGAAGACGCGCGAGGCGTGAAAGAGCCTCATGACGCTCACTTGGGCTTAAGCCTTGCCTTGTAACAGCTCTTTCCATATTTTGAATTTCCGCTTCAAGAGAAGCGCCTGTCTGGGCAAAGATCGACCCTTGACCTGCAGCGCTCATTGCCGCAAAGACGGCAAGAAGCAGGAAACGCCTAAAAATCATTTTTCCTGCCTTTTCGCGAAAAATCTTTTTTTAGCCTCTGTGGCTTCTTTTTTTATTTTTTCATCAGGCTCAATAACAGGAGCAGGCTGCGGAATAAGTTCCGGTTTTTCTTTAAGTTCATTTATCAATTTATATTTATTTGCTTTCTTGATATGTAAAACCAGCGGGAAGGCGCTAAAGAGCCCCAAAACAAATGAAATAAAAACTGTTAAAAAAACAGGAACCGCTTCGAGTTTGGTAAAACCGAAATGAATGTCGCATTGATTTCCAAGATTGATCGTTATAAACGCAAGGAATAACGCGAAAATAATTATAAAAAGTATTAGACGCCAGGGCATGGAAGTGCCTCCTTCGCTCTTAGTGTATTTCCCTTTAAGGATGAAAGCGTAAGTTTGGCAAAAGAGCCAATCAGCGATTTGGGACCGGGAACCGCCACCATTTCGTCTCTTTCTGTCCTTGTTATTAATTCATCGGCATTTTTTCTGGAAATTCCCTCAACTAATACGATTTCCTCGCTGCCAATTCTTCTTTTAAGGAGCTCTCGTGTGTGTTTTTGCTGTAATTCAATCACTCTGGAAAGCCGCTCTATTTTAACTTCTTCTTCTATCCTGCCGGGAAGATCAAACGCCTTTGTTCCTTCACGGGGATTAAAATGATACATGTACGAATAAAGGAATCTCACTTCTTCCATTAACTGAAGCGTCTTATCGATATCATCTTCTGTCTCGCCCGGAAAACCAACCAATATATCCGTTGAAAGCGTAACGCCAGGGATCGCCGCGCGGATTTCTCCGGCAAGCTCAAGAAAACGCTCGGCTGTATAACCTCGATTCATTTCCTTTAATATCGATGTTGATCCATGCTGAACAGGCAGATGGATATGGCGGCAGAACGCGGGATTTTCTCCAAGCGCTTCAATCGTTTCCCGCGAAAAATTGCCGGGATTTGCAGAAAGAAAACGAAGCCATTTAATCCCGCTTTTTTTTGCTTCGCTTGCGCAAAATTTAATTAGCGAAGAAAAATCCATTTCTCCCCATTTATATTTATTAACATTCTGACCCAATAAAGTTACGCTTTTAACTCCCCTCTCCCCTACCAGGCGCATTTCACTCGCTATGTTTTGCGGATCACGGGACACTTCCCTTCCACGGACATACGGAACAATGCAATAGGAGCAAAAATTATCGCAGCCATGCATGATTGGAATAAAACTTGAGAACTTCCCTTCATCAAGGTGAGTATCTGAAAATGAAAAAACAGGTTTTTCATTTTTTTCAAAAACTGCCTTTTCGCCGTTTTCTGCGGCTTGTAAAATTTGAGGAAAAAGGGAACGGGCGGAAGTACCCATCACATAATCTACAAGCGGATGTTTTTCTTTTAGGGTTTCTCCCATACGCTCTGCCATGCAGCCTGCGACAACAATTGTAAGTTTATTTTTACTTTTCTTTTTAATGCCGCAAAAATCGGCGATGCGCCCCAGCACGCGCTTTTCTGCGGTAAGGCGCACAGAGCAGGTGTTAAGAAGCACAAGGTCTGCGTCTTCGCTGTTTGATTCTGTCCATCCCCGCTCCCTGCAAACAAGTGCGAGAGACGCGGACTCGGCACTGTTCATTTGACAGCCGTATGTTTCAAAATAATATTTTTTTCGCAAAGTGACAGAGTGTTCTCCGTTACTTTGTTCTGTCACTTTTGAACATCCCATGCAAGTTTAATCGCTTTTGCCAATCCAAAAATAAAAAGCCCGATTGAGGCGACTACCAGAAAATAATTTGCAAACCCTGCCACGATTCCAAAGCGGGGATTGGCAAGCAAAAGAAGAAATCCGCAGCCTGCTACTATTAACCCCGGTTTGTAAAAAAACTGTTTACGGCGGACAAGCATCGTAAGGCCGGAAATAAAAGTGAAAGATCCAATTCCAAGCCCGACAGGACGTATACGCGCGCTTACAAAAGTTAAAACAAAAAGCGCTAAACCGCCCGCCACAAAAAGAATCGCTGTCCTTCCTTTGTTTCCCAGATTTTCGGTATTTGGATTTGCGTCTTTGTATTCAGGTTCATTGGACATTTTTTTCCTCCGCTGCCTGGATAACATTTTGTAAAAGCATTGCGATAGTCATCGGTCCTACGCCGCCAGGCACGGGCGTAAAGTATGAAGCCTTACAGGCGACAGCGGGATCAACATCACCGCAAACCTTATATCCTTTTTGGGCTGATGAATCCGCTACCCTGTTTATTCCAACATCGATTACAACAGCTCCTTCCTTTATCATTTCCGGTTTGATAAAATCAGGTCTTCCTGCGGCGGCGATTAAAATGTCTGCCTGTAAAGTGTGAGAGATTAAGTCTTTTGTTCCAGTGTGGCAAAGAGTCACAGTAGCGTTATATTCTTTTCTGATTAAAAGATTCGAAAGCGGCTTTCCAACGATATTTGATCTTCCCACTATGACAACATGCGCGCCGGAAGTCGGGATTTTATATTCACGCAGCAGCAATAATACGCCATGAGGCGTACACGGCAAAAAGCCGGGTTTTTCAAGAATCATTTTTCCGACAGAAACAGGATGAAAGCAGTCAACATCTTTTTGGGGAGAAATCGCCTCAATTACTTTTTCTTCGTTTATATGTTTGGGCACTGGCGATTGAACCAGAATGCCGTGAACTTTTTTATCGCTGTTTAATTGGGCGATGAGAGAAAGAAGCTCTTCTTCGCTTGTTGATTCAGAAAGCCTTATGTCACGGCTTTCCATTCCGGCTTCCTCAAGAGCTTTTTCTTTTGACTTAACATACGAAAGGCTTGCCGGGTTATCTCCTACAAGCACGACAGCAAGACAGGGAGTAATACCTTTTTGTTTTAAGGCCGCGGCTTTTGTTTTTAACTCTTCGCGGATCTTAAGCCCAAGGGCCTTACCGTCCATAATTATCGCTGACAATGATTCCTCCGATTATCTAATGGCAATATTACCATAAAACGACCGGTTTCTGCTATTATCGAAAACTTTTCATCTACCGCCACATTACTAATTCCAAAAAAACCGCGATCCCACGCAAGCCCGCAAAGAGACCACTTGAGCCCTTCGCTCACAGCTTCCCACGGTCCCGAGCCCAAAGGGAAAACAGAAACAAGCGCTCCCTTCTCTGTTTTTTGCTCCATTATCCCTGTTCCCTGTTCCCTGCTGATGCAGTAAATATCTTCATTCGCAGTAATCCATCGATGAGGAAAAGAATCCCTTTCAAACATCGAACGAATCGCGAAAATATGGTCTATCCTGCCGCCGCCGCCGCCAATTATCCAAACAGGATCGCAGCCTTTTTCTTTGGCGAGACTAAATGCAAGTTCTGTGTCTGAAAAATCTTTTTCACGTTCGTGGCGGATAACGCGATCCGAAGGAAAAGCGTCAAGAAGAGATTGATCTTTTAGCGAGTCCATATCACCGACTATCCAATCCGGTTTAATACCCGCGTTCTCTGCGGCACTAAGACCTGAATCGGCGGCGATAATTAAAGCGTCCTTTAGCTCAGGCCCAAGTAATTTTTGAATGACCTGCGCCTTAGGCCCTTCCCCGCCTGTAAATATTATACCAAGCAAATAATTATCCTTTTTTTTTCGCCGCTAACCGCATAAAAGATTAAAAATTTTTAACCACGAACCATCACAAACAATCACGAACTTGTACTAAGATATCGAATAAAGAGTTCGGGTCTGTTCGTGTGGTTAGTGGTAAAATCTCCTCTTCTTTGTTCGTAGTAAAATTTCTTTAAACAAAGTATACTGAGTCATTAAGGAAAATTCAATTGAGAGCCGGTATCGACCCAATATTAAAGGAAATTGCTTCTCTTTTCGCATGCAGCAGAAAAGAGATCTATCTTGTGGGCGGCGCTGTAAGAGATATGCTGCTTGGAAAAAAGATTCATGATTGGGATCTTGCGACAGATGCGTCTCCACAGGAAGTGACTGCGATAATGCGGAGATCTAGCGGCAAGGTTATCCCGACAGGAATTAAACACGGCACTGTTACCGTTTTATACAAGGATAAAACAGCCGAGGTTACGACATTCAGAACAGAATCGGATTATTCTGACGGACGAAGACCTGATAAAATTTCCTACGCCAAAACGATCGAAGAAGACCTTTCAAGACGTGATTTTACGATGAACGCTATAGCGATGAGGCTTCCCGATGGAGGGATTGTCGATCCATTTTTGGGAGCAAAAGATATAAAAGCGGAAATAATCCGCTGCGTAGGAGACGCGTCGCAAAGATTTAACGAAGACGGGCTTCGTCCGTTAAGAGCGGTAAGATTCGCGTCTCAGCTTGGCTTTGTTATAGAACAAAAAACACTTGACGCGATTCCTTTGGCGCTTAACATCTGCGAAAAAGTATCACAGGAAAGAGTACGCGATGAGTTCGATAAAATACTTGCCTCCTCTCTGCCGTCGCAGGGTATAACGCTGATGCGGGAAACTGGACTATTAAATCTTTTTATCCCGGAGCTTTACAATTGCTTCGGTGTCGAGCAAAAAGGTTTTCATGAGTTTGACGTTTTTGGCCATTCACTGCTTGCGTGCGATTACTGCGCATCTCATAATTTTTCTCATGAACTTCGTCTTTCATCCCTTTTTCATGACATTGGAAAACCTGATGTACGAGCATTGGATACGCAAAGCGGCGTTTACACATTTTACCGTCATGAAGAAGTGTCAGCTAACATGGCAAAAACTTTATTAACGAGGTTAAAATACCCAAACGCCGTTATTGACAAGGTTTGTCATTTAATTAAACAGCACATGTTTTTATACACTGACGAATGGTCGGATTCAGCTGTGCGAAGATTCATCGCCCGTATCGAAGTAGAAAATCTTGAAGATATCTATAAACTGCGCCGCGCCGATATTTACGGCTTTTCAGGAAAGAATCCCGACTATCGCTCAATTGAACAGCTTGTAGAAAGAGTTAACAAAGTTCTGGAAATGGGAAATGCCTTTACGATAAAAAATCTCGCTGTTAGCGGAAACGACCTAATGGCGAAAGGCATCCCCGGCGGCAAAATGATCGGCGTAATCCTAAAAGAGCTTTTGGAAACAGTCCTTGACGATCCTGCGCAGAACACAAAAGAAAAGCTTCTTGAGATTGCGGCGAGATTGTATGAAACAAGAGTTTAATTATTCAGAAGATGTTACACCTTCCTACCTGTAAACCAGCTCTGCCATTTTTTCGCCGTAGCGTCTGCCTAGAAGTTCACTCAAAGGTGCAGAATCACAAAGAATATATAAAGAGTGAAATTAGAAAATTGGATTTTTAAATATTTTACTTTACAAACATATAGTTATTTTGATATAATTTAATTAATATACGGAGGCAATAAATGAAATCAAAAGAAATCCTAAAATTGTTTAAGCAATTTGAAGCTTTTTCTCTGGAATATGAAAACCTTGAATGTTGGAGCGCACGTGATTTGCAAGTATTACTTGATTATTCTCAATGGAGAAATTTTATTAATATTATTGAAAAAGCAAAAGAATCATGTAAAAACGCTGGCGGTAAAATTAAGGATCATTTTGCTGATATCAGCAAGATGATAGAAATAGGAAAAAACGCGCAAAGAGAAGTTGATGATATAATCTTAACGCGGTATGCATGTTATCTAATTGCTCAAAACGGAGATGCAAAAAAAGATCATATTGCTTTTGCTCAAAATTATTTTGCAGTTCAGACACGACGCGTAGAAATTATAGAACAGCGAATTTTAGATTACGAGAGGATAAAAGCAAGAAAAAAATTGGCTGAAACCGAAAAAAAACTATCAGGTATTCTTTATGAACGCGGAATAAATGAGAAAGATTTTGCTGTTATCCGATCAAAAGGCGATCAGGCACTATTTAAATTAAATACAAATGCTTTAAAGAAAAAAATGAGCATACCAGAAAATAGACCTCTTGCAGATTTTCTTCCAACTATAAGTATAAAAGCAAAAGATCTTGCAGCGGAAATGACTTCTGTTAATGTTCAAATGAAAGAATTAAATGGTGTTACCCCTATAGAAAATGAGCATATCGCCAACAATCGCGCTATAAGGCAAACACTGTTAAAAAGAGGTATTGTTCCAGAAGAACTGCCGTCGGCAGAAGATGTAAAAAAAGTAGAAAGAAGAATTAAAAGCGAAGATAAAAAAGTAATAAAGTAAATTAAAACCCTTTCTTATCTGTGCCTTTGTGCCTTCCTCTGTGGAATCTTTCCTGTTACACCCTCCTACCTGTAAACCAACTCCGCCATTTTTTCGCCGTAGCGTCTGCCTAGAAGTTCAAGTCCTGCCGATCCAAAATGAATGTTATCGGGCTGTCCCTGGCCTGTTCTGCCGCCGGCTCCAACTGAGCTTATTATCCATGCGTTAGGTAAAACTGATTGTATCCTGGAATCGCCGGTTAAAGCGCCGCCTGTGTTGCCGGAACCGCCGTTCCATGTTTGCCCCAAAAGAATTGGTATTGAATTGGGTGAAAGCCCAAGGTCTTTTAGCATATCGTCATAAATTTCTTTTAAAAGCTCATCCCAATCGTAATTTCTTAAACCCTGCCCGCTTTCACCCTGATGGACAATAATGCCTTTAATAATTCCGCCGGCTCTCTGGGAAAGACGCGCGTTTTGAATGATCGCGTCGTACATATTCGCGTAACCGGAACCTCTGTACCTGCTCATACCCTGCATTTCAGTCTGGCTCGGTCTTCCCGGCAATGTATCCCTGCTTCTGTAATAATTATTGGCTTCCGTTTTATGAAACGCGGCGAGAGCCAAATCGCCGCTCGCTACGGCGATTATTCCTATCGCAATATTTTCTGGCGTTTTCTCAACAAGGGTGCGGCCAAAATGATCTGCGGGAGAAAGACCGATATTTAACCCGAGATAATTTACAAGATTTGCGTCAGGTATTATTAAAGGCGGAACCGCTTTATACCACTCTCCCTTTGAGCGGTTTTCTCCTGCGTATCTTCCGCCGACAACATTTAATGTAATAAAACGGCTGCTTACGTTTTCCCTGTCCTGAGCTCGAATCGTACCCGGTCCCTGCATATTTGACTGCCCGAAAGCGATATAAACATGAAGCTCGTTAGTCCCCTGCGGTAAATTTATACTAATAGGCGAATTATCAATCTTTTCTGTTTTATCCCCGCCGCCTTCGGTAGTGACACAGCCGGAAAAAAGTAAAATAAAAACAAAACCTATAAAAAATCTTTTCATAAAAACTCCTTAATTCCTAATTCCTAATTCTTTATTTCTTCAAACTTATGGTTTGACTCTTCATTATTTATTTTTTCCCACGCCGCTCTCGCCGCTTCCTGCTCCGCGCTTTTTTTATTCCGCCCTGAACCTGAGCCGTAAAGCGCTTCTCCAATCCGCACTTCCATCCAAAAAGTTCTGTCATGTTCAGGGCCTGTGCGTTTTACCATAATGTATTCAGGATAACAGCGATACTGACGCTGGCAATATTCCTGCAATACCGATTTATAATCCTTATGGTAATCATCACCTGTTACTTTATGTATTTCGTTTTTAATGCAGCGGCAGACAAAATCAAAAGCTGTCTTGTAACCGCAGTCAAGATACAGAGCGCCGATAAGCGCTTCCATTGCGTCGGCTAAAATCGCTTTTTTTGTCCTGCCGCTTGTTTTTTCCTCACCCTTGCCAAGGAGCAGCATATCGTCAATTTTTAATCCGATCGCGATTTCCGAAAGTATATCCTCAGAAACCACAACAGCCTTGATTTTGGCAAGTTCGCCTTCGGCTTTATCCATATATGATTGATATAAAAGAGTCGCGCAGACAGCGCCGAGAATGGAATCGCCCAAAAATTCAAGGCGTTCGTTATTTGATTTTAAGCCGGTTGGATTTTGTGATGTCTCATTGGAAATTGAACGGTGCATAAAAGAAAGATTCAAAAGATCGATGTTCTTAAATTTAAAACCGGCGGCCTTTTGAAAAGCCGCCAGTTGATTCTTTCTCTCTGCGCTGAGGATATTTTTACTTTTGCTGTGATTTAATAAATTCGTAAGCGTCCTTTACAGTTTCAAATTCATTGGCTTTTTCATCAGGGATATTGATTCCCAGCTCTTCTTCGATAGCGTAAACCAATTCGTATGTATCAAGGCTGTCAGCGCCAAGGTCCTGACGGAACGACGCTTCCATTGTGATCTTGCCCTCATCGACTTCAAGTTTCTCCGCGATGAGCTTTTTCATTTTCTCAAATAATTCGTCCATTTTACTCCCCTTAATCAAACTTTAGAATCAGGTACAATTACCTGTTTACCCCGATAATACCCGCACTTTGGACAAACACGGTGCAAAAGAACTTTGTTGCCGCATGTGCCGCAATCTATCATTGTGGGCGCTGTAAGTCTCATATTGATGGACTGCCTGCGGCTCGTCCTGGCCTTTGAAGTTTTACCTCTGGGTACTGCCATAATTTAACCTCTCTAATTATTTGGTGATCTTAACAAAAAACAAAAACATTGTCAAGACATATTCTGGAAATCTGTCAAACTAATACACAGTCACTGCGATAAAACAATAAAGAGCAACAGAACTGACTCCCAATTTCTATTTTATATCATACTTGTCTTTTAGAGCTTTGGCAACCAGCTCAGGAACCATTCCATGCAGATTTCCGTTAAAAGAAGCCAATTCTTTAATTGACGATGAGCGAATGACAAAATACTCAGGATCTGTGGTCATAAAAATTGTCTCGATATTGGGATCTAAAGTCCTGTTCATCATGGAAACCTCAAATTCATAGGAAAAGTCCTCAAGCCCGCGAACACCGCGGACAAGCAGCTTAATGTCCTCTTTTTTTAGATAATCAACAATCAGGCAGTCGCAGATGGTTACAGTTACATTTTTTTGGTCTTTTACAAGCTCTTTTATCATGGAAGCGCGCTCTTCAGCCGAAAAAAGGTATTTTTTTCGCTTATTTTCGGCTACAACCACTACAAGTTCCCCAAAAATCGAGGCTGCGCGGTTAATTATATTGATATGTCCCGATGTCGGGGGGTCAAAAGAACCCGGAAAAGCCGCTTTTAACATGACTTAAGCATATAGAAAAACTGTACGATAATCAATATATATGGAAAATATTGACAAAATTAAAAAAATAAGGTATTGTTTGTTTATGGCGAAAAAAAACCTGATTTTAGGCATTACTCTTGTTCTTTTGCTTCTGTCATGTAAATCAACGCCCGCCCCGGTGCAAAACAGCGGCACGCCAGGCGCTGAAGTTTTTGATCCAAGCAGAATATCACAGCAGCATTTTAATACCACAAGGGAAGAAGTACAAAGATTTATCGAAGGTTTAAACCAAATAATAAGAAGTAGAAATTTTAACGCATGGAGAGCGGCGCTTTCAGATGAATATTTTGAGGAAATCTCTTCACCCGAAAATTTAAGAGATATATCAGCGCAGCCTGCAATGAGAACGAGAAGAATTGTGCTTAGAACAGCCGAAGACTATTTTCAATATGTGGTTGTGCCTTCAAGGGCGGATCTTCATGTTGACGATATAGAATTTATCACTATGAACAGGGTTAAAGCATTTACAGTTACAAGGAACAGAGCGGGCGAAGAGGTACGCCTGCGGCTCTATGATCTTGAAAAAATCGGTAATACGTGGACAATAATTAATTAAGGTAAGGAGAATATTTATGTTTTCATTCAAACGTTTTTCCATTCTTGTAGCGGCGGTGGTTTTTATAACATCAACCGTTACGGCTCAGAACACCAGCGCAAGAAGGGAGATGACTGTAGAAGAATCCTATCTTCATGAATCAATAGAGCTCATGATCATCAGGGAAACCGCCAGGTCTCATACAAGAGAGCAGAAACAGCTTTCCCTGGATTATATAAGAGACGCCATTGAACGCGGAAGCACAAATGACGAAATCCGCCAGACTTTAGAGTTTCTTTCCAGAGAAGGAAGGAGAACACTGGCAAGGGAAGACGGCAGACTTGCCAACAATTTTCCTGATGTAAGACGCCGCGCGGCAAGATATCTGGGACAGATTGGCACAGAAGAAGCCAGAAGATCATTACTGGAAATAACACAGTTCGAAAACGAGCCTGCTGTTCTTCAGGAAGCGATTAAAGCGCTTGGCGATATCGGCTCAAACGAAAACAACGAAACTGTCGCGCATATCGCATGGATCATGCAGCGCTTTAACTATACAAATCCCGATAATATCATGGCGGTCGCTACAATCGACGCTTTTGAAAAAATCGCGAGAGCGAATAACGGTCTTAACTCGCCTGAAGCGATAAGAACTTTGGTATTAATATCAGAAGGTCATTATGTTACTCCTGTAAGAGAGAGAGCAAGGCAGCTTCTCGCGGAGCTTCGCACATACAATTAACACAGGGCGTTCCCGATTAAAGCGATGTCACCAATTAACTACTCTTCTTAAACGATGTTAGTTGATGACTTCCTTTTTGCTTTTAAGCGAAAAAAAATACTCGCTTTAGTCGGGGAAAGCGGCACTGGCAAAAGTTTCCACGCCAAGATTGTCGCTCAAAAATACAGAGTAGATTTTTTAATTGACGATGGTCTTTTAATTAAAGACAACCGCATTCTTGCCGGCCGTTCGGCAAAAATAGAAAATTCATTTATGGCGGCTGTAAAAGTCGCTCTCTTCGATGAAAAATCCCACAGAGATGAAGTCGCACGCCGCCTGCAAAACGAAAAATATAAACGTATTCTTCTTTTGGGAACATCCGAAAAAATGGTAAAGAAGATTGCTTCCCGCCTTCAGCTTCCTCCTCCTTCAAGAATTATTAAAATAGAAGATATCGCCTCGCAGGAAGAAATTGACAAGGCGATAAGAACAAGGCGAATAGAAGGCAAGCATGTAATCCCTGTTCCAAGCATCGAGATAAAAAGAAGTTATCCAAATATTTTTTATGACGCGATTAAAATTTTTAAGAAGCGCATGGCTCCGGGGAAATTAAAAAACGGGAACGCCAATCCTTCGGATTCTGCTGTTGTTCCTACTGTTATAGGTCCCGTTCCGACAATACACGAAAAATCTGTTGTGCGTCCTGAATATTCAAAGCATGGAAGAGTTGTAATATCAGAAAAAGCTTTAATTCTTTTAGTCACAAACTGCGTTAACGAATACAACAAGGATATAAAAATTAAAAAAATACTTGTAAAGGATGCCGATATGGGATACCGCCTTGTTATTACAATCGACGTTCCATATAATGTTGAGCTTGGCGAAATACACCATTTACAGCAATTTATAATAGACAATATTGAACGCTATACAGGCATATTAATAGAAGAAGTTAATATAATTATTGATAAAGCCGCAGAGTAAAAAGTCACTGCGATTCCTGTAACCAGGAAATTATTACTGTAATATTTCTGTTTATATTAGAAACGTTCAGTATAGTTACTGTCCCGCGGCTATCACTCCTCCAGCCGCCGCCTCTTATCCCGTTTGAAAAGACTGGCGAGGTTTGTGCTCCCGAAATAGTATAGACCTCTCCTGTAAAAGGAAAATATCTCATAAGGTTTGCTCCATTTGGTACAAACACATGTATTGTTCTTTTTATTTCATCGCCGAATAATTTAGTTCCCAAAGAAGGAGCAGTCTCTCCCAAAATTAATGTAAAATCATGGGTTCCTGTATTTTCAAACGCGCGAGATTCAATAAGATTTACAGCAGGCAGATTTACTGTTGCAAGACTTGTACAGCCTCTGAAATTTCCATTACCAATAAACTCAGCCGAAGGTAAATAAACAGAAACAAGATTTATACAAGATAAAAAAGCCTCCCTTGATACGCGTTTTACATTTGGAAAATTTATATCTTTTATGCCGGTACAACCGGAAAATGCCTCAATGCCTATAGTGTCTGCTTGCGGGAAATCCATTTGTTCAAGAGAAATACAGCCACTAAACGCTCTTTCGCCAATTGTTTTTAAATTTGGAGCAGAAATAGAAACAAGAGATGTGCAACCCCAAAAAGCCTCAAGACCCATGCTTTCTGCTGCCGGAAAGCTAACACTCACGAGAGATTCACATTTATAAAAAGCGCTGCTTCCTATTGTTTCCAGCATGGGTAAATTTATATCTGCAAGGCTTTTTGCGCTGCTAAATGAGCTTTTTCCGATTGTTAAAAGAAAAGGAAAAGACACCTCTTGCAGGTTTGTACAGAAAGAAAAAGCAAGTTCTCCGGCTTCGAGCAGGAGAGGTATACGTACATCAACAAGATTTTCGCATCCAAAGAAAGAGCTTTGCCCGATATTTTTTACATTTGGAAAATTAATTTCTTTAATATTTCTGCATCGTGAAAACGCCACTGCGCCTAAATATTCCGCTAAAGGAAAATATAATTCTTCAAGGCGGCGGCAATTAATAAAAGCACGATCTTCAACATTTACAACATTTGGAAAATCGGCGCGGGAAAGAGTAATACATTCAGAAAAAGCGTTTTCGCCAATTGTAACGGCGGACGGAAAATTTGCTTCCTTTAGATTTTTACAGCCTCTAAAGGCGCTTATGCCGATATGTACGGCTTTGGGAAATTCAACAGAGAATAAATTATCGCAGCCCCTGAAAACGCCAAGACCCTCACGCCTTATTTCTATGCTGTCATCCTCATAAAAGAAAAAGGCGTCGTCATAATAATATTCAAAGCTGTAATAATAATCTCCCGAATTATAGTAATCGTTTTTAAACTTTACATTATTTCCGATTGTAACCGCGTTTGGAAAACTTATTTTTTCAAGCCCTTTACAGTTAAGAAAAGCCCACTCTCCTATTGATGTTACGGAAGGGAAATCAATATCGATTAATTCACGCCTGTTCATAAAAGCGTAATTACCAATCCTTATTAATCTTTTCGCGCTTACAGATTTTAAGTTATCAAAATGTCTAAAAACAGTCGAATGATCAAAAATATCTCCATCAGGAATTATAATCGCGGCGTCAGGTAAAACAAGTGAAACAATTCTTCTTTTCCCGGTGGTAAGATTAAAAACAGGGTTAAAAATATTACCTGTCATTGAACAGGCTGAAAGATCGAGCTCAACGAATTTATTGCAAACGCCGAGCAATTGCTGCCAGCCGCTTTTAGGGTCTGTCATATTTCCAAGCCCGTCTTCCAGAGCTACAGGCAGGTAATAAGGATTATCAGCGGAAAGACCCTGCGTATCACTTGAATTTAGGTATGCTCTAATCTGATCTATTCTGGTAAACGGATTAAAAACACGCACATTGCATTGCGCGGTTATGTTATTTTTGGATCTTGCCGTGATTACAGCGTTGCCTGCGGAAACAGATGTAACAACGCCGTCCTGTGAAACAACGGCGACAGATGTATCGCTTGAACTCCATGTTACTTCCCTGTTTGCGGCATCAAGAGGAACTGCAATAACAGTCAGCCGCTCTTCCCTTCCTGTTATCATGGAAAAATGCGTTTTGCTTATTCTTAACTCCGTCACTGGGACAGCGCAGGAAAATAACACAAACACGGCAAAAATTAAAATGATTATTTTATTTTTTAACATATTTAATTATTAGTTTTCCGGCGCTGTATGTGGTTTTGGTTTTCTCCTGCGGCGATGCCTTGAGGCACTGGCTGTCTCTCCCCCCTCCGCGTGAACAGGTTTATAAATGGAACGTTTAATCGTTATGCCTTTGGCGGAAAGAAATTTTTTAACAGCATAATCAAACTCAAAACGGGGAGGATTCATCGGAAGAACAAACGTGCGGGCAGTTTTGCAAATTTCCTTGAAATTCTCGATTGGTCCCGGTTTCCAGTCGCAGGCAGTTTCAAGATAATCATAAAAAAGAGCGCTTAACGGCTTTCCCCTTATATTTTCCGCTCCTTTAAGTTCCGCCATGCTTTGCAGATAACGCTTCTTAAAACCTGAATCCTTGCGCATTAATTCAGTCGCTTTTGGCTGCAAATAAAAATACAGTCCCATCTTGTCAAGAAAATCGACAATAACGGCGGCTTTATCGGAATTTATTATTTTGAATATCTCCTCTGTAAGCCGTGACGGTGAAATGGACAAAAGCAGATTTGACTGGCTCGATATTTTCATTTTGACATTCAAAGGAATTGTAAAACCTGTCATGGCGGCGTATTTGGCGGCTCTGATCATTCTTACAGGATCGTCTGTAAATATTTCAGAAAGATTTATAATCGGTTTTATCTGTTTCTTTTTTATATCGTTCATGCCGCCGACATAATCAACTACTATCTGCTGTTCAGGATCATAAAAGAGAGCATTTAATGTAAAATCACGGCGAAGCACGTCTTCTTCTATTGTGCCGAATGTGTTGCTTGTATGTCCGTCCTTTAATGATCTAAAAGTGGAAACTTCGAATATCCTCTGTCCAAAATAAACATGAACAAGGCGAAAACGTCTTCCTATTATTCTTGAGTTTCTGAATATTTTTTTTATGCGTGTAGGGCTTGCAAGGCTCGCTATATCAAAATCTTTCGGTTTTTTTCCGAGTATAAGATCCCTTACAGCGCCGCCTACGATATACGAATCGTAACCCGCGCCTTTTAATTTTCGTATAATGCTTATAGCTTCGCTGTCGATATCGTCAAAATTTATACCATGTTCATCACGCGTGTATATAACCGCTTTTTTTACAGGCTTACCTAAAGGCCCTTTTGAATATCTGTATCTCATTGACAGCGTTTGTTAATCCATGAAAGAAGATTGTCCATTACTTCCTCACGATTGGTTTCGTTTAATAATTCATGCCTGGCGCCCGGATAAAGCACAAACTCAAGATCTGTAATTCCCAAATTACGGTACGCGTTTACAAGAGCGGTTGGGCTTTTTCCCATATCGCCTACAGGGTCTGCGCTTCCCGAACAAACATACACCGGTAAGGAGCGGTTTATCCTTGCCATCGCCTCATGCCGGTGAATATTATACAATAATTTAGCGAGTTCTCTATAAAACCCCAAAGAGCAGATTGAACCGCAAAGAGGATCTGCTACATATTTATCAACTTCATCTTCGTCACGGCTAAGCCAGTCAAAGGGGGTGCGGTTCGGCTTAAAAGGTTTATTGTAAGGACCGTCCGCCATTGCTTTCGCGAAAACAGAAGTTTTTCGCTGACCTCTTAACGCCGATAAAAGCGACATCAAAGGAATGCCCGGTAAAACAGCTATGCTGCCAGGTCCCCTTGTGCCGGATAAAATACAGCCGTCAATTTTTATGTCATCAGAATAAACCATATAATTTTGAACGATAAAAGAACCCCATGAATGTCCAAGAATAAAAAGAGGAACATCACCCCTTGTTTTTTTAATATCCGCGTTTATATTATGAAGGTCTGCAGTAACTTTTGTAAAACTGCTCCCGTCAGCGCAGTGTCCCAAAAGCCCGCCTTTTTCCAGGCTGTTAACTTCGGGATCGGCGGTTTTTCCATGCCCCCGCTGATCGGCTGCCCATACTTCAATTCCGGATTCAACAAGTTTTTCCGCGAGCCGTTTGTAACGCAGGGCGTGTTCCGCCATACCATGTACAATATGAAGCACGGCTTTTGGGTTTCCCATAGGCAGCCATCGATACAAATATAATTTTGTGCCGTCGTGGCTCTCAAAATAGGATTCATTTTGAACCATAAGGGTATTTTAGCACCTTTTAATGGATAATTACAACGGCGGCAGGATTATTACATGTATAAAGGGAAGAAACCTACCTTTCAAACACGGCAAGGCTCTCTATATGGGCTGTCTGGGGATAAAAATCATAGAGTTTTAGCTCTTTTAACGTGTAGCCCCCCTTTACAAGGATTTTTGAGTCCCGTGAAAGAGAGGCAGCGTCGCAGGATACATAGGCAAAAATTGGCGGCCCATCTTTAGCCAGAATTCCTGCCAGTTTGGAATTAAGTCCCGTTCTCGGAGGGTCTGCTACGATAAAACCAAAAGATTGTTTTTTCCCTGACGGAGACTCGAACACACGCTGCCATTCGCTGTCACGTAACGCGTAATATTCTCCGTTTACCCCTTTTAGATTTTCACGCGCAAGAGAAACGGCGCTTTTGTTTTCTTCCGCAAGGATCACTTTAGAAAATTCGCTGCCAAGAAAAAGCGCGAATGTACCAACTCCAGAGTAGAGGTCAGCCATCGCGAGGCTGTGATTCGCGTTTTTTGCGGCGTCTTGTAAGCCTAAAATTAATTTTTCCAGCATAAAGCAGTTACTTTGAAAAAAAACGCCCGCGTCAACTGTAATTTCTTTATTAAGTAAATTAATTTTACCCCTCTTCTGCCCTCCTTCGTTTATTAATACGTCGTCTTTTGCGAATACAGTAAACCTGTCTTTTTCTACCGGCAGAACAATTCCGCTATTTTTATCCGTGTCTTTTACATCCTTGCGAGAGGAATTTTTTATAATCTCCCTGATCATTGGAACGGCGACTGGGCAATCAGTAATTTCGATTATTTCATCGCTTGATCGTCCCTTAAAACCAAAACCGTAATTGTTTCCTTTTGCCTTCTGACGAAGGCAATGAAACTGCGTCCTGTTACGGTATTCAAACTGCACCGATGGAATTACCTGTATTTCAGGCGGAGTAAATCCGCTTATTCTTTCAAATAAATCTTTTAATATGGAAGATTTTGCTTCAAGCTGAGCGTTATAATCAATATGCATAAGGTTACAGCCGCCGCATTTTCCATAAAAAGCGCAAGCCTCTTTTACCCTGACAGGTGAGGCCTCAATTATTTCGAGGATTTGCGCACGCGCCCATGTTTCACGATCTTCTGTAATGCGGCAAAGAATGGACTCAAGAGGAGCGCCTCCCTGAACAAAGACAGGCTTCCCCTCAATCCTTCCCAAAGCGTCTCCGCCTGGCGCGATATTTTCAAGTTTTAATTTATAGACTTCCCCTTGAGGCATGGATATATTTTAGCATAAAAAAGATTTTTTACCATGAACATACTAACCATCACAAACATGCAGTAAGCGAAAGGAAAATATGTTACAATAAAAAAGATGCGTTTTTTACTTAAAATATTTACATTTATTATTTTTACCTTTCCTCTTTATTCGCAAAGCGGCGGAAGAGAACAGGGTTTTATTACAAACGATCCATTCTGGCGCCAGGCGCTTGGTGGCGCTGTTCTTTCTTTGCCGTCTGTTCAGGCGCAATCAGCTGTTGTCGCTCTTGACGGCGGAAATATAAGAGCGTATTCAACAGCCGGAACTCCGATGTGGAACTATTCAGCAAGAGGGAGAATAAGTCCCTATGTTACAAGGTCACGGGAAGGAACATCTTATTTTTCAAGAA
>JGI24695J34938_10001607_pt1 | contig 19011 bp, 13 predicted proteins | sample TergutCo191P3_FD_34938 | JGI IMG/M metagenome (IMG submission 34938)
ATTGAGCCGGCGATAGAAGAAAGTTTATTTGTTCCCAACGCGAACTGCGGAGGAACACCCGCCATTAAATACGCCGGCAGTGAAATTAATCCGCCGCCGCCCGCTATGGAATCTATAAGCCCTGCCAGAAAAACAAGAGGACATACAATCAAAAAAACTGTTATATTTAAGTCCATAAATTATTTTATCATGGTTAAATTCCAATACCTATACCCGAAAACTCTTGTTTTAACGGTTATTATGTGTATAATTATGTAAATACCTGCTGCTTTAGTTTTTTATTTAATCAGGAAACAGGATTTTAATTTGAGAATTAGAACGGGTTTATTTGTCTTTATATTACTGGTCTCATCCGTTTTAATTTTTCCGGTTTGGGCGCTTGATAATGATTTGCCCGCTATTAAAGTAGCGGTAAGCGACGACCAGTCAATTATAATCGAAAGAATTTTGTACGCAGCTTTAAAGCGCTCAGGTTATCAGCTTGTTGTGCAGATAACAGGAATGCGCACTGCTGTCGCTGATGTTAATTACGGCGACGCTGTAATACTGCCGATTCAAACAGAGGGCTGGGACAGATTATATCCTAATTTGATTCGAGTTCCCGTAGCTATCACCAATGTTGAATTTACCGCCTACTCTCTTAACCGGGCCAATCATCATTTTTCCGATTGGAGTGATATGGCGGGATTAAGGCTTGGTTACCGCTGGCAGAATGAGTATGTGGCAAATAATGTCTGGCGGGCCGAGGCCGGCAGTCTTGCTACTTATAATGAAATTGCCGAGTTATGGGAATCATTAATTAACGGAGCGACAGATGTAGTTGTACTTCCGCGCATATCGCATTATGAACACGGGCTTCCAAACGGCATAGTAAGAGCGGGTATTGTTGAACGGCAGCCGGTTTATTCGTATGTAAATTACAGGCATGATTATCTTGTTCCTCTTCTCGAAAAAGCTTATTTAGAAATGATTGCCGACGGCACAATGGATTTAATTAATTACGGTACCGGAAAAAATAATTTAAAACCAGATCAGGAATTTTACAACGATAAACCACTTGTTCTGCATATTAATTCATATAGCGCGCAGAACGCATGGGAACACAATCAGATGGATTCCATCCACAGTGAAATTGAACGTCTTCTTGATAACGGAAAGATCGTTAAGCCTGATTACCTGAGCTATAATTTAAATTCCAATGAATTGATCAGAGTGGCAAGCTATAATGCGATAATATCTAGTATACTCCGTACAAATTTTGTGTCCAACCTTCCCGATTTAATTATCGCCTCGGGCGATGAAGCGCTTGAGTATGTGCTGGAAAATTATTATTTAATTTTTCCTAATACGCCTGTTTTGTTTTATGGAGTGCATGAACAAGATGAAACTATACCGAAGAGTCTTGGAGATAACATAACAGGCGTGTACAAAACTGTTTCCTTTATTGGAACTGTCTCGCAGATTTTAAAGATGTATCCGGGTACCCGCAGAATTTTTATTTTAAATGATCATCATCTTGCCAGAAGCATTCTGCTCCGCGGTTATCTTGATAATATTATCAGGTCATCAAGATCAACCGACCTGTCTGTTGATATTATATTTAATGACGATAAACCGTTTGTTGAAATTCTTGAAAATATCCGCTGGTTTGGATCGGATACGATTGTTCTAATCGGAAGTTATCTTTCAGATAACGGCAGTAATTTTTATTCTGAAATAGAAGTGCAGAACATGGTCTCTCAAGTATCCAGTCAGCCTGTTTTTTCGTTAGTATCGTCTTACGTTGGGAACGGCACTTTAGGCGCTCTTATTCCTTCTGTCGAAATCCACAGTAATATTGTCGCGTCCATGGCTGTTGAAATTCTTACCGGTAAAAAACCTTCTGAGGTTCCGGTTATTTATGATTTAACGCCATTTCATCAATGGCACTTTGATCATGAAACGGCCAAAAGGTTTAGCATTAATACCAAAACTCTGCCGCCCGGCCATATTATTCTTAACCGGCCGCTTCCTATATGGGAATCCAATCCTCTTGAATTTACGCTGATTATGATCGTAGCAGGATTGATACTGCTTTTGTTTATCGCTTTAACGGCGGTTATTTATACGCTGTCTAAAAAGAAAGCAGATAAAATTTATATTACCAATATTGAAAAGGCGCAGGAAGAACTTAGATTTGCGCGTGACGCCGCTCAAACAGCTAACAGAACAAAATCCACATTCCTCGCAAATATGAGCCATGAAATCAGAACTCCTATGAACAGCATTATCGGGTTCGCTGAGCTTGCGCAGTACAACGATAATTCTCAGAAGATAAAAGAATATATAAAATATATTTTAGAAAGCGCCAATTGGCTTTTAAAAATCATTAATGATATTCTTGATATTTCTAAAATTGAATCCGGTAAAATCACGCTTGAAAAAATTCCGTTTGATCTTCATGATGTATTGTCCGCTTGTCAGGTAGCAATCAAACCTAAAGCCGAAGAAAAAGGGATCGCTTTTTATTGTTACGCGGAACCTTCGATAAATAAAAAATTGCTCGGCGATCCTATCAGGCTGCGGCAGGTTATAATCAATCTGCTTTCCAACGCTGTTAAATTTACTAATACCGGTACCGTAAAACTTTTAGCGTTTTTGGAGGAGATTAATGACAATAGCGCACTAATTCGCTTTGAAATTAAAGATTCCGGCATTGGAATGAATCCCTCTCAAATTGCAAGGATTCTTGAACCTTTTATGCAAGGTGATGACAGCATTACGCGAAGATTCGGCGGAACAGGACTTGGACTTTCTATAACTAAAAATATTATAGAAATGATGGGAAGCGTTTTAGTTATAGAAAGCGCTCAGGATATCGGAAGCAAGTTCAGCTTTAATATAAAATTTAAATTAATTGAAGAAGCCGCGTCTATTATACTTCCCGCTGACATTTCCGATACCAATGGGAAACCGAATTTTTCGGGCGATGTTTTAATCTGCGAAGATAACAGCCTAAACCAGCAGGTGATGAGCGATCATTTATCAAGGCTTGGGCTGAATTCGGTTATTGCACATAACGGCAGGGAAGGAATTGAACGGGTTACAGAGCGTATAAAAAGCGGCAGTAAACAGTTCGATCTGATTTTAATGGATGTGCATATGCCTGTAATGGACGGATTGGAATGTTCGTCCAGACTAACCGAGATGGGAATAAAAACGCCGATTGTCGCTGTTACCGCGAATATAATGTCCAATGATGTCGAACTATACAGGACAAGCGGGATGTCCGATTGTTTAGGCAAGCCGTTTACTTCGCAGGATTTATGGAAATGTCTTTTAAAATATCTGCCTGTTAAAAGTTTTTCCGCGATTGATAATAAGCAGCAGGCGTCCTTCGATGAAAAACTTCTTGAACGCATGCGGCTTGATTTTGTTAAAAATAATCAAAATACTTTTTTAAAAATTAATAATGCGATAGACGACGGTGATATTAAACTGGCTCACAGGATTGCGCATTCTTTAAAAAGTAACGCGGGGCAGATTTTCGAGAAAGAACTTCAAGCGGCGGCAGAAGCGGCAGAAGCCATGCTTGAGTTCGGGCGTTTTGAGCCTAAGCTGTTCGAGAACGAAAAATTTAAAATAAATTCTGATATTTTGGTAACCCTGGAAAAAGAATTAACATTGGTATTAAAAAAATTATCTCCTTTACTGCAGCGTCTTAATGCTCAAAAAATTTATAAAAATAACGACGCGGAAAAGATACTTGGAATTTTAAATAAGCTTGAACCTTTAATAAAAAATAAAAATCCTGAATGTGAAGATTTAATCGGCGATGTGCTTACTATACCGGATTCTGAAGCACTTGCGGAACAAATTGAAAATTACCATTTTAAACAAGCAGCCGCGGAATTAACAAAATTAATTAATAAATGGGAGCCAAAAAAATGAGCGGCAGAAAGAGAAACAGCGTTCTTATTGTTGATGACGAAAGAGCGAGCATCAGTGCGCTTAAAAATATTTTGTATCAGGATTATACAATTTACGCATCAAATAATGGTCAGGATGCGATTGAAACCGCCGGGGAATTTTTGCCCGATATTATTTTACTCGATGTTCTTATGCCCGATATGGACGGGTACGATGTAATTACCGCGTTGAAAAAATCAGCTAACACTTGTGATATTCCGGTCATCATCATTACAGGGCTTGGAAATATTGACGATGAAGAAAAAGGACTGGCGCTGGGAGCCGCGGATTACATTACAAAACCTTTTCACCCCGCGATTGTAAAGCTAAGAGTGCAGAATCATTTGAAACTTGCGGAACGGCTCAGGCAGCAGGCGCTAATGACAAAGATTTCGCGGAACTTTCTTACGGATACATATACAGAATCGTTGTATACAGACACGTTGAGCATGGTGGGCGATTTTATGAATCTGGCGGCAGTGCTTCTTTACAAATATGATGAAGATAATAATTTTTTTATTTGTCAGAATGAATGGATAAACCCCGATTTAAATTTAAAATCACGCATAGGCGGGAAAATATTATTAAATGAAAACAGTAATTCCGCGATAAATTATTTATTATCCGCCGATAATAAAAACTTTTACCTGCGCTCAAACGATCCTTTATTGATAGACAATATTGCGTTAAATTATGATAACTCCGGTAATTTCATAACAACGCCTGTTTTTATTAAAGGAAAATTAAGCGCGATTCTTGTTTTTTCTGCGGAAGAGGTCGAATGGAACTGGAGCAGCAGCGATATTGATCTTGCGGTTCATGTAACCAGCATTTTTTCCGGCGTTTTTGAACGTGACGCGATGGAACGCCAGTATTCAATTGTTGAGAATTCCCCAAATATTGTTTTATATATTTCCTCTGACGCGGACATTGAGTATGTTAATCCCGCGGCCTTAAATGTAGCGGGATATACCAAGCTTGAACTTATTTCGCAGGGACTCGGCGCAATTTTTAGCAGTAGTACGTTAAACGATATAAAAGAAAAATATATACCCGCTTCAATGCGCGGCGAATCGGTTTTATTCGAAACAGAGTTGATTCGAAAGAACGGCGCAAAACGCATACTTATGATCTCTGTAATTCAGGCGGGGAAAAATAGTTTTGGTTTTATTACAAGAGATCTGACTGAGATACGCGAACTTGAGGCGGGCCTTATCGCTTCGAAAGAACAGGCCGAATACCTGAGCCGCGCCAAGTCTGAATTTCTGTCTCGAATGAGCCATGAGATGCGCACGCCTATGAACGCGATAATGGGACTTCTTCAGATAGCAGATCTACAGGGAGTTCCTGATAATTTAAAAGATAATTTCAAGAAAATGAGCGGCGCGGCTCATTCGCTGCTTCATCTTATTGACGATGTTCTGGATTTCTCGGATATGGAATATGATGTATTCAAACTTTCAGAATCTATATTTTATTTTAATGATATGATTCGGGATGTATTGCTTGCGGCTGATGATAAAGCGTCAAATAAACGGCAGCTTATTAACTGTAGTATCGATCCTGAGATTCCTGTTTCGCTTTATGGCGATGAAAAACGCCTTAAACAGGTTATAAAAAATTTTTTAGGCAACGCGGTAAAATTTTCTCCCGAAGACGGAGACATTTCTTTTAACGCGCGCGTAGTTAATGCAGATAACGAAACAGTTACAGTCAGATTTGAAGTTACTGACAACGGAATCGGAATATCCAAAGAGCAGTATGAAAAACTTTTTTCCGTATTTGAACAGGGAAACGGAAGCTTAAGCAGGGAACACGGCGGTATTGGAATCGGACTTGCATTATCAAAACGAATCGTAGAAACGATGGGCGGCGATATTCATGTTGAATCAGAATTAGGTAAAGGCGCGAAATTTTATTTCAATTGTAAATTCAAAAAAGTTAAGTAGCGGTATTTTGTTTTTTCCAGACTCTGAAGGTTTTTGTGTAAACGCAGTCCGGCGGCAGACGGCGGTTAAATAAAACGCAAAAAAGATCTACCTTTCCGCAGTGATCGCATATTTTAAAACGCTTTTCGTATATGCTGCATAGTTTTGTTTCTTTATTAAAATATTCGCAGGGAGCGAAATAATCGATTATAACCTCGCCGTTTTTGGAAAGCGATTTCTGATAGCAGCATTTTCCGCAGCGGCCGCAGAGATCATCCCAATTTTTTCGCCACTTTTTATATTCATTAAAAATGCGGCATACTGTTCCTGACATTTATCTCCTGTGTTAAACTGTGACGTAATCAAGTCTGTTTTTTCTCTGTCATTTTGCAAATAATAGCTGTCATTTGATTAACATCATCTTCACTAAGCGTAATTATTTAATAAGTCCATAAACTGCTGGCCGGAAATAGATTCTTCTTTTAACAGGTATTCAGAAATTCTTTGCAGCGCTTCTTTACCTTCCGATAAAAGTTTCGCGGCTTTTTCCTGACAAAATTTTATAATTCTTCCTGTTTCTTCGTCGACGGACGCTCCTGTTGATTCCGAACATGTCGATACATTTCTTCCGTCAAGATACTGGCTTTCAACGCTTTCCAGACCCATCATGCCGAATTTTTCGCTCATGCCGTACCTTGTAACCATGTTACGCGCAAGTTTTGTCGCTCTTTCTATATCGTTTGCGGCTCCGGTTGTCGACTCGCTAAAAATTATTTCTTCCGCGGCCCTTCCCGCCAGAAGAACCGTTATTTCAGCTAACATTTCATTTTTTGTCATCAGATAACGTTCTTCTTCGGGCATCTGCATTGTATAGCCAAGCGCGCCCATTGTGCGCGGAACAATTGTAATTTTGTGAACCGGCTGACAGTCTTTTTGCATTGCGGAAACAAGAGCGTGTCCGACTTCATGATACGCGACAAGTTGTTTCTCTTTTGGGTTTAATATCCTGTCCTTTTTTTCCTTGCCTGCGATAACAACTTCGACTGCTTCCAGCAGATCTTCCTGCGCGACCGAATCTCTCTTCATCTTTACTGCGCGGAGAGCCGCTTCGTTAATCATGTTCGCAAGATCCGCGCCTGTAGCTCCGCTTGTCGCAAGCGCGATTTCTTTAAAGTTTACGTTATCAAGTAATTTTACTTTGCTGCTGTGCACTTTTAAAATCGCTTCTCTTCCCGGAAGATCCGGCTTGTCTACAATAACGCGCCTGTCAAAACGGCCCGGACGCAAAAGCGCTTTGTCCAGGGTTTCCGGACGGTTAGTAGCCGCAAGAATTACAATGCCTTTAGATGAATCAAACCCGTCCATTTCAGCTAACAACTGATTCAAGGTTTGTTCTCTTTCGTCATTTGCGCCGAATCTCGCGTCCCGGCTTTTGCCGATAGCGTCAATCTCATCAATAAAAATAATGCATGGCGCCTGCTTATTAGCCTGCTCAAAAAGATCGCGTACGCGGCTTGCGCCGACTCCGACAAACATTTCTACAAACTCAGAACCTGAAAGGGAGAAGAAGGGAACGTTTGCTTCGCCCGCGACAGCTTTGGCTAGCAATGTTTTGCCTGTTCCGGGAGGTCCTACAAGCAGCGCTCCCTTAGGCTGTTTTGCTCCGATTTTTTTATATTTTTCCGGGTTATGCAGAAAGTCAACCATCTCCATTAAACTTTCTTTTGCTTCATCCTGCCCTGCGACATCGAAAAATTTTACTCCTGTGTTTTTTTCCAAGTTATAAACTTTCGCTTTTGATCTTCCAACATTTAACAGGCCTCCGCCGAATCCTCCGCCGTCCATCTGCGAAAAGAGACGCCGAAAAACAAATCTGTAAATTAAAAACATAATAATTATCGGGACAATCCAGCTTCCGATAATATTCAAAAGCGGATTGGAACGGACAACCTGCCTGCTGAAAGGAATGTTAGCTGCAAGTAATCTTTCTGTAAGCGTTGGATCATCAACGCGTCCTGTATTGTATGATCGTATCTGTCTGTTAGTCTGCAAGAATCCCTGCGTCTCCGTGTTTTGCGCGGGCTGAGCGCTGTTTTTCAGCGTGAATGTTATCTGATCGTCAGCAAGATAGACCTGTTCAATAGAACCTCTGTTTATGTATTGAATAAATTCGTTATATGAAACCTGAGCGCTGCCTGAACTTGTAGATATGCTGAAAATGATATTAATTAAAAATGTTAGTATAAAACCAACAATCAAGAAATTAAAAATATTAGGTTTTTTTTGATTATTATCCTGCGGCGGACCCGGTTTTTTCTCGTTCATTTATTTTACCTCTTAAAAAATCATATAAAACACTAAATAGGATCTGCCCATAACGCGAAAATATTGCAAACAGACCGTCTTTTAGAAATAGTTAATCTTTTATTGTTATAAAGTATACCGGTTAATCAATAAAAAAACTATATAGTTATAATAATTTTTTGTTATAAAATGACAATCTGTTGTTAATTATTTTTGAATTAATTAAAACGCTGTAACGCTCAAAGCGTTAATTGAGGAAAATTTTTTACAATGACAGCTAACACTACATATTACGATAGAGAAATTCATATTTCCGGAGACATAAACGGATAATAATAGTCTGCTAAAAGAATTAAGAAACGCTATTACCTTATTGCCGAGGCAAAACGGGCGCTCCTTACAGAACTTGTATCAGTTACTGTGTAATTTCTTACTGTTCTTTCCGCGCTTGTTATGCGCTGCGCCGGCGTGGGATGCGTTTTGCCGAAACCCGAACCAGAAGTTTGAATAGTTCCCAATACATTGAGCATATCCAGTAAACCGGAAGGATTATAACCCGCCGAGGCCATAAGGCTCATCGCAGTATTATCCGCTTCAAATTCCTGAGTTTGCGAGTAACCGCTGTTCACCATTGTCTGTACAATTTCTCCGATCGATTCATTAAAGACATTTGTTAATTCGTTAACATCCATTCCTGCCGCCGCTCCCGCCGTCGCAGAGCCTGTTACCAGAATAGCCTGCGTTATACGGCTGGATTTGATCGCTTTAATGCTGTGCTGAAGCTGTATATGAGCGATTTCATGCGCTATGACAGACGCAAGAGCGTCTTCGGATTTCGCGGCATTTATCAGCCCGCGCGTTACAAAAATGTGTCCGCCCGATGTCGCGAAAGCGTTGATATCCTGACTGTCAAGAATGGCAACGTGATATCCAACGTAGATATCAGGGCGAGGCGAATTAATTGTTATTGCTTTGCAGATTAAATTTAAATAATTTGTAAGCGCCGGACTGCCGGTATAAATTGCGTATGATGACAGTATGTTAGCTGCAACCGCTCTGCCGATGTAGTATTCCTGTTCGGGAGTAATTTCTTCGGCTGCGCTGCCTATAGCTCTTGCCGACATGCTTATTGCGTCTGCTGTATTCTGATCGATAAGCCCGGCTGCTCCGGCGATCTGAGCGCCGACATCTGTTATCTTCGACATTGACTCGCATGAATAAATTAAACATGAAAGGGCGATAACAACTGTAGGAAAGAAAAATATTTTAATTTTCATTAATTATCTCCCATTGATAACCGGCCTTCCTCCAGAAATCGCCTTAGTTCATCGTCGTTTACTCTTATTGCTTCCGCCCTGTCTACGGCGTCGTAGTTAAGGGCGCCATTCTGATTTCGGTAAGAATTTTCAACTTCGGCGTTAAAACCTTTTCCGGCAAGGGCTACTTCCCGGGCTGTCGCCGTGCTTGTGGTTCCCGACACAACCTGTCTTGTCGAGAAATTCGCCGACGCGGTCCATCCGGTAATTGACTGATTATACATGCTTCTAACATTTACAAATCTTCCGCTGACTTCTATTACTGTTACCTGTTCCCCGTATTGTAATGTTCCGGTTGTTCTTGCAAACCACCCGGTAGAGGCTTTTAATTCCAAATCTCTGACGGATACGTACAAAGTGCCGCCTCTTGCTACCTGAGCCGCTGCAATTCCTGTAATTACCAGTGCTAAACAAAAAACCAATAAAAATTTTTTCATTTTCCACAACCTCTGTATCTAAATATTATTATAACAACTATAAATAATCAACCGAGACCATACATATCATTATAACGCATTATTTTTCCGTTAGGTTATCAATTCCGTTATCCCATGATTTATCATTCGGAGGCGATTTGATGTTATTTACGCATCTGTTAAGGTATTTTTTCGCCGCCATATCCAGATCATTTTTATCGCAAATTTCCTGAAAAAGCGCTTTTGCTTCGTTAAAATTCTTATTTTCGTATAATTTAAACGCCTGCTCCCATTTTATAACCATTTCTTTTAAATCGCTTGAGGCATTCGCCGATATATCCAAAAGCTCAAAAAGTCTAAGCGGGGTATTTACGCCGACAACCCTTACCCTGCTCAGCGGCCGGATTACAAATTCTTCGCCTAGTACATTTCTTGTATATTCGCTGATTAAAATACCGCCTGTGTCGTATTGCTTATTTACTCCTTCCAGTCTTGCGGCAAGGTTAACGGCGTTCCCCATGATAGTGTAATCCATCTTATTGGGAGTTCCCATGTTTCCTACGACCATGTCGCCTGTGTTTAAGCCAATCCTCGTAAAAATCGGGTTTGTATCTTCCATGTTTTTTAATACGCCTTTTGCGACCATCGCCTTCATTACATCGTCATTGACAAGACCAAGCGCCAGAGCTTCGCGGTTGATCTCTTTTTCCGCTTTTTTCATGTTGATAACGGCGCGGCACGCAAGAGAGGCATGATTTTCCATGTGTATCGGCGCGCCGAAGAATGCGATAATAGCGTCCCCTTCGTATTTATCAATGGTTCCCTGATTATCCATAATGATATTACTCATTTTTGTCAGATAGAAATTTAAAAGTTCTACAAGCTTTGCCGGATCGCCGAGCGCTTCGGAGAATGTCGAAAACGCGCGGATATCGGTAAAGATTGCCGTCATTACCCTTTTTTCACCGCCAAGCTTCAACTGCGAGGGGTCGGCGATTATCTGGTCGATAACCTTCGGAGAAAGATACTGCGAGAAAGCTGATTTAATAAAACGTTTCTGGCTGCCTTCTGTCGCGTAATTGTAAAGGGTAACCGTTATAAAACCGGCTATTGTTCCCGCGAGGAATGTTATCATCGGCACCCATAAACCGGCAAACTGATACGCAAGGAACGCTCCGGCTAAAATTAACACAACAAGAATGATCATTCCTGTAACAGACAATGTTATCCGCGGTAGGAATACGGTCAGACCTACAATTAAAACAACAAGAGCCAGTAAAATGAGCAGGTTTACAGTTAATGTGCTTTCGCGGATAAAATCTCCCTGCAGCATATTGTCAAGCATTGTTATGTGACATCCCATTCCGGGATAAATTGAGTGAACCGGAGTGCTGAAAATATCATAAAGTCCCTGCGCGTAAAAACCAAAAAATACATAAGTGCCCTTAAAATTATCCGGAGTCAGCATCCACCAGTCTGTTCCCATCGATGTTGTATAAGCGCCGAAAGCTGTATTTTTGTCCGCCCCGTATGCTTCGGAACTTATCAGAATATCCATAGCTCTGTACGGAATATACCTGTCCAGCAGTCCGCGGTAGCGCAGTAACGCGTTTCCGTTTTTATCGACAGGAATTTTCATTCCTTCCCATTCGATTGTATTATTGCTTGAATTAAAATTAATTTTAGTTTCGTGCCCTGAAACAACGAGCGATGCCGCGGAAAGCCCGGGTATAGCCTTGCCGTTAAATAAAGTAAAAGGTTTTAATCTTCTTACTATCCCGTCGGAGTCCGGTATGCCTGTAACGCTTCCAAGCGCGCCTGCCGAGTTAATCAGCCCCTGAATCGGAAACTGCGCCTTTGCTGTATCGCCTATGCTGAACTTATTAAGGAATGAGCCGAAATTCTCCGGCTGAAATACCGGTACATTTGCGCTTGCAGGCCATGATGTTACGCTTCCTGTCTGAGTGCTGAACATTACAGTTTGCACAACATGACCGTAATTTGCCGCGGCATTTATAAATGAATCGTCATCTTCCCTCGCGCTCAAGCCTCGCAGCGCTTCGATAATTACACCGTACACTGAGAACGCTGATGTAATGCCGCTTCTGGTTCCTTCACCGCTTCCTAATGATCGCAGCGGAATTCCCATGCCTGCCGATCTTGCGGGTTGTTCCTGCCTTACAATGCCTGTTAAATTTACAAGGCTGCTTTCCAGTTCTTGGCTGGATTGATTTCCTGAATCTAAAGCGACTTCTTCCAGAGCAATTACTGCGTTGTCAATGATCTCGTCCTGTTTTGCGTTTCTGTAAACTGACGGTTCGGAAAAAATAACATCGAATGCAACAGAATTCGCGCCGCAAAGGTTCATATAATTTACAATCTCCGCGTATGCCTGCCGGGGCCACGGCCATCCCCATCCTCTTTCCAGCTGCGCCCAGTCAAGGCTGTCCTGATCAAGAAGAATAACGGCGATTTCGTCCGAAGGACGGCTGAATGACGTTCCTGCCCAGAACCTGACCCTTAAGTCATATGACATATTTTCAAGATTATTAAATACTCCTAACAAATATAATCCCGTTATAACTAAAAATACTAAAGCCGCTATTATAATTGCTGATAGTTTTTTTCCGATTTTTTTCTTCGTAACCATATTACTATCCTTTTTATTTGAAATATGTCATATATTATATGTAGGAGTTTATCATGGATATACAAAAAAGACCATCTTTAAAATGGGTTTGGATTTCCGTTACAGCAGTTTTCTGCATTTTGTTTACATTTGCGATTATTCCCGGAGCTGCCGCGCAGGGCAATCCCAATACATCAACACAGACTCAAAGGACAAATTACCCAACATTATTACAAAATGTTTTTAATTTTATTGTTCAAAATTATGTTGACGAAGTTGATCCGCATGCGTTATTCGAAGGCGCAATGAACGGCATGTTCGGCGCGCTGGACGATCCGTATTCGGTGTATATGAATGAATCCGACATGGTCGATATCACCGATACAACACAGGGAAATTTCGGCGGGGTAGGGCTTAATATTACAAAAGCTGTTTCTCCGCGTCCTGACGGAAAACCAATGTGGGTGGAAGTAGCCTCTCCGATAGAAGATACCCCCGGCTGGCGCGCTGGAATCCAGCCCGGCGATTTTATCACCCAGATTAACGGAATACCGACAGAGACTATCACTATGGACGAAGTTCTTGGTATGCTTAGAGGGACACCGGGAGAATCTGTAAGACTTATTATAAGGCGCGGCGAAAGACTGGAGTTTCCTGTCACTATTACAAGAGCGATTATAGAAGTGCCGACTGTTAAACACGCAATGATTGGCGACACAGGTTATTTAAAGCTTCTTACTTTTACGCCGATGACCGCGGACAGGGCAAGAGAAGCGATACTTGAATTCAGAAAAAATAATTATACAAGCCTTGTTCTGGATTTGCGAAATAATTACGGCGGACGGCTTGATTCAGCTATTGATGTATCCAATCTTTTCCTTGATGGCGGACTTGTCGTGCGTATCAGATCAAGAATCGCCAATGAAAACCGCGATTTTAACGCAAACCGTACAGCGCTTGTACCGGCGGATATTCCGGTCATCGTTCTGATAAACAGAGGATCCGCTTCGGCTTCGGAAATTGTCGCAGGCGCGCTTAAGGACAGGGGCCGCGCGTATCTTGTCGGTGAAAATTCTTTTGGTAAAGGCTCCGTACAGCAGGTTTATCCGCTTAATAATGTTGGGTTCAGAATTACCACAGCCCGCTATTATACTCCAAGCGATGTTAATATCGATAAAATCGGCATTCCTCCTGATCTTGTTGTATTGTTCCCGGAATATACCGAAGAAGACGCGGTTCACCTGAACGAACTTATTAACGCGAACAGAATTCCCGCGTTTGTTGAGCAAAATCCAAGAGCGACTGCCGCTCAGGTTGACGCTTTTGCGCGCGTTTTGGAGCGTGAATACACGCTCGATATAACTTTACTCAGGCGGCTTATAAGAGATGAACTTAACCGGACTACCTTAGCTCCTGTTTATGACCTGGAATATGATGTTCAGCTTCAGGAAGCGGTAAATATCCTGCGCGGTGGCACATACAACATTCTGATGCGGAATTCGAAAACGTTAAGGCAGCTGCAGGATGAAGCTGAAAACAGCTTCGCGATAGCATCATAGTTTGAAACAATTTATTGTTAATTGCGAACCTGATGATGAAAATTTTATCAGGTTAGAAGGAAAAGACTATCATTACCTTGTTAATGTCCGGCGTTTAGCGGCCGGCGAATTTTTCCCAGCGCTTTTTCCAAATGGGGAAGAAGCGCTTGTGCAAATAATTTCGATAAAGGAAAATATTTTAACCGGGAAATGCCATAATGTTACCGGTCATTCTTCAATTAATATTCCTGATTCTCTTTTCTCCGCGCCTCTTTGTGGGAACAATTCCGGTAATATCCCGCCAATAGTTCTTTTTCAAGCGCTTCCAAAAGGTGATAAAATGGATCTAATTGTCCGGCAGGCGGCTGAAGGCGGAATTTCCGAAGTTGTTCCTTTTGTGTCCGAGTTTTCGCATGGGAAAGCAAATATGGGCAGGGAAAAATTCTCCCGTTGGCAGAGAATCATCAAAGAAGCAAGACAGCAAAGCGGTTCTAAAATCGCGACAGCGCTTCAGCCGCCGTTAACAATGGACGAATTAATTCAATACTGGAATAAACTAAAAAGCGCACCGGTTTCTAATGACGCGCTCGGGCTTTTGTTTCATCATATACCGTATCAGCCGGAGATAAAAAATCAGGCTGAGGGTCTTGAACAGAAAAGCCTTCATGAGTATCTTAGTAGTAATCGGCAAATTGTTGTATTTGTTATCGGGCCTGAGGGCGGATTTTCTGATAAAGAGGTTTCGCTGTTTATTAGGAATGGTTTTTATCCCCTGACTATCGGGGGCGCCGTTTTACGAACCGAGACAGCCGCTCTTTATTGCGCGGCGGCAATTAGAATTTTATTACTGGAGAAGGATGCGTGGGAACTGAAAATAATATAACTACAGAAACCATACAGCGCGTAAATCTGCTTAAAGTCCCTGTTGATATCATCGCGCCGGAGCAGCTAAGCTCAGTTATTTATGATTTTATTTACAGTAAAAAAGAGCATAATATCATTCTTCTGTCGCTTTGGGATCTTTTGCGCGCAAGAAGAAACGGCGAGTACCGAAATTATGTTCTAAAGGCTTCTTTAATTGTTCCAATATCAAAAAGTCTTGTAAGCGGCGTTAAATTTCTTACAGGAAAAAAAGTCTACCGTTATATGCCGTTTGATTTTATCATCAGCGCTCTTACTGTTTTGGAAAACAGGGAATTTTCCTGTTATATGCTCGGCGGAAAAAGAAAAATTTTAAATAAAGCCGAGCAAAACATCAGACAAACGTTTCCGAAACTCCGCGTAGTAGGGCGTTTTCCCGGATATTTTAAGAAACACGAAGAAGGCACAATTATCAAAGCGATTAAAAAATCATCGCCGTCGCTTTTGCTTGCGGGAAGGGGCGTTCGCGGAAAAGAGCGCTGGATTGCCAGAAACGATCAAACGTTAGGTGAAGGACTGCGTCTTTGGTGCAGCGATATTTTCGACGTATTCGCGGAAAAGAAAAAACATCCTTCGCGCGCCTCTTTTGACGCGGGGCTTGAAGGCGTAGGTTATTGCTTTCAGAGTCCGCTTAAATTTTTCAGGATTTTTCCTTACATCGGCTATAATTTCTTATTGTTATTTTATAAACTTTTTGTTAAATGATTTTTTAAAAATTCGGTTAGTTTCAAAAAAAGTTCAAATAAACTTTAATTTTTACTGGTACATGATAACATAGGGCCGCGGAGTAAGAGCGTATACATCGCTTGGTGTCATTAACGGACTGTCAACGCCGGCTCCGGGTATTCCAAAATCGTAAAATAGTTTAAATCCTTTTATTGGCATATTCACCGCCTGCGCAAGAAAATTATAAGTGTTGCGTTTAATGTTGGGAATTCCAAAACCGTCGGCGCAGTGAATCAATCTTACCCTGTTAAAATTTGTACGTACTTCCTGGCGATCCCGAATCATTGTTTGAGCGAATTGATGTATAATCAGCAAGCGTTCGCCGGGTAGATTATTGTTAATCAGGTATTCTTCCATCACCTGCTGCGCGGCGTTTATTTCATCTGCGGTAACGTGACCGATTTCTTTATTCGGGTTCGGGGTCCTCCATTCAGGATCAAGGGCAAGATGCACATTCGGATAATGAAGAAACGGAAGCATTACCTTAAGTGAATCAACCGGATCATACTTCCCTATCTGATGATCAATAATAATTAAAATATCGTTTTCAAGGCCGTATTCGATATATGGTATTAAAATATTATCTTTTAAAATTCCGATTTCCCCTTCCGGCCAGACAGTCCCGTAAATCAAATAAAAAGCCTTGCGTACTTTTCTGCCTCCGCTTACAGCCTCGTACTCGGCAGCCAGCTCTGTTAGGAGGTAATCAAGTTCCATCATGGAAAATCGTCCAAGTATACCCATGTTTCTTGAAGAAGGATGACCGTAATACGCAAGAATATCATTGTTGAGCAGCAGAGAAATCTGATACTCCGCCATTTTATTTTTTAATTCAATTTCTTCAGTTGTATCAACCCAATACGGACGCGAACTCTCTGCCCTTCTCATGCTATTAATAGCGTCAGTAAATAGCATATGCGGAAAAATTGGCGCACTCTGATTTAATATATCAATATCAGGCGTTGAAACCGCATGCAGGTTTACAGCGGATAAAAATATTACCAATAAAAACAGCCGGTTTTTAAAAGTTCTTGTATGTAAAATTTGATTTTTTAACAGCATAATATTTAATTTTCGGTAAAAAAACAAAAAATCTGTAAAGGACCGGCGTTTAAATAAAAATAATTGTACAAAAATTGATAAAAAAGTTATGTGATTTTTCTTGTACATTATTATAGCCAAAGATATATTTTGTGCAGCTTGGAACACAGCATCCACATACCGAAAGACAGCATTATAATTCCCAAAATTGAGCCTGCCCAGTTATCGGTATTCAGGAGAAAGTTTCTGCCAATTAGAGCAATCATAATTCCGGCTGCCGCATAAACATATTCTTTTGAATCTTTGTTTTTTGCGGTTATTAAAAAACTAGCGATAATGGTGATAAATACAACTAATTCGATCATTCTGAACATGGTGCTGTACCCGTTAACTGTATTGAAACTTGTATCCCAGCTTAAAACATCGATAGGGAAGCCCATTGTTAAAATCATCGCCGCTATTGTTATTATCAGGATCGTGTTCCGCATTCTTTGTATTTCAAGCCCTGTTGAACATATACCGGCCGCAAACAGCGCGAAAATTCCGAAAAACCTTGTAAAAAGCAGTATCCGTTTTGCGGTAATGATATAAACTAACGGGAAGTGAAAAGCCAGATGCAGCGGTATTATTATGCGAATAACCTCAAATGAGCACGATACTGTAAAAAACGCGATAAATAAAATTTCCGGAGTGGATGTCCGCTCAAAATAATAATAAATTAAAATCATTCCAGTTAATGAAAACGCGGCTAATAAAAATAAAGAAATATTAACGGCGTAATAATTATTTCCCGCGATTCTGTTAATAATTCTATGTAGAAAATTGTAAGGACGGCGCACAGCGACATCAAAGGGCGATAAAATACTATTTTTGTCAGTTGATAACTTTAAATCCTCGCTGACAGATAAACCTCGGCCGTCAATTAATGAATTGTGAATATCATCAAACGAATGATAATCACTGATTGAGTGAAAATCGCGGTTATGATTATTAATTATTTCTTCATCATGAGACAGAGCGGAATCGCTGTTTAATTTCGGTTTACTCTCCTCTGCGGAGGACTGACCGGACTTTTTGCTGTAGAGAGGTATTGTAAAGAAAGAAACTGTAATAATAAAAATTACGCAGACTGCACAGGAGATAATCCCTGCTTTGAAAAAAGTATTTCTCTCGGAAAGCGTCATAATAAAGTTTATCTAATAAAAAGTTAATTAACAAGATAAATGAGGCTTTTTTAAAACACGGTTAGTTTTGTAAACGGCTCAAATGATTTCGCTCAAAATTTTAAATTATTTAAAGCTTAAATTATCGACTATCCGATAAAAACTATAGTTTTTTTGCGGAATTCCGATAAAGAATTAAGGGGAACTCTATGTTGTTGAAAAAAAACGTAATTTTTTATATATTCATTTTTTTTACATCCGTTTCTGTTTTATGGGCGGGTGATACCGCTATTTTTGTTGATTTAGGATTCTCTCCTGACGGCAGAACATATATGTTCGGACAATACGGGGTTTTATCTCCTTCTCTGCGTCCATGGGCGGATTTATTTGTTGTTGATGTTGCCGGCAATGTTTTTGTTCAAAATGGCAGAGTTACGCATACCCAGGAGTCCGCAATCAGAGCCGGTCAGGACGGTTCCGGCATTCTTCACCAGCTTGTATCAAGCAACGCCGCTCTTACAAGCCGGCATGGCATAAATTTTCAAAATCAGGGTTTACCGCTTTATATTTCCAGAGACGCCAATCCGCCTGCCCGCGGAGAGCAGATATCCTTCCGCGATTTCCTTACCGGATACAGTTATTCGGCACAGTTAGTTCCGGTAATTTCCGGTTCAGGGCAGAATATCACATCGCGTTTTCATATTTCCCTTACATCAACATCGCCTGACGGCCAGACAAAAACCTATACAGTCGGCGCTCCGAATTTTGTCCGCCAGCAGATAACGCAATACAATATTAAAAGAGTGCTTATCGACGGCACCGGCAGCTCAATAATTTTTGTAATCGAAATGAAGCGAGTCGCGTCTAATGGATTTGATATCCGCTATATGGTGGAAGCTGTAAGGCTCTAACTTTAAAATAATTTCTTATAAACTCTATTAGAATAGTGTTTATTTATTTTACCCGGTCTGGGCTGCGGGTTTTATTCGTGGCGAGGGTTTAATACCTGAGAGCTCGCTTCGCGAGATCACTTTAGGGCGAATTTTCCCAGTATTAAACCCGAGACCAATACCTTATGAGA
>JGI24695J34938_10001609_pt1 | contig 18990 bp, 9 predicted proteins | sample TergutCo191P3_FD_34938 | JGI IMG/M metagenome (IMG submission 34938)
CGGCGAGGATAGCCGGGGAATCCATTGATTACAGCAAAATGGAACGGCAGGAAGGCGAAGAGCCCCAGCCGTTTTCATTTACGAATAACGCCGTTACCGGCCGCCCTTCGCTGCCATGCTGGATTACCTACACCACTAACCGCACCCATGAAATTATCCGGGCCAATATCCGCCGTTCTCCGTTATACGGAGGAAAAATAACCGGCATTGGCGCCCGCTACTGCCCGTCAATAGAAGACAAAGTTGTCCGTTTTCCGCAGCGGGAACGGCATCATATTTTTATCGAGCCGGAAGGTTTGTATACCAATGAAATGTATATGAACGGCGCATCGAGCTCCCTGCCCGAGGATGTGCAGCGGGATTTTATCCACAGCATCCCCGGCCTTGAACAGGCGCGGATTGTGCGCCCTGCCTATGCGGTGGAATACGATTACCTCGACCCGTTTGGCCTCTACCCCAGCCTGGAATCCAAACGGATTTCCGGCTTTTTTTCTGCGGGACAAACCAACGGCAGTTCCGGTTACGAAGAAGCCGCCGCGCAGGGCCTTATGGCAGGGATCAATGCGGCTATGAAATTACAGGGCCGTCCGCCGCTCGTGCTTAGCCGGGCCGAGGCTTACATCGGCGTTCTGATTGATGATCTAACTACCCTGGGAACCAGGGAACCGTATCGGATGTTTACCAGCCGCGCCGAACACCGCCTCATACTCCGCCATGACACCGCCGATACCCGGCTGTGCCCCAAAGGCCGCGAAGCCGGCCTTGTTGACGAAGACCGGTGGGAACGTTTTCTGCATAAAACAAAGTCGTTAGACGAAATCAAAGAACTGCTTGCCCAACGGAAATTTACAACCGGGGGTAATGGCGCAGCCGGCGGTGAAACTGGCGTTCCCCCCGCCCTGCTTTCACACTCCGGCGAAAGTTTTGAACACTGCCTTACCGACACCCGGCTTACGTTAACCGACATTATCCCGTTTATTCCGGAATTAAGCAAATACCCCGCAGAATGGCTTGAAGGCGCCTGGCTGGATATCAGGTATGCCGGTTATATTGAAAAAGAAAAACGCACAGCCGCAAAAGCCGCCAAAATGGACATGATCAAACTCGATCCAGCCCTTGATTATGCAACCCTTTCTGGCCTGTCTTCGGAAGCGCGGGAAAAATTAAAAAACGTTAAACCCCTTACCGTAGGCCAGGCGGCCCGCATTCCCGGCGTGCGCCAAGGTGATATTGCCCTGCTTATGGTGCTGGCGGGGAGAAAGGCATGACGCATCACAGGTGTTCCTTTTTCAATGCGTCAAACGTAATAAGGGCCTGATCAAAATCATAATCATCCATCTGCTGTATTAACAGGGTTTTTAACGCATCGTTCCCCGGTAATGCATGAATGGCATTGGCATACGCCATACATTCAGGATTACCTCTTTTAAGCAGCTCTTCAAGCTCTTCAAACATTACCCGTGTTTTTTCTGTGTCAACAACCTGAAGCTGTTCTGCCACCGGCTGTTCCGGAGCTTCGTCGAGCAGGGGCGAAAATTCATTCAAGACCGCTGACAGTTCATCTGCAAGAATCATAAGCGATTCCTTGGTTGCCAGGTTTTCCCTGTCCTTAAGCAGATATTCAACGTCAGCGGCGGCTTTTTGCAGAACAGGTTTTCCAATCTGGCCCGCATTGCTTTTTAAAGTGTGTACCAGCCGGTGCGCCAGTTTTATATCTCCCGCCTCAAGTGCCTGGGTTATCTCTTCATATTTATGCAGATTGCTTTTCGCAAATAATTTTTTAAGCGATAACTGAAATTCCATTTCTGCTTCAAGCTCAGTATCATTTTGCAGGGATTTACCGCTTACCGGAATAAGGTACCGCATCAGGCAGCGCCACAGTTCCTGGGAAGAAAAAGGTTTTCCTACGCAGTCATTTATGCCGTTTTGTTTGTATAATTCCATGTCATCGGACATGATGTTAGCCGTCATAGCCACTATGGGAATGCCCGTATTTAGTTTGATAATTTTGGAGGCCGCCTCAAGGCCATCCATAACAGGCATATACATATCCATAAAGATCAGATCAAATTGCTTTTCGCCCTTTTCCTTGCGGCGCCGGACCATATCCACGCCTATTTTGCCGTTTCCCGCAATAACGGTAACAAGGCCAACTCTCGCCAAATGCTCGCAGATAACCTCCTGATTCATGGTGTTGTCCTCGCAAAGCAGAATTTCACCTTCAAATACCGGTTTTTCAATATCTTTTAATGCTATTTTCTTTTCGAGCAACTGTCTGTCCGTTATGCTTACCGTATCAAATGTTAATTCAAAGCTGAACTTGCTGCCCAGCCCGGGCGTGCTTGTTACCGACACCTTCCCTCCCATCAGTTCCACAAAATTTTTAACTATTGCCAGGCCAAGGCCCGTACCGCCGTACCTGCGCGTCATGCCTGAATCCGCCTGCGTAAACGGATCAAATATTTTTTGTATTTGTTCAGGCGTCATGCCGATACCGCTGTCTCTCACTTCAAAATACATGGTGACGGTATTATCGGTTCTGCCTGTCATATTCGCATACAGTTTGACAATGCCGTCATTTGTAAATTTTACGGCGTTGGAGAGGAGGTTAATCAGTATCTGGCGCAGCCGCGTGGGATCGCCCAACAGCGTCCTGTCTATGCTTGGTTCGGCATAAAAGTATACGCTAACCCCCTTTTCAACGGCCTTCGGCATAATTAACGCCCGGCAGCTTGCAAACAAATCATGTATATCAAAGGAGATTTTTTCCAGCTCCATTTTTCCGGATTCAACTTTGGATATATCCAGAATGTCATTAATAATCAGCAAAAGCCCGTCAGCGCTTTCGATGATTTTATCCAGATACCCCCTTGTTTTGGGAGGGATTTCATCATCCAGCGCCAGCTCTGAAAAACCGATGATGCTGTTCATGGGCGTCCGTATCTCGTGGCTCATGTTGGCGAGGAAGGCCGATTTGGCGCGGTTAGCGGCTTTGGCGTCATTAAGCGCCGCTTCCAAATCCAGCCGGGAACGGTACAGTTCAGCGGTGCGATCCTGCACGAGGCTTTCAAGCCGCCTGCCCTCATAGTGCTTTCTGCGCAGAAAAATGATCAGGAGAATAAGCGTGCATAAAGACAGGATAAACATACCGATAAACCACGGAATCCGCGCATGGGCCAGTTTTACCCGGTAATCATAAGTCTTGCGCATCCACCTCCCCGAAATTTCAGCGCTGTCTATCAAACGAAGCGTCTTGTCCAGAATGGAGCAGAGCATGTTGTTGTCCTTGTTAAAACCAAACGTAGAGCCAACGGAATAATTGAAAATAAAATTAGCCTTGTAGCCCACATGCTCAAGAAAGTTGGTTTGCATAAGGAGCCTGTTTAAACTCGACATTACCATGTCTATCTCGCCGTTATCGAGGGCGGTAAAGGAATAACTTATGTTGTCATATTCTGTAACATACATATGATTCGGAAACCAGCTCCAGAATACATCGGCCTGTCCGGATCCCGTATGCAGGCCTATTCTCATATGCTGAATTTCATTAACATTGATATTGCGGTATTCCGATTTGGACAGGAGCGCGTAACGGTCTGTCATAAACGCGGTCTGCGGCCACAGAAAACGGCCTTCCCGCTCGCTTGTATGGAGCAGTTCGGTAACCATGCTCGCTTCCCCGTCCTCCAGCATCTTAAATAAAACATTCCAGTCCGTATCTTCCTTATTGACCATAACAAACGACAGCCCGGTATATGCCTCTGCTTCGCGGAGCACGTCAAAGGCGATCCCCTGCCATTCTTTCCGGTACTTGTCATAAAAGCTGACAGGATAATTGTCATATTCGGCTACAAACGGCACCACGGGGTTATCCCGTATATATGCAAGCTCCCCGCTGGTAAGCTGCGCATACAGCCTGTACCTCTGATATTCCCTGTACCCCTGATTGTACAGTCTAGTCAGATAACGGAGCGCCCCCGCATCCAGGGCTTTTTGAACAATAGAGATAACTGGTTCCAGCGCCGGATTTTGCGTCGTCAACGAGACGGGGCTGTAAACCGGGGGGAAAAAATCTTTTGCGACAACATCACCGTAAACTTCAAAGGCGGCTTCCGCCATATTCACATTGAAAAATGCGTCGGCTTCGCCCGAGCGGAGCTTTTCATAGGCGGAATCAAGATCCGGGACCAGCACGACTTCATAGGCACCCGCTTCAAGATGGGAAGTGACATCTTCAATAGTGGAAGTATTCTCTACAAAGGCATACCGCAGCGGACGCGCTTGTGCGATAATTTCGAGAGGTATGCTGTCCATAATCCGAAAGAACTGTACCGTGTTTTGGGCAATATCGGTGGTCATGAAGTAGGTTTGCCGCCGCTCTTCGGTGGCCGTCAGATGCCCGGTAAAATCGGCCTCATATCTGGCAAGGGAAGCCAAATAATCGTCCCAGGCGACAAACGCAGGCTTAAACGGAATATCAAACAAGGCGGTAAGCCATTCACAGAACAGGGCGGAAAACCCCCTGATCTCTCCGCTGCCGTTATTGAAAGCCTCGGTGGTTGGCAGCACGCTGTACACAAAGTGATCAAAACGCTCACGGAGAGCGTTAACAGCCGCAATATCTTTTTCGGTTACGCCCGGAATATCGTGAAATGACGCAGGCAAGAAATCATCCCCGGATACAACCGCAGGAGATCTGCCATCTGTGCCTTCCGGGGATTTGCAACCGGAAACCAGCCCAAGAATCATTACCGCAAAGATGATATGCATTGCTATATTCCGAAATCTCATGTTACTGCATGCTTCCTTTCAGTTTGGTCAGTGTGGAGAGCGCCCCTTCGAATTCAAAATCATTCATCTGCAGTATCAGCTTGTGTATCAGATCATTGTCTCCCGGCACCGCGTAAAGATCATTGGAAAAATTAATACATTCCGGGTTACCGCTTTTTAACAGATCTTCCAGCTTTTGAAACAGTTCCTGTACTTTTTCAGGTTCAAGAAGCGGAACCTGCTCTGTCCCTTCATGCGCCTCAGGTTCGTCAAGCAGGGGCGCAAATTCATTCAGAACCAAAACCAATTCCGCTTCCAAAAGCTGTAACTGCTCATCTGCAACCCGGTTTTCCCCGTCCCTGAGCCGAAATTCAACATCAGCGGCGGCCTTTTGAAGAGCCATTTTGCCAAGCTGTCCGGCGTTGCTCTTTAAGGTATGCGCCAGCCGGTAAGCCAGCTTTATATCCCCATCTTTAATCGCTGTAACAATTTCCTTATATATATTCTGATTGCTTTTTGCAAATAAAATATACAATGATTTCATGAATTCCAGCTCGGACTGAAGAGGCTCATCCTTTTGCACGATTCCGCCGCTTGCCGGTTTGAAGTATTTCAACAGGCAGCGCCATAATTCCTGGGACGAGAACGGTTTGCCCACGCAGTCTTCTATTCCAATTGCCCTGTATATCTCCCGGTCATTGGACATAACATTAGCCGTCATGGCCACTATGGAAACGCCTGTGTTAAGTTTAAAAATACATTCCGCCGCTTCAAGGCCGTCCATTACGGGCATGTGCATATCCATAAAAATAAGGTCGAATTGTTTTTCGCCTTTTTCCTTGCGGCTCCGGACCATTTCCACACCTATCTTGCCGTTCTCCGCAACAACGGTAACAAGGCCAACTCTGGTCAGATGTTCGCGGATTACCTGCTGATTCATGACATTGTCCTCGCAGAGCAGAATTTCGCCGCTGAAAGATGGCTTTTCAATCTCATTGAGTAACATATTCTTTTCAAATATATCGTTGTCAGTTTCGTTAATAGTGTTGAAAGTCAGTTCAAAACAGAACTTGCTGCCGACTCCGGGAGTGCTTGTTACGGCAAGCGTTCCGCCCATCAGGTTAACCATATTCCTGGTTATGGCAAGCCCGAGTCCCGTGCCGCCGTATTTGCGCGTCGTGCCGGTTTCCGCCTGCATAAACGGATCGAATATTTTTTCCATCTGTTCAGGCGTCATACCTATGCCGCTGTCCCTCACTTCAAAATGCATGGTAACGCTGGTGTCATCTCTATCCATTATGGCAGCATGAAGTTTAACCATGCCGGTATTGGTAAATTTTACAGCGTTGGAGAGAAGGTTAACCAACACCTGCCGCAGCCGGGTAGGATCGCCCAACGGCTTCTTGCCGATGCTCGGTTCGGAATAGCAGTACAGGTTAATGCCTTTTTCCGCCGCCTTCGGCAAAATCAGCGTCCGGCAGCTTGCAAACAATTCATGTATATTGAACGGGATATTCTCCAGTTCCATTTTACCGGATTCAATTTTCGAAATATCAAGTATGTCGTTAATGATCTGTAACAGCCATTCCGCGTTCTCCAGAATTTTTTTCAGGTAGTCCCTTGTTCTGGTTGGAATTTCACCGTCCAGTGCCAATTCGGAAAAGCCCACAATGCTGTTCATGGGAGTCCTGATCTCATGGCTCATATTGGCAAGAAATACGGATTTGGAACGCGAAGCCGACAGCGCCAACTCTTCCATTTCCTTGCGTTTTGTTATATCGCGCGCGATGCCCAAAACCCCGATTACAACGTCGTCCAGCTTCAGAGGCGATTTAACGGTTTCGTACAGCGGGTTAACCCCGTCAAAACGCGGCACATGTTCTTCAACTACCACAGAACAGTCTTCCCTGATTACTTTGATATCCGATGCATCGTGCATGTCCGCTGTTTCTTTGGGCAGGGCAAGACATTCGATGTTATTTTTTCCGATGATATCTTCCTTACAGATATTAAAATGTTCCAACAGGCTTTTATTACATTGCATATAACGCAAGCTAAGATCTTTGGTAAAGATCATGTCGGGAATTGAATCAAACAGCGTGGTAAGCGTGGCGGTTTGCAATTTTAAATCATGCGTCCGCTGTTTTACAAGATTTTCCAGTTCCTTACTGGCATGGCGGTTTCTGAGAAAAAGAATGGCGACAAGGGCGAGCACGGATAACAGCAATGCAGACGATCCTATGAGCCAGGGGAGCTGCGCCTCCGCCAGCTTGCCCCGGTAATCGTAGGTTTTGCGTATCCACTGATCCGAAATGCCCATTAAATCTATCATCCTGAGCGTTTTGTCGATAATCGAACACAGGACGGCTTCATCCTTGTTAAACCCAAACTTGATATGCAGCGGCTGATCAAACAGGATGTTGGCCTTGTAATCGGGAAGTTCCTGATAATGAGTCAGGTACAGAAGCCTTTTCTGGTTCGCCATCACCATGTCCACTTCGCCATTCTGCAGGGCCATAAAAGCGTCTTCCATGCTTTCATACTCAACGCTGTACATATGATCGGGAAACCACTTCCTGAAGATTGCGCCGTAAGCGGTATTTTTCGCCATGCCTACCTTATGGTGTAAAATTTCATTAACTTTGATATTTGGAAGATCAGACTTGGAGATGAGCGCGTAATAATCGACCATCTGCACCGTATCCGGCCAGACAAACTGGCCCGCCCTTTCGGCTGTCTGGGTAAATTCGGGAACAAATGCCACCTCCCCGCTTACCAGCATTTGATATATAACAGGCCATTCCGTTTTTTCATCATTGGCGCGTTCAAAGCTCAATCCGGTAAGGATTTCCACTTCCTTGAGAATATCAAAAAATATCCCGCGCCATTGCTTTTCACGCTTGTCGTAAAAACAGGCCGGGTAATTGCCGGGGTCAACCCCGATCTTTACAACAGGATTATTCTGAATATATGCGTGTTCATCATATGTAAGCTGCGTAAAAAGTTTATTCTTGCAATATTCCTGATACCCGGCTTCATACAGTTCAATAAGGTACCGGTGCGTACTTCCATGCTGTAAAAGTTTTTCAACAAGCGAGATGACAGGTTCAAGTTTCGGGTTTTGCGTTGACATTGACGCCGAATTGTAAACCAGCGGCAAAAAGGTCTCCGCAACCACATCGCCGAATTCATCAAACGACGCTTCCGAAATGCCCATAACCAAAAAAGCGTCGGCCTTGTTATTTTTTAACAGATCGTAGGCGGCATTAGTTTTGCTGACAAAAACGGCTTCAAATTCGTATTCCGCAACCTCGCTGACTCTGTCAAACACGGCTGAAGCGTCCAGAAACACCAGCCGGGGCAGCCGCGATCCGATAATCTCATGGATATCGGGCCTGCCCGCAATCTTAAAGGATTTCAGCGAACGCTGGGCTATAGGTTCGGTCATATAGTAAGTTTTTCGGCGCTCGTCGGTAGCCATCAAATCGCCGGTAAAATCGATATCCCCGCTGGCAAGACCGTCAAACAGATATCCCCAGTCAAAAAGAACGGGTTTAAATTGTATACCGAACAAATCGGTCATCCATCTGCAAAACAGGGCGGAATACCCTTTTATCTCTCCGTTACTCCCGTAGGGATCGATAAACGATTCGGTTGTCATAGTCATCCCGTAAACAAAGAAATCGTATTCCTTTTTCAGCGCTTCAACAGCCAGAATTTCCCCTTCTGTCGCGCCGGGAATATCCCGGAACGAGGCGATCCTGACAGGTTCGTTATCCTGATCTACAGCCGCTTTTCTGCAGCCCGATACCGTAAAGAGCAAGACAACAAAAATCAGGAAGATAATTCGAAATATTACGCGCATATATCCTTCCTTTAATTCAATGTATTCTTTAATCCGGCAAGCGTAACAAGAGCCTGATTAAACTCAAAATCTTCTATCTGCTGAATCAACTGCTGTATTAAATCACTGTCTCCCGGTATTCCGCGAAGGCCGTCAACAAGGTTTCGGCATTTATGGTCGCCCTTTTCAAGCATCGGTTCCAGTTTATCAAGTAACGCTTCTGCGGCTTCCGCAGTGATGAATTCGGTAACCGCCGCTTCGGGCCGGGAAGATTCGGCCAGCAGGGGCATAAATTCCGCAAGCACGGTGTTCAGTTCGGTTTCCAGAATAACCATCTGGCCGATGGTAACTAGGTTCATACCGTCTTTAAGCTGATATTCAATATCAGCGGCGGCTCGCTGCAGAAGGATCTTGCCTATCTGCCCCGCATTGCTTTTCAAGACGTGCGCCAGCCGGTGCGCCAGATACATATCCCCTGCATCAAGCGCCGCCACTATTTCATCGTATTTTTTCTGATTGCTCGTGACAAATAACTTTTGAAGCGATTTTTGAAATTCAATATCCGACTCAAGCTGCGCTTCATTGCGCGAATCCTCATTGCCTGTCGGTGTCAGATGTTTTAACAGACAGCGCCACAATTCCTGGGAAGAAAACGGCTTGCTTATGCAGTCGTTCATGCCGCTCATCTTGTACTTTTCCAGGTCGCCGGACATTATAGTAGCCGTCATGGCTATTATGGGAATACCGGTGTCAAGTTCAATGATCTTTCCGGCGGCCTCAAGGCCGTCCATTACGGGCATGTGCATGTCCATAATGATCAAATCAAACTGCCGTTCCCCTTTCTCCCTGCGGCCCTGCACCATGTCCACGCCTATCCTGCCGTTCTCCGCCACAACGGTAACAAGCCCCACCCTTGCCAGATGTTCGCAGATAACCTGCTGATTCATTATGTTGTCTTCGCAGAGCAATACCTCTCCCTCAAACACAGGTTTTTCAATTTCATTTAACAGCACTTTCTTTTCAAACAGTTCCTCGTTGGTCACATCTATCGTATTAAACGTTAAATCAAAACTGAATTTACTGCCGTCGCCCGGAGCGCTTGCAACCGAAAGCGTTCCGCCCATAAGGCCGATGATATTCTTGGTTATGGCAAGCCCAAGCCCTGTGCCGCCGTATTTGCGCGTCGTGCCGGATTCCGCCTGCGTAAACGGCTCGAATATTTTTTCAATCTGTTCAGGCGTCATGCCGATGCCGGTGTCGATTACCTCAAAATACATGGTTATGCTTTGCTCGCTTTGATTTTTTATTTCTGAATGAAGCTCAATGAGGCCGGTATCGGTAAATTTAACGGCATTGGAGAGGAGGTTGATCAACACCTGGCGCAGCCGCGTGGGATCGCCCAGCGGTATTTTTCCCATGCAGGGTTCGGAGTAAAATTGCAGCCTGATGCCTTTTTCAACGGCTTTCGGCATGATCAATATACGGCAGCTTGCAAACAGATCGCTGATGTCGAAGGGAACATTTTCCAGTTCCATTTTGCCGGATTCAATTTTTGAAATATCAAGTACATCGTTGATAATCTGTAACAGCCACTGCGAGTTTTCCAGAATTTTTTTCAGATAATCCTTGGTTTTGAGCGACGATTCGCTGTCTATGGCCAATTCCGAAAAGCCTACAATGCTGTTCATGGGCGTTCTGATTTCATGGCTCATATTGGCAAGGAAGTTGCTCTTGGTCTGGCTGGCCGCATGGAGCATCCTGGACTGCTGTTCCCGTTCCTGCATGGCGGCCAGCAGGTTTGTGTTGTGTTCGCTGAGGCGGCGCCACATCTTCTGCGCTGCCCGCACATACAGAAAAAATGCCGGCAGAATAACAAGAAACGGCAACAGGATACGGATATCATAATGACCGAAGAAAATTACGGCGCCCATTGTTAATACAATAACCAGAATTAAAACAAGAAAGGTTATATTTAAATTCCGTAAACGAGCGGCAATCCTGCTCTTGTTATGTTTATAAGCCATTATATACCAAATTTTTTTTCAATTCGGCAAGTTTGGCAGCAGCCTGTTCAAATTCATAATCCTCCATATACTGTATGAGTTGCTCGCTTCCGGTTACCGCACGAAGATCCTTAATAAAATTCATACATTCCGAATTACCGCCTTTAAGCAGGGGTTCCAGCTTTCCGAACAATATCCATGTCTTTTCAGGGTTAATGGACAGTTTCTGATCCGGCTTCCCCTGGTTTTCCTCAGATCTGTCAACCAGGGATGCGTATTCATTCAGAACCGCTTTTAACTCGGTCTTGAGAACATTCAATTGATCCCTTGTTACATTGTTTTTTCCCTCTTTTAACTGGAGTTCGACATCAGCGGCGGCTTTCTGCAGAACAATTTTGCCTATCTGGCCAGCGTTACCCTTTAAGGTGTGCGCCAGCCGGTGCGCCAGATGTATATCTCCATCATCAAGCGCCTGGACTATTTCATCATACCTGTTTTGATTACTCTTAACAAATAATTTCAGAAACATTCCCTGGTATTGCATCTCGGTTTCCAACTGCACGTTTTTTGCGGTATTTCCCCGGTCCACCGGCGTGAAGTATTTCATCAGGCAGTGCCATAACTCCTGGGAAGTAAACGGTTTGCCCACGCAGTCATTCATGCCGCTCATCTTGTAGATATCCCGGTCATTGGCCATTATATTAGCCGTCATGGCTACAATGGGAATCCCCGTATTAAGCTCAAGAATCTTTTCCGCCGCTTCAAGGCCGTCCATCTCGGGCATATGCATGTCCATAAAGATCAGATCAAATTGCTTTTCGCCTTTCTGCTTGCGCTTCTGAACCAAATCCACGCCTATCCTGCCGTTTTCCGCCAGAACGGTAACCAGGCCAACCCTCGCCAAATGCTCGCTGATAACCTGCTGATTCATAAAATTGTCTTCGCAGAGCAGTACTTCGCCTTTAAATGCGGGCTTTTCAAGCTCGTTGAAAATTATTTTCTTTTCAAATAACTCTTCATCGGATATGTTCATCGTATCAAATCTCAGTTCAAAGCTGAATTTACTTCCCACTCCGAGAGCGCTTTCAACACATAAATTCCCGCCCATCAGATCCACGATATTCTTGGTTATGGCAAGGCCAAGGCCGGTGCCGCCGTATTTGCGCGTCGTGCCGGATTCCGCCTGCGTAAACGGATCAAATATTTTTTGAATCTGCTCATTCGTCATGCCGATACCGCTGTCTTTTACTTCAAAATAAACGGTTATATCCCGCTCATTGGTTTCTTTAATGATAGAATTAAGCTTGACCATGCCTTTGTTGGTAAATTTAACGGCATTGGAGAGGAGGTTCACCAGCACCTGGCGCAGCCGCGTGGGATCACCCAGGGGCCTTTTGCCAATGCTTGGCTCAGCGTAAAAAAACAGCGCGATACCCTTTTCAACGGCTTTGGGCATGATGAGCGTCCGGCAGCTTGTAAATAAATCATGCATGTCAAAGGGAATATTCTCCAATTCCATTTTACCGGATTCAACTTTCGAAATATCCAAGATATCGTTAATTATCTGCAATAACCATTTCGCATTTGTCTGAATTTTATTCAGATAATCTCTGGTTCTGTGGGAAATTTCGCCATCCATAGCCAACTCCGAAAAACCTACGATGCTGTTCATGGGGGTCCGAATTTCGTGACTCATATTTGCCAGAAAAGTCGATTTTAACATTGACATAGTTTCGATCTCTTTCAACTGGCGGTCTTTATCATCATAGGGGCGTTTTAACAGGCTGGAGGCTATTACAGCGCCCAATACGCTAATAACAAGCGTAATTATGCTCATCATAATAATAAAGAAAGGAATTTTATGTAACGAACTCTCCGACAGGGGCGCTATTACGCCCACAAGCCAACCCTCGTTCGGGCTGGATACGGGACGGAAAGCGCATAAGCGCGGCTTGCCGTCAATACTGAACTGGCCTGTCCCCCGTTCCCCGGCAATTCCGCGCCTTAACACCGCTGCCATGCCTTCATGCTCGCTGTTTGTCCTGGCCGATTCTATAAAGTTTTGGCGCTGCTGTACCCATTCTTCGCGGTTATTGGATATAACCGTCCCTTCCGCATCATCAATAAAAATATGGCCGGTTTTCCAGAATATAAAGCGGGATACCGTTTTGTTGAAATGCAGTCCGGGCAGGACAGCCGCCAGAATAAGCCCGCCGCTTATGGGCGCGGATACGTACATAACAAACGAGCCGTCGGGACTGTACATGGTGGTTGAGACAGCCTGACCGCCGGCAGCGGCATATTGCATAAACGGTTCGCGGACGAGATCCGGAGACAGGGTTATCCCGCCCCAAGAATCTACCAGGCCGGCCTGGTTAAAAACGCCAATACCTATATATACCGGATTTTTTTTATGGACGAGTTCCAGAACGCCTTCGGTTCTGCCGGCCTTGTACAACTGATCGATCTCTCTGGCGGCATCGGCAGCCCTGACTTTAAGAAATTCAATTTCTTTGGTTACATACATATCGGCGATATCGACAGTCACCAGCAAATCGTTTTCCATTGCCCCGCGAACGCTGCGTGTCATGAATAAGGTGCTTACTGTCAGCCCGCATACATTTATTAAAAGGGCGATTATAATGGTAACCAGAAAAATTCTTTTCTGGATCGATACATGCTCGGCCGCACGGCTCTTTTGATTGTTACTTGACATAACGGGCTGTATCTGCGCTTCGCTGTCCATTTATCTACCTCTTATTCACCTTACGGTATCTCCGGTGAGTTTACACTTGTGCGATCATTTTCTCATAACGCTCTATAGCACGGCTTTGGTTAACAATGAGCATGTGATTCCGCACCTTTAACATTACAATCTTTGTCCTGAAAGGCTTAACAAGAAAATCCGCAGCACCGCAATCCAGCCCATGTTCTTCATCTTCAACACTGTCAAGCGCGGTAATTAAAATAACGGGTATGTTCCGCGTTTTTTCGGAATTTTTAAGCGCTTTAAGCACGTCAAACCCGTTCATATCCGGCATGATGATATCCAGTAAAATGATATCGGGCACATTTTTATCGGCCAGTTCGAGCGCGGAAGATCCGCTCTTGGTCATGCAAACGGTATATTCAGGGCTTAAAATATTACTTAGAACTAACAGGTTTGATTTTTCATCGTCCACGATAAGCACACTATTTTTCCCGAAGCCGTCCATGCCCATTACCTCCATAACAATGTGCTTTTTTATGCTATTATATGTATTGGGAATTTGCAAGTGAGAGAATAGTCTGTTCAATTTCATCAATAACAGTATCCGGCGTGGAAGCGCCGGATACGAGCCCAACAGAGTTCAATTTTAAGAATTCCGGCGGAAAATCCCCGGCCGTTTCCACGAGGGCGCAAGGCTTGCCTGACGTTTCTGCAATGGCAAGCAGGCGGCAACTGTTGGCAGATTTTTTACCTCCGACAATGATAATCGCATCTGCCTTTCCCGTTATTTCCCGCAAGCTGTCCTGCCGTTCCCTGGTGGCGGCGCAAATAGTCCCAGCAATTTCCAGGCCGGGGAAAAACCGGGTAATTGCATCGCCGATTTCCCGGTACTCCTCCGCCGAGATGGTGGTTTGCCCGATGAGCGCGGTTTTCGCCTCCAAAGGCCCGTCATTTCCGGAAAACGCCTCGCCAGCATGTAGCTTCGCGGCGGCTTCTTCCGCTTGCGCGGCGCAGCATACCACTGCGCAGAAAGCCGCCGTCAGGCGCGGGGTACCTGCGGTTTCATTTTGCGCATTTACGGGAACGTTTGCTTCATAGTACCCACGGATGCCGGTAATTTCGGCGTGGCGTTCCTCGCCTGCAAGGAAAAGCCGGTAACCGGCTTTGGCAAATGCGGCGGCTTTTAACTGGCTGGATTTTACATTAGGGCAGGTCGCGTCAACCACCGTTGCGCCGCGCCGACGCAGTTCCGCCTCTGTTTGAGGGCCTACCCCGTGGGCACGGATAATAACGGTCGCACCGCTCAGATCTTCGGGCAGGCGTTCGTCCAGTATTTCCACGCCCCGGCGTTTTAGTTCATCAAGCACCTGGGGGTTATGAATCAACGGGCCGAGGGTATAAACCGCGCCCTGCCGGGCGGCCTCTTTGTAAGCAAGATCAACCGCCTGCCGAACCCCGCTGCAAAAACCCAGTTTTCTGGCACGGATTATTGTCACTTTTTGACAATAATCTGACCCGCCGCAGTTGCAAGTTTAAGCTTTTCCCGTTTGAGCCTTTTAATTTCCCAGAAATTCACAAAAGCGGAAACTATAAAGGTTGTGGTGTATACGCCGGAAATCATGCCGACCTGCAAAGCAAGGGCAAAGTCCCTCATTGATCCGGTAGTAAAGATGATCAGGGACAACACTGCCAGCATGGTAGTCACCGTTGTGATGATGGTTCTGTTCAGCGTCGAGGTAAGCGAAATATTCAGCACGGTAACAAATGTCTCATCAGGGTAAATACGGAGGTTTTCACGTATCCGGTCAAAAACGACTATGGTGTTATTGGTTGAATAACCGAGTATGGTCAGAATTGCGGCAATAGTGGTGGTATTAAACTCCATGCCGCTCCAGACGACAAAGGCTACGACGACAAGGCCGTCATGTATAATGCCAATTACCAGGCCGATGCCATACTGCGGCTTGAACCGGATGGTAACATAGATCAGCATTATGAGCAGGGTAAGGCCAATTAACATCCCCGCCTGATCGGTCAGGTTTTTGGAGAAACGGGAACCGACATAATCGGAGCGAAGTACGACCACTTCGCCTGCGCCAAAAAATCCCTCCAGAATATTGGTGATTCTTTCGGCGGGAACCCCCTCTTCGCCATCCATCTGTTTATCATCAGCGCGGATCATAAAATGGCGATCCCTGGGCTGGCCCAGAGTCTGAACCGATATATTCTGGCCCAGGCTTGACATGGCCTCGCGCACCGTGGCGATGGAAATTTCAGGGCTTTCGGGATCAAGGTAATGCACCAAATAAGGTTCGCTGCCCAACTGGGGGTTTCCCTGGGCGCTCCGCACCAGCCATTGCGAACTGATTCTTTCAGAAACATTAAGCCGGACATTCAGGCCTTCCATGCGGGAAGGTATGGCGCCAGCAAGCGCGCCGACAGTCCCATATTCATTGAACGGGAAGGCGACGGTTCTCGCCTCAACGCCTACGCCGGAATTGACGATGTACATGCCGTTGCGGTCAAAGGCAATGGAGGCGTTGCCCCTGCCCGACCAGGTAAGGCTGAATGCCGTGGGGGCGAATTGCACTTCCTGCACCAAGCCGGCCTGGAAGTCTACGCCAAGGTTAAACCCGCCCATGGCAAAATAGCTGATAACCCCGGCGCTGGTCAGGGCAACAGAAAATATAACTGCCGGAAAAAACAATTTGGAGAATCGAATAATACGTTTCATTATTTGATCCTCCCTGCGGCTGCCGTTTGACCCTCGACCTCTATTCGGGACCAGGTAACCGAAACATTTTTGGAATGCATCACATCCGTGCCAAAATCAAATATCAGCCGGGAAACAAACAGGGCGGTAAATACCGATGAGAACACCCCGACGGCAAGGGTCACCGCGAATCCCTGAATGGGGCCGGAACCAAGCTGGGAGAGGAACAGGGCCGCGATAAAGGTAGTAATATTGGAGTCCATAACCGCCCAGAATGCTTTTTCAAACCCCGCATCAATGACAGCCTTTCTTGCCTTGCCCAAACGCATCTCTTCTTTCATGCGTTCAAAAATAATCACGCTGGCGTCAACGGCCATACCAATGGTCAGGATGAAACCGGCGATACTCGGCAGTGTTAAGGTAAAGTTAAACGCGGAGAGGATGCTGAACATGATATAGAAGTTTAACAGTTGGGCGATAACGGCATTGATCCCCGCAATTTTATAGTAGAACAGCATAAAGATCAGAACGACCACAATGCCGCCAAGCAGGGCATACATACCCTGCCGGATCGTATCCTCGCCCATTGAAGCGCCGATGCTTTGCTGGCTGGCGACTTCAAGCTCTACGGGCAGGGCGGCAGTCCGCAGAGTCAGGGCGATATTGTTTGCCTCATCCAGGCCAAAACCGGTGAGTCGAACCGCATCACGGATCGCCGACTGGATGGTCGCCTGGGACTTCACCCGGTCATCCAGCACAATGGCTAAAGGCTTTCCCACATTGGCCGAAGTAAGCCGGTAAAAAATCTCGCCGCCTTCGCTGTCCAGCATAAAGGTGACTTCCGGCTTGCCGTCCAGGGTATTCCGCTCAACCACGGCGCTGCGTATGTGGTTTCCGTCAAGGCCCACTTCTCTTTTAAGCGCCACATAGCGGAGGGAATTGTCGGCATTGCGGGCATGCTCGTCCAGGCCGTAACGGTCTTTTATATATACGCCGCGAATCATAACATCGGCCGGCACAATCGTCGGATCTGCAAGGTTTCCGTTATCGTCAAATGTGCTGGCGCGGTTCCTGCTATAAAAACTTTCAAAGGTATCGGTAGCGTCAGTATCAACCATATGAAACGCAAGGCTGCCCTTGCCCATAATGATATCGTTAATCCGTTCGGGATCGGCGCTGCCGGGAATTTCCACATAAATCTGATCCGATCCCTGCCGCCGTATAACCGGTTCGGTCAGGCCAAAACGATCGATGCGGCTATTCAGCACTTCCAGCGCCCGATCTACCGCGTCGGTACGGTCATCGTCGGTTAACGAACGGTCCAGTTTATTCTGCAGGGCGCCCATATCCGCCTGAAGCACAATGCTCAAGCCCCCGGAAAGGTCAAGCCCAAGCTGAACCGCGCTTTTTTGCAGATCCTTCAGGGCAAATATCTCCTCCCGGTGTTTGGTTTCAATAGCGTCAAGCGCTTCCCTTCTGCTGGAAAAAGCGGAAAGCGTCGTTCGGGCATCCCATTTTTCCGGGGCGGTTTGTTTGTTTTCCTTGTATATCTTTTTCGCCTGGGTAACCACGAAGGATAGCTCTTCGGGAACATCCCCGTCTTCCTGGGCCAGCGTGATAAGCCGTTGTAAATCCGCCTGCGCCGTCCGTGAGGCGTAGATCTTGATCTGTTCGCGAGATTCCAGGGCCAAAGCCTGCTGATCCCGGGGAGTCAGAAAATACCACCGCAGAGTAGGCCACAGGAATACGAAACATATTGCCATTATCACCAGGATTATGGCAAACCGGTATCTTTTACTCATATCATCGCTCCAGAAATATTTTTATTTGCTCTTTTTTTCACTGTCGTCCGCAGAATCCTCAATTTCCTCTGCTTCCTTTTCCTTGGCAGCGGCGACAATTGAGGAAATCGCGCTGCGATTAAATTCAATTTTAGTGCTGTCGTCAACTTTTACAATGACGGACTGTTCCCTGACCGTTTGAATTGTCCCATGGATACCTCCAATGGTAACAACTCTATCGCCTTTTTTCAGGGCGGCAATCATCTTTTGGGTTTCCTTCTGTTTTTTGTTTTGTGGCCTGATTATCAGAAAGTAGAAAATACCAATAATTGCCACAAAGGGCAGAAATGTCATAATACCGCCGGCAGCCCCTCCCGGAGCGCCATCGGCAGATTGCGGGCTTGCCATGAGAAGGAAAAGGACAAAATCATTCATAATTGCTTCCTTATGATATTATAATATTGAAGGGTCATAAGGAATTTCTTCCCAAAAAGCCGCTTCACCACTAGGCTAGCATAAATAATGAAGAAATTACAAGAGGGCAACTCGGAGGGCTGCGGGGTTCCTGAACGGAGTCAAGTCAAAAAAAGCTCTACGCCTCATAATCGGGGGAGGCTTCGGCGGCTAACATATCCCCCAGGCTTGTGCCCACATGCCTGCCGCGTTTTGCCGTAAGCCGCTGCCGGCGGGCTTTTCGGTCTTCGAGGGCAAGCCGGGCGGCGGCGCAGACCGCCTGTGCCGAAGCCTGGCTAATACGGCAGCGCCCGGCAAGCGCGACGGGATCGGCTACGGCAATCTGGTCGATGCTTTCATATTCTTTAATAATGGCCGCCGCCCTGCGCTTCCCGATACCGTCCACCGATTCCAGAACGGGTAGGAACAGGTCTTTTGATCGCAGCCGCTGATTTAATCCGGTGGCAAAACGGTGGGTTTCATCACGGACAAATTGCAGCACCTTGAGTGCTTCGGAACGGCGCGGCAGCGCCAACGGTTCTTTGGCATGGGGCAGCCACAGTTCTTCATCGCGTTTAGCGAGGCCGACAATGCCGCAGTCCAGGCCCAATTCGTCCATCACGCCCTTGGCGGCGTTTACCTGGCCGATGCCGCCGTCAATCAGGACAAGGTCGGGTAATTCCTTACCCTCTCGGACAAGACGGGAATAGCGCCGC
>JGI24695J34938_10001610_pt1 | contig 18970 bp, 15 predicted proteins | sample TergutCo191P3_FD_34938 | JGI IMG/M metagenome (IMG submission 34938)
CTGCAAGCACNCCCGCCGCCGCAAGCACGCCCGTTCCTCCTCCCGTTACTCCTCCGCCGCCGCCATTAATGGCTGACGATGAAAAATCCTACGAAGGCGATTTAGTTAACGGCGTAAGACACGGCAAAGGAAAATTGACTTGGACAGACGGCGCGGTTTACGAAGGCGGTTTTGTTAACGGCATGCGCACAGGGAAAGGATCTTACAAATATTCCGACAGTGAATACTCCGAAGTTTTTGAAGGAGAATATTTTGAAGATAAACGAGTAAGGGGAAAAGCTGTATTTACAATCAGCGCAGGCATTGAAACATACGAAGGCGAGTACAAAGGAAGAGATTTTTGCGGCAAGGGAAAATATACATATACAAACGGAAATTATTACGAAGGTGATTGGACTGACAGCGTTCAAAACGGCAAAGGCAAAGAAACAATGAGCGACGGAAGTTTCTACGAAGGCGAATGGCTGAACGGTAAACGCCACGGAAAAGGAAAAATCGTATTCGCAAACGGCGAGCATGTCGAAGGAAGCTTTGCAGATGGTTTTGTTTACAACGGCAAATTTATGTTCAGCGACGGCGGGTTTTATGACGGTGATTTTTACGACAGCAATTATCACGGATACGGAAAAGAAAAAATAATGAATGTAGGCTATTACGAAGGTGATTTTGTTAACGGTAAAAAAACAGGAAAAGGAATTTTCAGATTCGATGACGGCGAAGTGTACGACGGATATTTCCTGGATAACGCTTTAACAGGCGAGGGTAAATTAACGAAGCCTGACGGCACAACCATGGAAGGCAGATTTGAAAACGGTAAATTTATAGAAGGTCTCATGATAACCAAAGAGGGAACCAGAATCAATTTAACTACAAAAGAATAGAGTTGTTCGATAACTTCAGTTATTAAACAATTACTTTATATAAATGGATAATAAGGAGCTGTAAAATGACAGAAATGGAAAAAAATCTTAAAGACCTTGATGATATGCTGAAAGCCGGCATGCTGAGTCCCGAGGATTACAAAAACATGAAAGCGCAGATAACAGGAAGTTACTCTGAAGAAACATCTTCTCCTTCAAGCGGGGATGTTCTTCCTGTGCGGACAGAAATTATTAATTCACCTCCGCAGAATACAGAAACTCTTCCGCCGCGGCCGGTGATAAAAAACAGTAAAGGAGAATCATACGAAGGCGATTTGGTTAACGGGCTAAGGCATGGTAATGGTAAATTGATTTATCCGAACGGAGATATATATGAAGGCGATTTTGCCGACGATAAATGCGCAGGCAGAGGAAGACTGGCGTTTAAAGACGGCGGCGTATATGAAGGCGATTTTTATAATGATAAACGGCACGGCTCGGGCAAGATGATACATTCAGACGGAAAAATTGAAGACGGAAAATGGGATAACGATAAATTTTCAAATAGAATTGTATTTGAGAACGGTAATTATTATGAAGGCGAAATCGCAGACAATAAACCTCACGGCAAAGGCATATATACATTTAAAAACGGCGGTACATACGAAGGTGATATGATTAACGGCGACTTTAACGGCAAAGGAGTGCGTAAATTCTCAAACGGAAATTATTATGAAGGCGACTTCATCAGCGACAAATTTAACGGCAAAGGAAAATTTATTTGGGCAAACGGCACTTATTATGAAGGCGATTTTATTAACGGAAATTTTAACGGTCAGGGTTATCGCAAGTATACAGACGGTAATTACACGGGAGATTTCCGTAACGACCAGCGCCACGGTTTCGGTAAGCTGATACTGGACAGCGGCGAAACTTACGAAGGCGATTGGGTAGAGGATAAAAAACAAGGCAAGGGAAAATACACATGGGATAACGGCACTTATTACGAAGGTGATTTTATTAACGGCGATTTTAACGGTAAAGGAACCAGAAAATATGCTGACGGATATATTTATACGGGTGATTTCCATAATGATAAACGAAACGGAAGAGGCAGACTGACAAGTCCGACCGGCAGCGTTACTTTGGGTATATGGATAGATGATAAATACTTAAGCAATACAAAAAAAATTGAATACAATAACGGCAGCTTTTACGAAGGAGAAGTCTCTAACGGCAGCGCTCACGGCAAAGGAATGTATTCATGGGAAGACGGTACATTTTATAAAGGCAGTTTTGTAAACGGTGATTTTAACGGCACGGGAATTCGCAGATACGCGGACAATTGCACTTACACAGGCGACTTCCGAAACGATCAGCGGCATGGTAACGGCAAATTATTGATGGATAACGGCGCTTATTATGAAGGCGATTGGGTTGAAGATAAAAAACACGGCACAGGAACTTTTAGATATGATGACGGAGCTGTTTACACCGGCAGTTTTGTAAACAACAGCAGGCACGGCAAAGGAAAATATTCATGGGATAACGGCACTTATTACGAAGGTGATTTTGTAGAAGGTGATTTTAACGGGAAAGGAACCCGAAAATATTCTGACGGCTGTATTTATACAGGTGATTTTGTCAAAGATGAAAGACACGGCAGAGGAAAACTTGTATCTCCTGACGGCGAAGTTCAAGAAGGAACATGGAAAAACGACGAGTTTGTAGGTTAATGTATCAAAGTATGAGGAGTATCCAATGAGTAATATATGCCCTAATTGTAATGCGCCAAACAGAGACGGAGCGAAATTCTGCGCTGTCTGCCGCTCAAATCTTTCAAGCGGAAGCGTTAGCGGAAGCGTTAGCGGAAGCGTAGGCGGAAGCGTAGGCGGGATGCAATCCGCTCCTCCTGCAGGTCAGCAAGCGCCTGTACAGCACGCGCCTCCTCCTCAGCAAGTTCAAGCAGCTCCTGTGCCTCAGCAGGCGCAAGCGGCTCCCCCGCAGGGCGCGGCTTGTCCAAGCTGCGGAACTGTTAACCGCGCAGGCGCGAAATTCTGCTCAGGATGCCGCGCCGCGCTTACAGCACCCGCTCAGGCGGCCGTAAAACTTGAAACATACTCAGACTTTGTCGGACTTGAAGCGATACGCGGCAAATTGGAAAATATTTTCGAGGATATAAAAGAAGCTGTAGAAGATAAAGACCCTAAAGGAATTAAAAAAATTCTCGTGTTCCAAGGGAACAAAGGCACCGGCAAAAACACAGTCGCGGATTTTTTTATACAGAGGCTTCAGCAAAATGGATTTCTTTTTTCTGGCGAAATTGTAAAAAAACTTGCGCGTCACATTAAAGATGATTTAAAGATAGCGCAGGCGGAACCTAAAGAATTGGGAATAAAAAAGTTTTTTACTAAAAAACCTCCAAGCGCGATGGTTATAAGAGAATCCACCGAAGACACCGAGTTCCTGCACGAATTAATCATGGCGATTTCTTTTTCGGAGTTGAATTTTTTTACAATATTGCTAGGCACAAAAGAACGTTTAGATTCATATTTTACGGCAAATGACGATGACAAAAAACGCGTTAAAGCATTTTATGATTTTCCTGATCCAACAAACAAGGAACTCGCCCAGATATTAAAACAAAAACTTCTGTTAAAAAATTATATTATTGAACCGGAAGCGGAAGCTCTTCTGGAAGATTATATAAAGGAATGCAAAGCTCAAAAACAAGAACATATAAACGGGCATCTTGTAGAACATAAATGTTTCGAAGCTATTAAGGATATGCAAAGGGATGTCCGCAGAAAGAACGGCGACAAACCCGAAGACAGAAGGCGCATAACAGCCGAGTGCATCCCGCTTAAGGACAGACCAAGAACGATAAACGAAATTTTAGCGGATCTCGATTCGATGGTCGGCATGACGGATGTCAAAAAAACAATGCGCGAAATAGCAAACAAAACCCGTTACGCGAAAAAACTCGCAGGTCTTCAGGGAAAGAATTTCAAGGGAGAGGGCAATCATATCGTTATCACGGGAAATCCGGGAACGGGAAAAACCACAATAGTCCGCGCTCTTGCCTCGTTGTTTAAAGCGTCAGGCGTTATAGCCTCCGACATTCCGATCGAAAAACAGGGAAGCGATCTTAAAGCCGCCTACATCGGGCAGTCAAAAGATAAAGTAAACGCTCTGTGCGATGAAGCGATGGGAGGCATGCTCTTTGTTGACGAAGCGTATTCGCTTGTTAACGAATCAGGTCCTGTCGACGAGTTCGCGAAAGAAGCGCTTGATGTTTTTATGGCGCGCCTTGAAAACGACAGGGATAAATTTGTCGGCGTAGTCGCAGGTTACCCCAGAGAGATGGAAACATTTATAAAGAAAAGCAATCCCGGCATGGCAAGAAGATTTAAACACAACATTCATCTTCCTGATTATTCCGCGGATGAGTTAATCGAAATTTTTGAACGCTTTAATGTTGCCAAAGAAGGGTTCACAATGACTCCCGAAGCGCAGAAAAAAGCGCGCGAAGTTATCCGCGATATGGTCGCGACCAAAGACGAATTTTTCGGCAACGCCGGAGCCATCAGAACATTCTTCGAAAAAACAACAAGCAGACTTTCATCGCGCTTAGCGAATCTTTCCGAAGACGAACAGGAAAACGCCGGCTTTACATTGATACAAGCCGATGACATCGCCTCGGATATTAAAGAAGCGATTTCGATTGACACAATTCTTTCTGACCTGGACAAAATGGTCGGCATGACTGATGTTAAGAAAACTGTCCGCGAGATCGCAAACACGCTCCAGATGCAGCAGGAAAGAATCGCAATCGAAAAAGCAGAAGCGATTAAAAAAGGCGAGGAATATATCCCGAAAGCCGCTTCGCAGGTCCGCAACAACATCGTCATCACCGGAAATCCGGGAACAGGAAAAACCACAATCGTGCGCACGCTTGTAAGTCTTTTCCGCTCTATCGGTCTTACAACCAGAGACAAGGCTGTCGAATGTCAGGGTAACGATCTTAAGGGCTCTTATGTCGGTCAGTCGAAAGACAATGTAAACAGTTACTGCGAAAAATCTTTCGGCGGAATTTTATTTATCGACGAAGCGTACGCGCTTGTCAACGAGCAGGGACCTGTAGATTCATTCGCGAAAGAAGCGCTGGAAGTTTTAATGGCGCGCATGGAAAACGAAGGACACAAATTTATCACAATCGCGGCAGGTTATCAGAAAGAAATGGATTTATTCCTTGATAAATTTAATCCGGGAATGAGAAGCAGGTTTGTTCACTTCCTCCATATACCCGATTACACCGCTGATGAGCTTATCAAAATTTTTACGGATTACAATGTTAAACCTTCGGGAATGACTTTGACAGACGGCGCTTTGGAAGAAGCGAAAAAAGTTATACGCAACATGGTTTCGTCTAAAGGACCGAACTTCGGCAACGCCCGCGAAATGCGCGAGCTTTTTAACCGCATAACGCGCCGTCAGGCTTCAAGACTCTCAGCTCTTTCCAAAGAAGAACGCGAGCCGATCATCAATACAATCGAAGCTGTTGATATCCGCGGCGCGGAAGACAAGGTCATGGATATGAACGACGTGTTAGCTGAACTTGAAGCGATGACCGGAATGACAGAGGTGAAGAAGAAAGTCCGCGAGATTGCAACATTGATAGCCGCGCAGAAAAAACGCGAAGATTTGGCCCGCGCCGCGGCTCTGGAAAAAGGCGAAAAATGGGAACCGAAAGCCGAGCAGAAACAGGGCAATCATATCATTCTTACAGGAAATCCGGGAACAGGAAAAACAACGATTACGCGCACACTTGCCAAACTGTTTAAAGCAATCGGCGCTCTGCCGACAGACAAGATTATCGAAATAAACGGAAACGATCTGCCGTCGGCTTATCAGAATCAATCTTCGGATAAAGTCAACGAATATGTCCGTCAGGCGATGGGAGGAATTTTCTTTATCGACGAAGCTTATGTTCTTGCCAACGAACAGGGACCTGTCAACTCAGGCGCGGCGGAAGCGGCTCAGACATTGATGACTCATCTTGAAAATTCAAAAGATAAATTTATCTGTATCGCCGCCGGTTACGAATCCAACATGGGATTATTCCTTGACAAATTAAACCCCGGCATGAAAAGCCGCTTTAATCATTATATCAATATCGCCGATTACACTGCCGCAGAGTTATACGAAATTTTCGCAAACGGCTTTGTAAAAAAAGGCGGCTATATAATGACAGGCGAAGCGCAGGACGCGGCGAAAAAAGCAATCGACGCAATGGTGCGCAAGAAACAGCCCGACTTCGGAAACGCCCGCGAGATGCGCCGCCTTTACGAAGATGTCCTGCGCCGTCAGGCAAAAAGAGTCAGCGCTCTTCCCGACGATCAGCATACCCACGAAGCGTTCAGCACTATCGACGCAGCTGATATCGGCGACGCAGTTAAACCGGTTTCGATTAACGATGTGTTAGCTGAACTTGACGCAATGGTCGGAATGAAGGAAGTTAAAGACGCAGTGCGCAGCATCGCAAACAAAATCGCTTACAATCAAAAAATCCTTCAGGAAACAGGCAAAGCGCCTGCGGGAGAAGGAAACAATATCTGCATCACTGGAAATCCCGGTACAGGAAAAACAACAATCGTACGAACGCTGGCAAAACTCTTTAAGGCGATCAATCTTCTTCCCGACGAAAATCCGCTTGAGATTCAAGGAGCAGACCTTAAAGGAAGTTATGTCGGTCAGTCGAAAGATAAAGTCAACGAATACTGCCGCCAGGCTTTCGGGCGCGTATTTTTTATCGACGAAGCGTACAGTCTCTGCGACGACAAAGGTCCAATCGATCAATTCGCGAACGAAGCGATCACTGTTCTTCTTGCAAAACTTGAAAATGAGCGCGACAGATATGTCTGCATAGTCGCAGGTTACAAAAAAGAAATGGACACTTTCATTCAGAAAAGCAATCCGGGTATGGCAAGACGCTTTAAACATTACATTCACATCCCCGACTATTCGGCTGACGAGCTTATCGAAATTTTCGAACGCTTCAATGTAAAAAAAGGCGGCTTCACGCTCACCGAAGCGGCGCAGGAAAAAGCCCGCGAAGCAATCCGTAAAATGGTCGCGAACAAGGGACCGACTTTCGGCAACGCAGGCGCGATCCGCACCTTCTTCGAAAATATCACAAGCAACACCGCAAGCCGCGTCTCGAAGCTGCCCGAAGATCAGCAGCTCGCTGTTTTACAGGTAATCGAAGCTGAGGATATAGTTTGAGCATGACAGAAACTTGAATGTTATAGAGTTATATAGAAGAATTTTCTTAGTTCTTGATTTTATTGTCCAATAAATCCTGTAAGGTGATACCGTCAAGGTAATCGGCAATAACTTTGTAAAGCCCTTTCCACATGGAAAGGGTTTTGCATTTTTTGACTCTCTCGCATTTATTAACATCGTCTTCAAGACAGGCAATGGGAGCAAGATTACCCTCTGTTATGCGCAATATCTGTCCGACAGTGAAGGAAGCCGGCTCTTTTACAAGCATATAACCGCCCTGTTTGCCCCGATTTGCACGTAACGCTCCGGATGAGTTAATGATAGAAACAATCTGTTCCAGATATTGTTTGGAAATATCCTGCCTGTCCGCGATATCTTTTAACGGTATATAACCCTGCTCTCTGTGTTCCGCCAAATCAAGAAGCATTCGCAGGGCATATCTGCCTTTTGTCGATACTTTCATGTGTTTTCCTTTTTAAAAACGCCCGGCGCGGCTAACGCTTCAAGCGCATTTTTTAGAACAGAACGCGGACAGGCTGCATTCATCCGCTGAAAACCGCTTCCGCCTCTTCCGAACATCGTGCCGTTATTCAGCCATAATTTTGCTTTTTTTGTAATTGCGTCATCAAGTTCCACTGACGAAAGATTGAGTCCGCGAAAATCAATCCACGCAAGATATGTTCCCTCGGGATTAACAAGTTTTATTTTTGGAAGACGCGTCTTTAAAAAATTATTTATAAACGCCATGTTTTCGCTCAGATAAATTATTAAATCTTCAAGCCATCGGGCTCCGTCAGTATACGCCGCTTCGCAGGTAATGATCCCCATAATATTCGGCTGGCTTAGACCGCAGCTTTCATATTCATTTTTAAAAGCTGCGCGTAATTTTTCGTTAGAAATAAAAATATTTGCATGATGCAGTCCCGCAAGATTAAAGGCTTTTGACGGAGATGTGCACGTAACGGTAATATCAGCGAAACTTTCATCGAGCCCCGCGAATACAAGATGTTTGTTAGGTGAAAATATTATATCCTGATGAATTTCATCCGAAATTACCGTAACTCCATAGCGCAGGCAAATTTCGCCGATTCGAAGCAGCTCTTCGCGTGTCCATACTCTGCCGACAGGATTGTGAGGATTGCATAAAATAAAAAGTTTTGCGGATTTTATTTTATTTTCAAAATCATCAAAATCAATAATGTATCTTCCTTCATTATAGACAAGTTCATTAACAATTAATTTGCGTTCTATCTTTTGAACCGACGAAGCAAACGGATAATAAACAGGCTGCTGTATTAAAACGGAGTCTCCCGGTTTTGAAAAAGCTCGCACAGCGAGAAAAAGCGCGTTTACAACGCCGGGTGTTATGCAAAGCCAATCTTTTTCCGTATTCCAATTAAATCTTTTTTTATACCAATTTTGCACAACGTTCCAATATGATCCGCCGGGTTCGGAGTATCCGAAAATTCCGTGCTGCGCCCGCGAAACAAGCGCTTCCCGCACGCAGTCAGGCGACGCGAAATCCATATCGGCTACCCATAAGGGAAGAACATCTTCGGGTTTTCCTCTCGATACAGGATCGTATTTAATACTGCAGGTATTTTTTCTTTCTATTACAGTATCAAAATCGTATTTCATCTTGCACCCGTTAACGCGTTTTTTAAATCTTCGATGATGTCGCTCTCCGCTTCCAGACCGACCGATAAGCGCAGAAGACAATCGTTTATTCCGCGCGCTTCGCGTTCTTCCGGCGGAAGGTCTGCATGTGTTTGCAGCAGTGGATAAGTGATAAGGCTTTCCGTACCGCCGAGACTTTCAGCGTATTTAATAATTTTTACGTTTTCTAAAATTGATTTTGCCGTTTGTTCATTATCGACAGTAAACGAAATCATCCCGCCGAAACCGCTTGCCTGACGGCATGAAATTTCGTAATCGGGATGATCCTGTAAACCTATGTAATACACTTTTTTAATTTTATCCTGAGTTACAAGCCACTTTGCCGCGGCGATTGCGGTTTTATTATGGCGCTCCATTCTTACAGCGAGTGTTTTAATTCCGCGGATCAATAAAAAACTTTCGAATGGCGAAAGACATGCACCCGTAGTTTTCGAAATAAAACGCAGCCTTTCAGCCAGATTATCATTTATTACAGTTAACGTTCCGGCGAGCGCGTCATTATGACCGCCAAGATATTTTGTACCGCTGTGTAAAACAATATCTGCGCCCAATAATAAAGGCCTTTGAAAAACCGGCGTTAAAAAAGTGTTATCGACAATCAATAAAATATTTTTACTTTTTGTAATCTTCGATACTTCTCCGATGTCTGTAACATTCATCATCGGGTTTGTCGGCGTTTCGATAAAAACCGCTTTTGTCGCCGCTGTAATGTTAGACGAAATTTCTTCCGTACTTGCGGCGTATGATAATTTTATTCCGTTTTTTTCGGATATATGGGTAAAGAGGCGGAAAGTGCCGCCGTAAAGATCATACGACGCGACGATATGATCGCCGGGTAAAAATAATTCCATAAGAGCGGACACCGCCGCCATACCTGACGAAAACGCGATTGTATCTGCGCCCCCTTCAAGCGAGGTAATCGTGTGTTCAAGATACTCCTTTGTAGGATTTTGCGAGCGCGAGTAATCAAAACCCGTACTCTGCCCGACGCCCGGATGCGCGAAAGTCGAGGAAGCGAAAATGGGAACCGATACAGCGCCGGTTGTATCATAAATTTTTCGGCAGCCGTGTACGCAGACAGTGCTTATATCCATAACTGAATAATACTATATGTTTACTATGTATTCAAGACCCAACCGCTTTTTCAACCGCAAGCGCAAGCTGAGCCGCGCACGAGGTTCCTTTGCTTTTTAATCCTTCGCCGCAAATAATTCCTTTGCATTTCTTAATAATTTCGTCTGCGGTTAATCCGCCGGCAAGAGCGGATAGCGCTTTTAGGTTTCCATTACAGCCGCCTTTGAAAGAAATGTTAGTTACTATATTACCGTTAATATCAAATTGAATTTCTGTAGAGCAAGTACCCTGCGTTTTATAAGTGTGTCTCATGCAAGCGTTTCCGCAATCGCCTCAATCTCTACTAACGCGCCTTTGGGCAGTGCACGTACTGCGATGCAGGAGCGCGCAGGTTTGTTTTTAAAATGCGCGGCGTACACTTCATTAAACGCGGCAAAATCCGCCATATCCGTTAAAAAACAAGTTGTCTTTACAACATGATCAATATCGCTGCCTGCGGAAGTTAAAACCGCTTTTAAGTTCTTTATAACTTGTTCGGCTTGTTCTTTAATTCCGCCGTTTATTATCTCGCCTGTCGAAGGCAGAATTGGAATTTGTCCCGATGTAAAAATTACGCCGCCTGTTTGAACTGCGTGAGAATACGGACCTATTGCCGCAGGCGCTTCGTTAGATATAATAGTCTTCATAAAATTATTTTACTATATATTTAATCTGAGTCCAAGCTGTTAATACATCGGCACTGAAAAAAAAGGGAGCGCCAGCCCCCTTTTTATTTAATTATAAATTAAAATAAAGAATCACGGATTACCATGTATAGGACAATTCGTATAAGGGTCTGTACACATAGGGCAGTTAGGATCATAACCGCCGGGACCGCCTGGGTTGCCGGGTTCGTTATTTTCAGGAAGATTACCGTCTGCATCAAGGATAAGTATTAGTGAATGCCCTGAATCGCACCAGTCTACTTGTCCTTGAGCGGCAATCGCAATCACATAAACATTGTAAGAGTCCGCTCCTATAAGGTATGCTGAAATATTAAGCGAAGTGCCGGTTACCGGTATCTTTGTTTCTTCGTTAATCGTTACAATGTACGAGACAGCATTTTGCACGGCATCCCACGAAAGAACTTTGTTGTTTATTGATAAATTTTCAGGAGCAGACAAAGGGAAACCTTTTCTAAGCGGAAAAGCGCGGGCTTGCGCAATATCAGGTGAATCTTCGGCATCTATTTTATTCCATAATTCTCCATCATGAAACAAATATCCCACTTTTTTATAAACGATGGTAGGAGTATATCCCTTTCCTATCATATACATCTCAAAATGTGCAGGGCTATAAAAAAAAGCGTACTGCGGATCATGTCCCCATATATGTTCTTCATATTGATTAAGCCCAAGTTCTTCAAGCCATTTTTCACGCGGGTTTTTACCTTCATTGGCGGCAGAAAAAGCTGTCCAATCAAACTCGTTAGACGAAACAATGACATGTATCTCTTTTGCGCTGATTTGTTCACATTCTAAAAAAACTGAATTGCCGGTTTCTTGAAATACTCCGTTTTCATAACTTAGAAAAACGTCCCCGCTTGGAGAAATGAGCGAAATCCCGTACAGGTCTCCCTCATCCGAGTAGAGCTCATGTCTTCCCATAATAATCGACGGAACTTCGCTTGGTATTGCCGTTGCTTCCGATGTGGTAAAATTTGCGGCATTATTCGGTTCAATCGGCGCATGAACTCCATCCCACTCACCTCCGTCCGGTCTAAAAATGGACAGAACAGGTGACATCATTGTATTGGAACTGTCCATAATACCGGTGAGCATAAATGCACCTTCATCGGTTCTCGCTGAAAGACTGAACATTCCGCTCACATGATCATAAGGACCTTCAAGTAAAAGAACTGTGCCGCTTTCCTCGAATTCAATCGCGGCGACAATCGATGTTCCGGAGGTTCCGACATTACGCGCAGCGTGTGCGCTGTGAATGTTACGAACGCTGCGTCCTTGTACTTGGTTTTCATTAAAAACTTGAATTACGCCTTTTCCAAGCCTTGCGTCAAAGTCACCTTTGAACAGCGGGGTTCCCAAAACTATTTTGCCGCTGTCCGGGTCGGGACCGTTGCCTGTATCACAGACAGTCAGCGTGAACAGAATTGAAATTATTGCGAAAACGGCAAACACTGTTTGCGCAATAAGACCGTGTGGTTTTTTACTCATACAATACTCCTTTTTATAGTTATGTTAGTAAATTATATGTTTGCTATTTATATGTTAGTAAAGATGATTTTTACAAAACATGATGAAATGCTCATGAAACATGACGAAATTTTTATATTAATGTAAAAATGTTTTAAATTATTTTTATATTATGTTAAAATGACGATATATGAATATCTTGATTTGTGATGATATGCAAGATGACGCTGAGAAACTGGTAAAAGCGGTAAAACAAGCTGACGATTCAAAAGTTAATTGTATACATTTTGATAATGGTGAAGAAGCGCTCTCGTATCTTCAAACAGGAGCGAAAATTGACGTTTGTTTTCTTGATATTATTATGCCGCAAATGAAAGGAACAGAACTTGCTTTTAATATACGAAAGATGAACGCCGATATGGCAATTGTTTTTCTTACTGCTTCAAATGAATACGCCGCCGAAGCATTTGATGTGGGCGCTTTTCATTATCTTTTAAAACCTCCTGATGTTAATAAAGTTAAGAATATTCTTAAAAATATAGATGAGGCGCGAAAATCTGCTGATACTGCCGGTATTCAAATCTCAACCAGAAATATAAACCGATTTTTATTGTTTAAAGAAATATCTTTTATCGAAGTTATACAGAATAAAGTATATTTTCGTTTGCTTGACGGAAACGAAATAGCCGTCTATTTTACTCTGACCGAGATAATGCCTCAGCTTAAGGCAGACGGACGTTTTGCGCAATGCCACCGCTCTTATGTTGTTAATATGGACGCGATTTTGCAAATCTGCAGCAGTGAAATTTTCTTAAGGTGCGGCAGAAAAGCGCCCATATCAAAAAATTATAAAGGATTCTGTGATTTTTATTTAAAACGCGCAATGGGAAGTGATATGTGTTAAAAGAAATTGCTTTAATTATTGTTCCGTTTTTCTCTGTGTTTACCTGTGTTTTTGTACTGATGTTTTGCTTAACACGAAAAAAAAGAATTTCCTTTATAATCGGCAGCTTCGCGGTTGTGACCGCAGTCAGCGGTTTGTTAAATATTTTCCTGATATTAAACGGTTATTTTGAATTAAATGATAAAATAAAAATATTTCAATCTCTTTTATATCTTCCGCTTATCATTCTGCTTTTTAAAGAAATGCTGTTTCAAAGAATATTCACGTTTTTTATGTTAATGACAATTATTTCTTTTTTACGTTTGCTCGGAATAATACTCGCGGACCTTTTTCTTCCGTACGGAGAGAATATCAATTTTTTAATGTTGATTGTAATTACATTTTTTTTATACTTTATTTATATAATACTTGTATTGAAATTCGGGAGAAAGCTGTTCAAAAAGGTGTTTGCCCACGGACGCACAAAGGAATGGATATTATATTTGTTAAGCGCCGCAGCTTCATGGTTTATTCTGGAAATATTACAAGCTTTATATCAATCTAATTTAATATTGACTCTGACTTTTATGTTTTTTGTAATATGGAGTTCCATGATTTTATTTTTCGCCATCATCAATACTCACGAAAGAATGAAACAAAAATATGAAGCTGATTTCTCGCGTGATATTATTTCTGCAGGACTCGATCATTATAAAAAAATGAATGAACAATATGAGACGCTGCGTATAATGAAACATGATTACAAGTTTCATTTGCAAACCGCGGTTGATATACTTTACAGCGGCAATATGGATAAAAGCAGGGAATATTTAAGCGGACTACAGGAACAATTTGAAAAAACCGAAATAGCCGGCTTTTGCAGTAACATTGTAATAAATTCTCTTGTTGCCGATTATGCCAGAAAATGCAAAGAATTAAATATCAATTTTAATGTTTCCATATCAATTCCGCCTGATTTTAATATTCCGAATTATGAGATGTGTATTGTTTTTGGAAATCTGCTTGAAAACGCCATTGAGGCATGTCAAAAAATTGAAAACAATCGTCAGATAAAATTGGTTCTTAAGCCAATGGGTGAGCAGTTAATTCTTATGGTGCGCAATACTTTTGACGGCAATGTTATAATGGAAGGTGAAAAATATATAAGCACTAAGAAAAACGGCGCTGGCAGGGAATGCGGCATCGGGCTGGAAAGCGTTAAGGCTGTTACAGATCGTTTCGGCGAGGTATTTAAAATTAATCATGATAATGAGTATTTTAATGTGTATGTGTTATGGAAATCATCAAACAGAATGTAAAATCCGCTTTAATACACCGGCATCGAATTATCTACATCTCTTGCCCACGCGTTCAAGCCGTCTTGCAAATTTAAAAGTTTACCTTTGTAGCCTGCTTCACGTAACGCGCGAATTCCTAAAATGCTTCGCTGTCCGATTTTGCACAGGAACACAGAATCAACGCTCGAATCCAATTCTTCCATTCGCCTTACCAATTGACCAAGCGGCATAATTATCGCGTTCGGAAATTTAACAATGGCGCGTTCGTGCGGCTCGCGGATATCAATAAATTGAATTTTATCTCCTGAGTCTAAACGTTTTTTTAAATCAAGCGCGGTAATTGTTTCTATTGGTTCACTATTTTGATCTTTTTTTAATCCGCAGAATTGTTCGTAATCAATTAATTCTTTTATTGACGGATTTTTTCCGCACACGGGACAACCGGGGTCTTTTTCCAATTTTAATTCACGGAACGTCATGCGCCACGCGTCAAAATGAAGAAGCCGCCCGATTAAAGGTTTGGCTCCATGCGTTTCGTTAGAACCGTGCGGTTTTAACAAACCGCTGACAATCACTTTAATTGTTTCCGCCGCCTGAATTGTTCCGATAATACCTGGCAGCACTCCCATTACACCGCCCTCCGCGCACGAAGGAACAAGCCCCGGAGGAGGAGGCGAAGGATAAATACATCTGTAACACGGACCGTCTTTAGAGCCGAATACGCTTGATTGTCCTTCAAATTGAAAAACCGAGCCGTAAATATTTAATTTATTAAGAAACACGCACGCGTCATTTACAAGATAGCGCGTCTGAAAATTATCCGTTCCGTCAGCGACAATGTCGTATTCGCCGATTATTTCCATCGCGTTTTTGCTTGTAAGCATCGTGTTATGCACAACAACATTCACAAACGGATTAATGCCTTTTATTCTGTCTTTCGCTGACGCGACTTTTGGTCTTCCTATATCTTTGGAGCTGTGAATAATCTGCCTTTGCAGATTTGACGCGTCTACTTCGTCAAAATCCACAAGACCGATAGTTCCGACTCCTGCAGCGGACAAATAAAGCGCAAGAGGAGCGCCTAAACCGCCGGTACCTACAATTAAAACTTTCGCGTTTTTTAATTTTACCTGCCCCTCTACGCCGATTTCCGGCAGTAACAGATGGCGGCTGTATCTGGAAATTTCTTCGTTAGTAAGTTCTAAAGCCATTTATTCCTCCGGCAATAGCAGGGATAATCATTATTTCGCCGTTATCCGCTACAGGAGTATCAAACCCCTGCAGGGTGTTAATATTTTTACCGTCAATAAATAGGTTGATAAAATCGCGTAACGCGCCGTTATCCGCGAATAAATGCGTTTTGATATCGGGATAAATTTTTACAAGTGCGTTTAACGCTTCGCCCGCCGTTTTACCCTCGACATCAGCTTCCGGACTTCGATCTGTAAAAGAACGCAGCGCATAAGGTATTAAAATTTTAACCATTTTATTCTCCTTTAATTATTTCTTCACTATTAAATTGCTTTCTATCCGCTGTCAATTCCCAGCTTGTTAATTCTTCCGATTTGTTTCGCATAACAGAAACAATCACGTAAGAATAGAAAGGAAGAGCGTGTTCTTTATCATAATCAGACGGAAGAGCCGGATGATTAGGATGCGAATGATAAAAACCAATAACGTCCTGCTTTTTATTCCGCGCTGTAATTTCCGCCTGCATCATGTCTTCGGGCGTTATTAAAAAACGATGATATTGCTCGCTGTCTTCACGCGCGTTGTTTATAACTTCCGTGTATTTTACAATTTTTATTCCGTCTTCGTCAATTTCCCCGGTTAAAATACCGCAGCATTCATTGGGGTACGCTCTCTCTCCTTCGGCGCGGATAATTTTTTCGTGTTCCGGAAAAAGCTTAAGCATTAAATATCTCTCCACAGCGGTTCTGACAAATAGCGGTACCCGTTATCGCAAAGAATTGTCGCGATGCGTAAACCTTCGCTTCCGGAGGAAGCTTCGGAAAGCGTTTTCGCGATTTCAAGCGCTGCATAAACATTCGCGCCTGAGCTTATGCCTACGAACAATCCTTCTTCCGCCGCAAGGCGGCGGGCCGTTTTATACGCATCCTCGGTTTTCACTTCGATGCGTTTGTCTGCAATAGCGGTGTCAAAAATTTTCGGATTTATTGTTGTCGCCATGTGCTTCATTCCTTCAAGTCCGTGAAACGGCGAATCAGGCTGCATCAGCGTTATCTGAACAGACGCATCGCAGTCTTTTAATTTTTTTGACACGCCCATAAAAGTTCCCGATGTGCCTGTGCCGCAGACAAAATGCGTGGGTTTGCATTGCTTGTAAATTTCATCGCCTGTTGTGTTATAATGCGCTTTTGAATTTTCAAAATTGTCGTATTGGTTGGGAAAAAAATATAAATCAGGTTTGTCCTGCGCTTCTTTCATGGCGGCATTGTACGCGCCGTCAGATCCTTCAAGCGGACTTGTCTCGGTAATTTCGGCGCCGTAGGCTCTTATAACTTTTTTTCTTTCCATGCTTACGTTAGACGGCATATATAATTTTACTTTGTATCCGAGAGCCGCGCCGAACATCGCGTACGCGACGCCTGTGTTACCGCTTGTTGAATCCAAAATAATTTTTTCTTTAGAAAGTTCTCCTGTTTCAATACCGTGAAGTATCATCGCTCTAGCCGCCCTGTCTTTGACAGAGCCGCTTGGATTTAAAAATTCCGCTTTCACGTAAATACTGATGTTAGGTGATATATTTTCTTTTATCTTAATATTTTTTAATTCTATGACAGGAGTGCCGCCGACAGTATCTAAAATGTTATATTTCATAATACCAAAACTCCTTTTGATCCAATTCAATGCGCGTTGAAATATTGTTGTTTTTATACTGCAATTCAGGATTTTTGACGCTTACCCGTGTTTTTTCCGGTATCGATCTTACAACAAACGCGTTGCCTCCGATCACGACGCCTTCGCCGATTATGGTATCGCCTCCCAGAATTGAAGCGCCTGAATAAACCGTAACGTTATCGTGAATCGTTGGATGGCGTTTAACGCCCTTGATGCTCTGCCCGCCTTTTGTAGACAACGCTCCGAAGGTTACGCCCTGATACAATTTGACATTGTTTCCTATAATCGTAGTTTCGCCGATAACAATGCCGGTTCCGTGATCCATAAAAAAATATCTTCCTATAACAGCGCCGGGATGAATATCAATGCCTGTAACGTTATGCGCATATTCGCTCATTATTCTTGGTATAAGCGGAACAGAGAGTAAATAAAGCTCATGAGCTATTCTGTGAACCATCCCCGCGTAAATACCCGGATAAGAAACAATTAATTCCGCTGCGCCTTCCGCGGGAAACTTCGTTGGATGTTCAAAAACGCCGGGGAATAATATGTGCTGCAATTGACTAATCATGGCGACTATAACGGACTTAACCGGCTGCTTCGGCATTTCGCGTAACTTGTCTTCGGCAGAATCGATAATTATGCCGGTTACCCGTTCTATTTCCGCCATGATTTTTGTGTCCTGCTTCATGAAATTTCCTTAATAGCTTTTACCAGTGCGTCGATTTCTTCCGCTGTGTTGTAAAACGCGATAGTCGGACGGACTGTCGCTTCCAATCCGAAACGGCGAAGTATCGGCTGTGCGCAATGATGACCGGCGCGGACTGCAATGCCGTGTTCCGCCAAATGTTTTCCAGCCTGTTCCACGCTGCTCCCGTTCAAAATGAAGGACAATGCGCTCGCTTTTTCCTTTGCAGTTCCGATAAGACGCAGACCGTTTATCTTGTTTAATTCGCGTGTCGCATAACAGAGAAGATCGTGTTCGTATGCGGCAATATTCGGAAGACCCAATTGCATAACATAATCCAGCGCCGCGCCAAGACCGACAGCGTCGGCGATGTTTCCCGTTCCCGCTTCAAACTTGCTTGGCGCTGGGTTGTAAACAGTGCGTTCAAATGTAACGTCTTTGATCATGTTGCCGCCGCCCTGATAAGGCAGCGCTTCTTCAAGCGCGGATGTTTTGCCGTATAAAACTCCGATTCCCGTCGGAGCGAAAATTTTATGCCCGGAAAAAACATAGAAGTCCGCGTTAAGATCGGTTACATTTAACGCAGTATGCGCTACAGACTGCGCTCCGTCAATTAAAATTCTAACTCCATTGCGGTGAGCGATTTGCGTCATTTCGTGAACAGGAGTGATTGTTCCCAAAGCGTTAGAGACATGAGTAACCGACACAAACTTTGTGCGCCCGGAAAACAATCTTTCGTATTCAGATAAAATTATCTGCCCTGTATCGTCAACAGGAGCAACTTTAATAACAGCGCCTGTTTCCTGCGCAATCATCTGCCACGGCACAATATTCGCGTGATGTTCCAGAACAGTTAAAATAATTTCGTCGCCTTGTCTTAAAAGAGGTTTCACATAACTTTGCGCGACAAGATTTATTCCCTCTGTGGTTCCGCGCACAAAAACAATATTATCTTTTGACGGAGCGCCTAAAAACCTCGCGGCGGTTTCTCTCGACGCTTCATACGCGTCTGTCGAGCGGGCGGCAAGTTCGTGCGCTCCCCTGTGCACATTGGAATTTTCGTACTCGTAAAAATGGGAAATGCGGTTTATCACCTGACGGGGTTTTTGCGTAGTCGCTCCGTTATCAAGCCATATTAATTGTTTGCCGCC
>JGI24695J34938_10001611_pt1 | contig 18969 bp, 18 predicted proteins | sample TergutCo191P3_FD_34938 | JGI IMG/M metagenome (IMG submission 34938)
TTACATCGTATCGAACAAGCAACGCTAATTCCATACAGGGTAAGTATTTAGCAAAGGTCTACAAATCTACAACTGGACTTTTATACGAAGTTCTGGTTGTTAGTGGTAAAATTCTACCCTCTTCCTTTGCGCTATTCTGTTCGGTCTTTTTCGTGTGGTTAGTGGTAAAAATTTTCTTTTTTCTATGTGCAGGAACAAGATAAATGATATAATCAAGGAGAGGTAACCAATACGTAACGGAGGAAGATATATGATTAACAGAATATTAATTTTATTTTTATTTTTAAATAATATATCAGTTATACATTCACATAATTATATTATTTTAGCAGATGAAGAAGCAAGAGATAGTATTGTAAGGGTTTCGAATTCGCTTTATGAAAATCGGTTAAGAGAACAATCAGAAATAAATGATTATAATAGTTTGCCTGGTACTTTTTGGGTACCTGAAGAACCTATAATAATTGATGGTGTAAAACTTTATACTTATGGTTATATTTTTCTTGAAAATAATTGGATTATTTCAGTTTCAATATTCGAATCATCACCTGTGTATATTTATGAAGACGAAATATTACAACTTTTATACAATCCATTCAGTATCAGGTTTATAAACTTTGCGATAAGATATTATATTAATAACGGCAATATAATAATTTATGATGAAATATTTGGCTATTTTGAAGATGCAGCTCTATATATTTTTTCAATTGTGGACGATGAATATAATGAAGATTTTAGAAAGTATCGATTCGAAAGTCGATTTATGATTGATGATTGGTTTGGTGATAATATTTATAATAATTAAATACTGATGATAGGTCGGGTAAAAAGGTTTGCAGGTCTTACTATTGCTGCGCAAGCAGCTTGGTCTGTGTTGATAATGCCAGCTAGCGGCTGTGCACCCATGCCTGCACGCGCAGCGTGTTATTGAAATATAAATTCTATGAGATTAAAATGGCGGTGGCGGAAGTTCTGTGGGCGTCTATGGTCTGCGTGTTAAAAGCCAGCTAGCGGCTGTGTAAATAAAAGCCAGAGCCATTTAGCCCACAGTGCTTCGCGCCGCCGTCATTGTAATTTTTATTATTTGTATTTCTATAACAGCAACTACATTTTCCCCATGGCTTCCTGCGTCATCTCGTCACATAACTCGTTATACTCATTGCCGGCGTGACCCTTAACCCATTTCCATTTAGGCGAATATTCTTCGTTAAGAGCGTCAAGTTCAAGCCAGAGATCCTGATTTTTTACTGGTTTTCTATCGCTTGTTTTCCATGAATTGTTTTTCCATGCATGGATCCACTCTGTTATGCCCCTTTGAACATACTGCGAATCCGTAAGAACCGTTATGCTTTTGGGGGTTCTTGTAAGTTTTTTTAATGCGCGTAACGCCATCATGACAGCGGTTAGTTCCATTCTGTTGTTTGTGGTTTTTTTCTCGCTGCCTTTTCTTTTGGCGATTATTTCTTCTCCCTTTGCGGATTTTTTAACAAAAACAAACGCCCAGCCGCCGGGACCGGGGTTTCCGGAGCAGCCTCCGTCAGTATAAATATTTAACGAATCTTCCATTACTTACCCTCTTGTGATTGCCGCCAGTTTTCGATTCTATCCCATGCGGCGTTTATCTTTGCGGTTTTTGCAGTCGCCTTTTTATAATTGCCGGCGTGTCCTGCATGTTTGTCGGGATGATGCGTTTTTAAAAGATTTTTATATGCTGTTTTGCAGATTTCTTCGTTCGCGCCAAAAGGAACGCCGAGAATTTCAAAGTCTTCGCGAAGTTCTTCCGGCGGCAATTTAATATATGACGTTTTTTTGGTTGACGTTCTTTCGCTGTATTTTTTTTCTTCATAACTTGCATCTGCATCTTTCCAAGAATAAGAACGCGAACTTTCTGTGTGTTCAGTTTTTTTTATACGCGAATCTCCGTTAAGAAAATCGTTCAGCTCTTCAAAAGCCGCGTCAAAGTCGCTGTCACCAGAACTTCTGCGCGGGGAACGAAGCCTGCTTGCAGTATCACTTTCAAAATCAGTGAAGTAGCTGTTAATTACTGTCCCAAGCCTGTCCCAAATACCCATACAACCCTCTTAATTAAAATTCGTGTAAATCCGTGTAAATCCGTGGACTATGTATTCAATCTTATTTCAACAATGTCGCAAGCATTACGGCTTTAATCGTATGCTTTCGGTTTTCAGCTTGATCCCACGCCCTGCTTTGAACGCCGTCGATTACATCTGATGTCACTTCTTCGCCTTTTACAGCAGGGAGACAATGCAGGAAAATCGTTTCTTTCTTGCCGGTTTTTTCCATTAATTTTTGATTCACCTGATACGGACTTAAAAGTTTAACGCGCTCTTCTTTTTTGTCTTCTTCACCCATGCTTACCCACACATCAGTATAAAGAGCGTCTGCGCCTTTAACTGCGTTTATATCAGAAGTTACGCCGATATTTGCGCCCGAAATTTTTGCAAGGGCGTTTACTTTTTGGCATAAATCGTTTTCGGGATTTAATTTAGGCGGAGTAATAATCGTAACATTTACGCCTAACTTGGCGCAGATGATCATTAAAGAATGGGCGACATTGTTCCGTCCGTCCCCAATGTAACAGAGAGTTCTTCCCCTAACATCGCCGAAATTTTCTTCCAGCGTTAAAAGGTCTGCCAAAGCTTGAGTTGGGTGATAAAGATCGGTAAGCCCGTTGTAAACGGGAATGCCCGAATACTTTGCAAGCGTTTCTGCGGTTTCCTGCTTAAAGCCGCGGAATTGAATCGCGCTGAACATTCTTCCCAAAACGCGCGCAGTGTCTTCTAACGATTCCTTACCGCCAAGCTGAATATCCAAAGTTGAAAGAAAGACAGGATACCCCCCCTCCTCGCCAAAGGCAGTTTCAAAAGCGCATCTTGTGCGCGTAGAGCGTTTTTCAAAAAGCATTGCAAGGGTCTTTCCCTGGAACCGTTTTTGAACCTTGCCTTTTTTTGATTCGGCTTTTACCTTCCCCGCAAGTTTTAACAAGTGCTTGATTTCTTCAGGGGAATAATCCAATAAAGTAAGTAATGATCTACCAAATAATGAAAAAGACACAACAAACCTCCTGATACAATAAAAAAAACAGATCGACTCCGAACATCCATTATAGTATAATATAATTTATATGGTATAGTAGTTAATAGGGGCATTTTAATGAAATTATTCAATCGTCCATTATATATACAAGTTCTTTTTACCATTCTGGCTTTCACCGCAATGGTGTCTTTAAGTTATCTTTTTATCCGCGACACCGTTCACAGCAATTTGGTGCGAAACGCGGAGAGCGTTTTTAGTTTTTCCAGAACTCAGCTGGAAGCCGATTTATTTGAGCCAAGAATGCTGATAAGCGGTTTTTCGCAGACAGTCCGCAACATGACCCTTCGCGGCGATTCTGCGGAAAGTATTCTAAATTATATAGAAGACATAACAGAATACATTCATTCAAGCGGTTTTAGAATGTTAGGCTCCATCGTTATGTTCGGCTACATGGAAACATTAAAAGATGAGCCAATCCTTCTTTCCAGTTACGGAGAAATGCCCGATAACTATTTCCCCGAACAAAGACCATGGTTTGCCGCCGCAGTGGAACGCAATGGTTCCACAGCAGAAACAATGCCGTACGAAAATTTTCTTGACGGAAGAACGATCATCACATTCGCAAGATGCATCTTTGACGAAAACGATAACCGCATAGGAATTATCGGAATGAATGTCAATACAGATAACATCGGCAAAAGTCTTGTCGAAATACAGGATCAGGGTTTTTACGGAATTATTTTAAGTCAGGATTTAAAAATAATCGCTCATGCCGAGCCTTTATATATTGGCAGGCAAATTGGCGACGAAGATATACCGATATCTGTTTTTTACGACGATCTTCACGCGGGGCGTGATATTGTAGAGCGTCCTCTTACGAACTGGAAAGGAGAGCGTACAATTGCGTTTTTCAGGAGACTGGAAAATGGCTGGTACCTTGGACTTTTAACGCCCGAAGTACCGTTTTATCAGAGCTTAAAAAGCATGGCGTCCACATTAATTTTTCTTGGCGCAATTTTTGCCGCGGCTCTTGTAATTATTTTAATAAGAATCGATGCGGCAAGAAGTAAATCCGACAAGGAGAGCAGGCACAAAAGTCAGTTCCTTGCAAATATGAGCCATGAAATCAGAACGCCGATGAACGCAATTATCGGCATGACAGCAATCGGAAAATCATCAGCGGATACGAATCGAAAGGATCATTGTTTTACCAAAATAGAAGATGCGGGCAATCACCTGCTTGGCGTTATCAATGACATATTAGATATGTCAAAAATCGAAGCCAACAGATTCGATCTGTCGCCGTCCGAATTTAATTTTGAAAAAATGCTGCAGCGCGTTGTGAATGTAATTAATTTCCGCGTGGACGAAAAACAGCAGAAATTTACGATTCATATCGATAAAAACATTCCGCGCGTTTTAATCGGTGATGATCAGCGCCTTTCGCAGGTTATTACAAACCTATTAAGTAACTCGATCAAGTTTACGCCGGAAAACGGCTCCATAAATCTTGCCGCAAGCTTTTTAGAAAAAAAAGATAAAACCTGTACTTTGCAAATTTCAGTCCGCGACACGGGAATCGGAATGACTATTGAACAGCAAAAGCGCATTTTTAATTCTTTTGAACAAGCCGAAACAAGCACGACGCGCAAGTACGGCGGCACAGGTCTTGGTCTTGCGATATCAAAAAGTATTGTCGAACTTATGGGCGGCAAGATTTGGATGATCTCGGAAATTGGCAGGGGAACAACTTTTCTTTTTACAGTAAAGCTTGAATGCGGCAGCGGAGAGCATCAGGGGCTTTTATCGCCCGATGTCAATTTAAACAATATTCGCATAATGGTTGTAGATGACGATCAGGATATACTTGATTACTTTACGGAAATTTCGCGCGAGTTCAATGTGACGTGCGATGTTGCAAGAAGCGGCAAAAAAGCGATCGAGCTTGCAGAACAAAACGGTCATTATCACATTTATTTTATCGACTGGAAAATGCCCGGCATGGACGGCATCAGCCTTACAAGCGAATTAAAGGAACGTTTGGGATCCGTTAAATCGGTTGTCGTTATGATAACAGCGGCTGAATGGATGTCGGTCGAAAGGGAAGCGCGTGATGCAGGCGTTGACAAATTTTTATCAAAGCCGCTTTTTCCGTCCTGTATCGCAAATGTCATAACCGAAGCCCTCGGCATAGATCATGACAGCATTAAAACCGCTCATGCCGAACAGGACATTAACGGTCTTTACGCCGGGCGGCGCATTCTGCTTGCGGAAGATGTCGAGATTAACCGGGAAATTCTTGTTACGCTTTTGGCGCCTACCCAAATCGAAATTGACTGCGCGGAAAACGGAAGGCAGGCGCTTCAAATGTTTCAGGAAGAACCTGACAGATACGACATGATTTTCATGGATGTGCAGATGCCCGAAATGGACGGTTATGAGGCTACGCGAAGAATCAGGGCGCTGGATATTCCGCAGGCAAAAACGATTCGCATTGTGGCGATGACCGCCAATGTTTTCCGCGACGATATCGAGAGGTGTCTGGAAGCCGGAATGGACAACCATCTTGGCAAGCCATTGGATTTTAACGATATAATTGATAAAATAAACATCTATCTTCCAAAGAAAAATTAAAGGAGACATTATGAAAGCTGAAATCTTAGAAAGAGCAAAGGATTATATCGCAAAGGAAAAGGATGCCAATTTTAGGGCAGAGGTTGAAAAATTAATTTCAAAGAACGATGAGGCATCCGAGAAAGAGCTTGCAGACAGGTTTTATCAAAACCTCGAGTTCGGCACAGGCGGACTTCGCGGCGTAATAGGCGGCGGCTATAACCGCATGAACACCCTCGTTGTTAAAAGCGCAACGCAGGGGCTTGCCACTTATTTAATTAAAACTTTTCCCGCTAAGGCAAAGGAAGGCTCTTTAAAAGCGGCAATCGCGTTTGACTCAAGACACTATTCTGCAGAGTTTGCCGAAGCCGCCGCATTAATATTTGCAGCTAATGGAATAAAGACGTATCTTTTTTCTTCGTTAAGACCCACTCCGCAGTTATCGTATGCGATAAGGCTCCTTGGCTGCGACACAGGTATCGTTGTGACCGCAAGCCACAATCCTCCGCAGTACAACGGTTACAAGGCGTATTGGAATGACGGCTCTCAAGTTGTTCCTCCTCATGATGTCGGCGTAATAGAAGAAGTAAACGCCGTAAAGGACATAAAAGAAATCCCCCGCAAGGAAGCCTTGGATAAAGGTCTCCTCGAAATCATAGACAAAACGGTGGACGAGCCGTATCAGGCGATGGTAAAATCGCGCCTCTTTAGACCCCAGTTAATAAAAGAAAAAGCGGGCGAAGTAAAAATTGTGTATACTCCGCTGCACGGAACGGGAGCTATGCACGTCGAAAAAGTTTTGGGAGATTTGGGTTTAAAAGTAATTACAGTTCCCGAGCAGCGCGAAGGAAACGGCGATTTCCCGACAGTTGCCTTCCCCAATCCTGAAGAAGCCGCCGCACTTGATATGTCTATAAAACTCGGCACAAAAGAAAAAGCCGATGTTGTCATGGCAACAGACCCCGATGCGGATCGTTTCGGCGTTGCACTGCCGGATAAATCGGGTAACTTTGTGCTTGTTACCGGTAATCAAATGGGCGTTTTGCTCGGAGATTATATTTTCTTATCGTTAAAAGAGCAGGGTAAGCTTCCTGCGAACGCCGCAATGGTAAACACAATCGTAACAACCGGCATGCAGAAAAAAGTCGCCGCTCACTACGGCGTTGACTGCGTTGAGTGTTTGACAGGCTTTAAGTGGATTGCAGACGTTATGCGCAAATGGGAAAACTGCGAATCCGTTTTTGGTCATGATGGCGTTCGCAGTTTCGTTTTCGGCACCGAAGAAAGCTACGGCTATCTTGTAGAGACAGAAGTGCGTGATAAAGACGGCGTAAGCGCGGCTGCGTTAACTGCCGAAATGACATTGTATTGGCGAAGCATGGGAAAGAGTCTTCTTGACCGCCTTGACGAACTTTATAAAATCGCAGGCTACTGGCAGGAAATGGGTATCTCCAAATATTTCCAGGGACCGGATGGTCCTTCGATAATGAACGGTATAATGGAAAATTACCGAAAGAACCATCCAAAGACGCTTGGCGGTATCGAAATTGCAAAGGTGCGCGACATTAAAAACGGCGCGGACGGACTTCCTCCAAGCGACGTTTTGCAGTTCTTCCTTAAAGACGGCACCGTAGTAAGCGCGCGCCCAAGCGGCACAGAGCCGAAGATCAAATTTTACGCTTCATGCTGCGCAGAAGTAGGATCGGGCAGTCTTGCCGACGCAAAAGCCGAAGCTGCGCGTAAACTGGACGCGATAAAAAAGGATATAAGAGCTGTAATTGGCGATTAATCATTATGATTGATCACTTTAATACAGTCTCGTAATTGATTTTCCCAAATGCTCCTCTGAACAATAGAAATGCGATCAGCGCAAGAAGAGCGCCGATCGCAAAAAATATTATCGAGCTTAGCATCATAACGCCCATGAACTGTCCCATCATTATTACTAATAAGGGCATTATCAAAAAGAGACTTGTCTGCTGCGCTTCTTCGGATGTTTGCGCTTTGGACGAGCTTCTTACAATCAAGCTTATGCTGATAAGAGCCGCGGCAGGTGAAACCAAAAACATCATGACAAGCCAGTTAACGCCCGGCATTATCAATTTTCCTGTCATGAAGAAAAGTAATAATTCTGTGACAACCAGCATAATTAAAAATGAAAAAAAGCATACAGCCATGCTTAACAAAAAGGATGCAAGCACTTTGCCCCTGAAAATATCTTTTAAAGGGAGCGGACAGTAAAGTAAAGTTTCCAATGTCTTTTTTTCTTTTTCGCCTACAAATGAATCCGCCGCCATGACAGAAGATGTCATGACAGGGATTAATAAAAAGAACAAAGGAATAATATTGTTCATTATCAATTCTGTTAAAGAATGTTTAAGGCTTTCGTAATCGATATTTTCATAATCGATACCTGCAATTCCCATCAATCTGTAAAAATCCATCATGTCGGGAGAATCAACAGGCGACAAATGAATTGTCAATATAAAAACAAGCGGCAAAAAGACTGTCATTACCAGTGATACAATTATAATTGCGACAAGGTTTCTTTTGTTTCCCGTAATGTTTGTGATATCTTTTTTTATTATTGCGGCGCGCTTTTTATTTGTCATTTACAGCTCCTCTTTTTTCTATCAGTGCAAAATATATTTCTTCCAATGAGGGTTTCCGTTCTTCTACATGGTAAACATTTCCGCCTGAATCTACAATTTGTTTTACAAGAACCGGAATTTTTTCATGTGAACTTACGTTTATGGACATGTATTCGCCGCATTGATGCATTTTTAAATCGGGCGGATATTTATCCGCTTTAATTAATGCCGTAACCCCGGAAAAAACGAGCGAATTTAATTCTTTTAATTCGCCTGTGGCAATCAAGCTCCCCTCGCTAATAAGTCCGTACTTGGTGCAGATTTCTTGCGCGTAACGAAGCTGATGGGTACAAAGAAAAACTGTCGTTCCCATTTCCTGCGAAAGGCTTTTAATTAAATTGTTTACGCTTTGCGCGCTTTCAGGGTCAAGCCCTGATGTCGGCTCGTCTAAAAATAAAACTCTCGGGTTATGAAGCATAGCTCTTGCAAGCGAAAGCCTTTGGCGCATACCGGTTGAATACTCGCCCAGTTTTTGATTTCTTGCGTCCAAAAGATCGATATGTTCAAGGATTTCAAAAGCTCTTCGTTTTGTTTCTGTTTCGCTGATGCCGAAAATCGATCCAAAGAAAAGAAGGTTTTCAAGCCCTGTCATATTATTGTACATCTGGGCATGTTCTGTAATTACACCGCAAACTGCATGTACCTTTTCCGGGGAGACCGAAGGATCGAAATCATAGATGCTGCATGTGCCTTCTGTAGGCATAAGCATACCATTTAGGAGTTTGACGGCTGTGGTCTTTCCGGCTCCGTTCGGACCTAAAAATCCGAAAATTTCGCCCTGTTCTATCGATAAATCTACGCCGTTTAGCGCCTTTTTACCGCTTGGATAAATTTTTGTCAGGTTTTGCGCAGTTATAACATTCATATAAATCTCCCAAAATTCCGATCACTCAACAGAGTATCATAAATTTATATAATTTAAAGACATATATTGACCATTCGCGCATTTTAATGTACCATTCTATATAGGAGAATCATAATTAAATGAAAAAAGTAGGATTATTGGTACTGGTGTTGTCTCTTGCTGTATCTGTTCAAGTTTTTGGATCGGAACGCGAAGACTTTTTTTCCATGGAAGGGAGTAAGTTCTGGAGCCTTGGGCTCAATTTAGGCACATCTTTTGCAACCCCTCTTTTAATTGTAAATATTGACGCGACTATTTCACCGCTGCCTTACTCGTTTTTTGAATTTGGCGTTGAGTTCGGAACAATAAATGGAATGGCAGGAGAGAACGTAGAAATTAGTGATGTTGAGTATTCATCAACATATATTTATGCACGGGTTAATCTGTTTTTGCCTTTTGGCGATAGAACGTTTGATTCGTTCGGAAAAGCAAAAGAAGGCGGAGGATGGTATCTGGGAATCGGATTGGGGCTTATGAATGCTCAGTACGCTTTTATTCAAAGTCCTACTGAACGTACTGTTGCGACTAATGAGACTCCTACATTTGACGGAGCTATGGGTTTTTATTTTGGCAAAGGTCATATTTTATTCAAAGCAGGGTATGCCGTTCGCACCACAATGGACTTAAAAAATCTAATCGGCGTTAATCATCGGTTGTTATTAGGTATTTGTTACCGTATTTATTAAGGAAGAAAGAATGAAAAAGATTACTATTGTTTTAACAATTGTTGGCACGATTTTGTTTTTCAATACCTGTGCGCTTGAGATAGCCAATGTGCTGGGTCCTGACGGCGGATATGTATTTTATGACAAGAAAAATTATACATTTGGATGGCGCTATATTCAATGCGCACCGCATGATTTCGGCGAATTAAGGGGAGACATAAGTACTCTTGCTGGGCGGGAAACTATTGTTAGAGAAGCTTTAAAAAAATGCAACGATAACAGTGCCGACTGGCACAAGTATGGCTGGGAACTGCCAACCGAAGCGGACATAAGAAAGATGCTTGAATGTTTTTCGTACGGTCTGACAAGATTTTCACCTGATTATTATTACTTGGCGGTTGATAATTTATATGATGCGGGACGCTGGTGGGTATGCGGTGCTTGTGTAGGATCTGGAGAAGATGGAATAAAAAACAGAGGGGACTTCTGCTCAAATTGCGGAGAACCACCGGGAGCATCAAACGGGTGGATAACAGAAAAAAATGATCCTCCCAATCCTGATTTACTTACAGCGCCAAGCTTGTGGAATGTTAAAATTTTCCATAAGGATTTTTCGCAGGAATTAAACGGTACAATTGAAGAGGTCACCTCTGATTTTTCAAGATTTACCTCCTCCGGCAGTCAATCAATAAGAGTGCGGGCAATCAGAAGATTTTAATCGTAAATGTGGTTTTTTTGAACTGTTGATGTATATTAGTATGGAGGTGTATTAATGAAAAAACAGATAACTCAAATTTTGGTGGTTGTTGTAATCATCTCCTTGGCACTTTGTGCCTGCAAACATGTGGATTCAGCGGCGCAGGCTGCGGCAGATGCAGAGATTATCGATCGCGGTACTGCAAATTTTCTCAGTATATCCGCCCGTGCTTTTGGTTCTGCGGCGGAAAATATAACTCCTGAACAGGAATATTATATCGGCAGGGCGGTAGCGGCTAATATTCTTTCCAATTATAGGCTCTGGAACGGGGATCCAAATCTTACTTCCTACTTGAACCTTATCTGCGCCGCAATTGTAATTAATTCGCCCAATCCTTCACTTTTTAATGGATACCATGTAGTAATTCTGGACAGCAGTGAACTTAACGCCTTTGCAACTTCCGCAGGGCACATTTTTGTAACGCGCGGTTTAATTAACGTAACCAAGACAGAAGACGACCTTGCAAGCGTTATTGCTCATGAGGTCGCTCATATTCAGCTTCAGCACGGCATAAAATCCATCAAATCCAACCGTCTTACAGAGGCGCTTTTTATAACAGCCGCTGCAGGAATTGGTAACGCGATGGGTATGGATGCAGAGGAACTTAGCGATGTATTCGGCGAATCTGTCGGCGAAATAGTACAGACAATGGTTGGCAGCGGTTATTCCAGAGAACAGGAATATGAAGCGGATATCGCGGCAATGCATTTATTGGCTGCCGCCGGTTATCAGCCTTCGGCTCTTATCGATATGCTTAACGAGATAAAGACAGTTCATGCACCCGGTTCCGGTTTTGGGAAGACCCACCCTGCTCCAATATCACGCATATATTTTGCCCAAAGAGCGCTTAACCGGTTTCAGGTTGCCGACAACAGGCTTGAAAGGCAGGGACGTTTCAATCAGGCGCGGAATTTAGGCGTAGCGGCGCAATAGGCATTTTTTTACTATCTCGTAATTTATATAGGAAAACCGCTTTTTTTTATTATATTTTGTGGTATAATTAATGTGTATGAGAGCAAATATAGTTCATGCATCAATTTTGGCTGTTTGCAGCCTTTTTTTCGCCGCTTGTTCAATTAATAGTCTTGCGATGAATTTGGTGGCAGATGCCCTCACAGGCGATGGAAACGCAGATGTCTTTACAGGCGATTCTGACCCGCAGCTTGTCGGCGATGCCATTCCTTTCGCAATCAAAATGTACGAAGCGCTGCTTTCTCAAAACCCAAACCATCAGGGGCTTATTAATACAACAGGATCGATGTTTGTCATGTACGCCAATGCCTTTATCCAGGGGCCGGCGGAAATGCTTCCACAGTCACAGCATGAAGAACGTGTGGCAGCCATGACCCGGGCAAAGAATATGTATCTAAGAGGACTCGGGCATCTTTACAGAGGTTTGGAGTTAAAATATCCCGGCTTTAGCACAGCTTTCAGAGAAGGACGCCTTGCGCAAATACTTGCAAGAATGAAAAAAGAAGATGTGCCTGCTCTGTATTGGTCTGCGGCAGCCGGGCTTTCGGCATTTTCGCTTAATCCCTTCGATCTGGATCTGGGACTTAGAATTATGGAGTTTTATTCGCTTGTTGAACGCGCATATGAACTGGACCCTGATTTTAATCATGGCGCACTTGACGAATTTCTTTTATTGTTTCATGCGTCAGTTCCGGCAGGCATGGGCGGCGACCCTTCGCGCGTAGAAACTTATTATGAACGCGCTGTGGAAAAATCAGGCGGAACTTCCGCTGGCGTTTATGTATCTTATGCGCAATCAATCTGTATACCTTCTCAAAATTATGATAAATTTAAAGAGATGCTGGAAAGAGCTCTTACCATAAATGTTGACGAGAATCCTTCCAACCGTCTGGTTAATATTATTTCTCAGCGCAAGGCGCAGTATCTTTTGGATCACGCGCCTCAGTATTTTTTCATGTTAGGTTCGGATGATGACTGGGATGATGAAGACTGGTAGAATAAATTAAGGAGCGTTTTATGAAAGTAAATTTTAGACAGATTCTTTTCCTTTCTGCGTTGATGTTTTTTGTCTTTTCAAGTTCTGTGTTTGCTCAAAGGCTGACAGTAAGGCTTGCATCCCTTGTTCCCGAAAACACCGCATGGGGTCAGTCTATTAACCGCCTTGCCGCTGAATGGTCGCGCGTAACAAACGGGCAAATTACCGTAACGGTTTTTCATGGAGGAACTGCAGGAGACGAAGCGCAGGTTCTTTCGCTTTTAAGAAGTAACCAAATACAGGCGGCAGTCTTAACCAGCATGGGATTGAATTCAATTACGCCCGAAGTTATGGCATTAAGTTATCCGTTTCTTGTAAGGAACGACGCCGAGCTTACGGAAGTTCTTCGCGTAATTAAACCTGACCTTGACGCAAGGATGCAAAGAAGCGGATTTGTTACTTTGGCATGGGCTCGCGCAGGATGGGTAAAAATATTTTCAAGAAATCCGGTTATTGCTCCCGATGACCTTCGAAGGGTAAGGCTTGCTTCTTCTCCCGATGAACAGCAGATGATCGACGCTTTTAGAACATTAAATTATCAAATTGTTCCCACTCACTTAACAGATTCATTAACCGCGCTTCAAAGCAGCAGAATTGACGCATTGTATATAAGCCCGGTTTTTGTCGCGGGGAACCAGTTGTTTGGTATTGCGAATAACATGACAAGCATCAATGTCGCTCCTTTTATGGGCGGCATTTTAATGAACGAAGTAACATGGCGGCGAATCCCTGACAGATTCAAACCTGCGCTTATGGAAGCATCAAGGCGGGTAGAAAGAGATATCGAAGCGTCAATTGCAAACCTGGAAACAGAAGCTGTTAATACAATGGTAAGATACGGTCTTAGGATTCATGAGCTTACTCCCGCGCAGAATCAAGTATGGTATGACGATACAAGCAGATTTGAATCAAGGCTTATTAGCGGAGCGAATCCCGTTTTTAACAGGGAGTTTTATACAAGGATCAAAAATATCCTGACAGAATTCAGAAGCAGAGGAAGATAAGCAAGTGGAAGCGCAATCACAGCAATTTCATACGATTATTTCAGAGAATCTGGATCATTTCAGAGAGAAACCGACAGGGATAAGAGCAGTCCTGTATGGTATCGAGGATTATTTCTGCATAGCTGTTATAGTGTTGATGGCTGTTTTTCCCATAATGGAATTTTTTGCGCAATTCTTTTTTAAAACAGGCATCCCTGCGTCTTCCGGTCTTATTGTTCATTTTTTATTATTTTCAGCATTACTCAGCGGAATGATCTGCACAAGAAATGAATCGCATCTTGCAATTTCTCTGGTGCAGTATATTCCTGAGGGTCCGATACGCGGCAAGTTAAAAGTATTCAGTAATCTTGTTTCTGCTTTTGTTTCGATAATAATCGCATGGTGTTCCATTTCTTTTATAAAGATTCAGCTTGCCGATAAAATGATAGGCGTAATTCCCGCGAGGGTTTTGGCTGTAATTATTCCTTTTGCATTTATTATAATTGCTTTTCGTTTTGCAAGAAGGGCAAGATTAACGGGCTGGAAAATAATTATCCCTGTAATTATTCTTTTACTTGGAACTTTAGCTTCTTCTCCTGTTATTGCAAAAATTCTTTGGGGTTTTGAAAAGCCTGATACCTTACCTGTCCATATTTGCCAGCTTTACGATTATTGCGTTGCTGGGGAGCCTTGTTATGAATCCGATTATTGCGGAATCGACAAAATGTCTTACGATTACATACGTATAATTTCATTTTTAAAAGTGCCTCTTATTATTTTCTTTGTCATTGCCGCTTTTTGCGGAACTCCTTTGTTTATTGTGCTGGGCGGACTTTCTCTTGTGCTATTGCAGGTCTTGCATATGGATCCGTATTTGGTTATAGACGGAGCTATGGATACTGTTGCAAATAACATTTATTCAGGGCTGACAAACGAAAAAATTATCGCGATTCCTCTTTTTGCTATCGTAGGTTTTATGCTTTCCGAAAGTAATGCAGGGCAGCGTTTAGTTAATACATTTACGGCGTTTTTTAGCTGGCTTCCCGGCGGAATAATTATTGTAACAGTTGTTATCTGCGCATTTTTTACGTCTTTTACAGGAGCTTCGGGCGTTACCATTTTGGCGCTGGGCGGTATATTGTACGCGATACTAAGCGACCATTTAAAGTATCCGCAAAAATTTTCAATAGGACTATTAACCTCTGTAGGAAGCATAGGTCTTTTATTTCCGCCCAGCCTTCCTTTAATTTTAGTTGGAACCGTCCTAATGATTGATGTGCGCCAATTGTTTCTTGGCGGAATAATTCCCGGTTTTATTCTTGTAATAGCGATGATTATTTTTGGAATAGTCATTTCTATAAAAACAAAAATTCCTGTCGAAAAATTTGAATTTAAAAAAGCTATGACAAGTTTAAAAGATTCAAGCCTTGAAATTCTTTTACCAATACTTTTAATTATCGCGTATTTTACAGGAACTTTAAATTTAACACAGCTTGGAGCCGCCGCCGTTATTTATATTTTTATTGTTGAGGTTTTTGTTCACCGTGATATTAAAATAAAAGACGTAAAAAAAATATTTGATAAGGCAGTTCCGATTATTGGCGGCGTCCTTTTAATCCTTGCTTTGGCAAACGCCTTTTCCTCGTTTATTGTATTCACAGAAGCGCCCGCAAATGTTGCAAGATGGATGCATGAAGCAATTTCGTCAAAATGGATTTTCCTTTTGATATTAAATGCTGCGCTTTTATTAATCGGCTTATTCCTTGACATGTTCTCTGCAATTTTAATTGTTCTTCCTCTTCTTGTTCCGTTAATGGAAGTGTTCGAAATAAACCCAGTGCATTTGGGTATTATTTTCCTTGTCAATCTTGAGGTTGGATATATAACGCCGCCTGTAGGGCTTAACTTATTTTTATCGTCATATCGTTTTCAAAAACCGTTTGTCGAGATTTGCAAATATGTCGCGCCATTCCTTCTTGTGCGCCTTGTAGTTGTGCTTCTTGTTACATATCTGCCGTGGCTTAGCACATGGCTTGTAAACGTTATAATGAAATAAGTTATTCTTTTAACTTATTAATTTGTTTGGGCAGCCAGTATAATTTACCGATTTTCCATTTGTATGCTTTTTCTTGGTTAATTGTTATAGGCTGCCAGTACATATTTGCAACAGCTGCCGCTTTAAAGGAAAGAGGTTCTCGCAAAGGCGCAAAGACGCAAAGTTGTTCAGGAAGAATAGAAACCACGGAGGACACGGAGTAACACGGAGTTTTAAACATCAAACTTGTCCCGATTATTAATGGTGATAATAATTTTTTTATTTTTTCTGCGTTTATTTCCGGCAAGGAAGACGGAAGAAGAAAATCTATTTTTGGACCGTATAAATTCAATTCTTCGTTAAATGCGGTGCAATCGGCATCTGTGATATTGAATTTTTCGCCGCCATTTTGGTATCTTAATGCCTTAGCAGCCAGCTTTAATTCTTCAGGTTTTAACGGTTTAGCAAGGGAAGCAATCGGTGAAACGTACGGAAAATCGTATGTTCCTGCTAACCCCTTAAAGTTTTTTTTTATTAATAATCTTGAATCCCTGTGCGGAACCAAGACGGCAAAATATTCCCTGTTTTTTTTCCTTTTCATAATTTAAAACCCATGTTACAATAATTATACGGAGAATAGCCATGAAATATAAGACTAAAATACAAGTAGAACGATTTACAGAAATCCTTTCAAAGTGGGAAGGGGTGGAATGCATCACTTTAAACGAAGCCGCTTTATCGGATACTTTAGACCCATATTTTGCGCTTATTCTTGATGTGTTTTGCAGCGGAGCAATTCCAAAAGCGGAAGAACGCTGCCGTCTTTACGGCGATGATGTCGCCGCTTTTGAGAGCGCAGGTCAATCCGAAAAAGACCGCTTTTTAATCGGGGATATTCCTGTGCGCCTTGAATTTAAAAAGACCGCAAAAATTGACGAGCTTTTAGATATCGCCTGTTCCAATCAGGAATCGTTATGGCTTATTAAAGACGCAGGCACTTATGGTTTTTACCGTCTTGCAAACTGCGATATTGTTTTTTCGCGTTCCAACTGGATACATGACATAAGAAAAAAACTTGAGAATATCGGCGGTCAATTTTGGAAAGAGATGCGAAACGCTGTGCAGTCAAAAATGGAACATTTCCTTTCCGATCTTGGCGCTGCATGTTTCCAGAACGACAAGTTTCACTATTTAATTGCCTCGGCAGGATTTATAAAAACTGCCTGCCTCACTCTTTTTTGCATTAACAAGCGCTTTGAACCTTCTCATCGCGCTTATTATAAACAAGTCAGCGAACTGCCTACGCTTCCCGAATCATTTTCCGCTGAGTTTCAAACATTTTTGGATACCTCAACAGAAGCCGATTTGGATTCACGGTTTTATCTGGCAAAATTGATTGCGCAAAAAATTGTTATGCTTTAAAAAGTGGAATATATGGAAAAAAATAAAATTTTAATATTGGTTCTGACATCGATTGGCTGTTTATTGCCGATTTGCTTGTCGGCTTTTGTATATAATAAATTACCGGAACAACTTGTAATGCAATGGAACTTTGAAGGAAAACCTAATTGGTATGCTAATAAGGCAATCGGAGCTTTTGGTTTGCCGGGTTTCTTTATGGTTGTAAATATTATCACTAATATATTCTTTCTATATAAAAGTACCAAGCGGAAAAATATGTCTAAAGCGATGCAAATATTTACGATGTGGTTAATGCCGTTTATTTCCTTAATTATCATGCCGTTATTTTTATTTAAAAACCTGGGTTTAGATGTGCCGATAAAAATGATCGTGTTAGGTTTAGTTGGCATTCTTTTAATTTTTATAGGCAGCTATATGCCGAAAATCGGGCAAAATAATTTCATCGGCATAAAAATAATGTGGACGCTTAAAGACAATGAAAACTGGGATAAAACGCATAAGTTGGCAGGAGTTTTATGGATTGTCTGCGGAATGCTGCTTCTTATTACGGCATTTCTTCCATTAGAAAATATAATCGGGATAATTATTATTATTTCAATATTACTGGTTATGATTACTTTGCCTGTCATTTATTCATTTATTTTGCATAAAAAGTCTAAAACCTATTGACATACGGGTTACCCTAATATATACTAGCCGTATATATGGGGGGTTCCCTTTGTATAAATAAACCAAAAGGAAGGGTTATTATGAAAGAGAAAGAAAGAGTAAGGGAAATGAATGAAATAATCGAGATGCAAAAAGCCGAAGAAGCTAAACACGAACAAGGTATAAACGAAATTGAGAATACCGTTAAAAGAGAAGAAGAAGAATATAATGCCAAGATAAATAAAATGGAAGACGAACTGTTGGAAGAACAGGACAGAGTAGGAGTTTTTAACAAACCAGGTTCTAATAACTAATTTGCCGGTTTAGCGTAAACATACGCAGCTTCACAGTTGCGTATGTTTTACAGCATGTGTATGATTTTGTATACACTTGATGGAAATTTAGTAATTTTCCACCGGTGATGGTGCCCGTCCCGGGGAGGATGAATAAATTATTTCCAATAATTAAAAATTTGCGTCTAACAGGATTAAAATAATAAAAACAGGCTATTCTTTGAAAATTTAAGGTTTAATTCCCATTATTTGGATTTTATCTATTTGCCTCTGTCTTAAATATATAGTATATTGGAATTCATGAAAATATGATAATAATTTTGGAATTTTTACCGTGTTTAAGTGAACAGCCGATTGCGGCGGGAGAAGCGAATGCCGGATATTAATAATACTTTTATGGAAAAGTTCAGGGCTCTTGAGCGCAGAAAGAAAATGTCAGATACGCTGAATATGGCGGCTATGGTTTTTCTTTCCAATAGTACAGAGACATTTAATGAAATGATGTCAACAGGCGTTGGTTTAATTGCAGATATGGCGGATTTGAACAGGGTTAGCGTTTGGCGCAACAATGTTCATGACAATGTTCTTCATACTTCGCAGATTTACCGCTGGGATAGAGAGCTGGGCGGCACAACAGAACCCTTACCTACGCTTACGAATATTACTTATGAAAGAATGGCGGCAAGCTGGGAAAAAATTCTTTTAAACGGCGAGTCGATTAACGGACCTGCAAAAATGCTCCCCGAGAATATGATTTTAATGGCGCACGGGATCGTTTCTGTTTTTATAACGCCGATTTTTATAAAGGGAAATTTTTGGGGCATGCTGTTTTGCAGCGATAACCATAACGAGCGCTATTTTGACGAAGACTGCGCGGAAATGCTGCGCTCCGCCGCGTTTTTATGCGCAAACGCCGTTGTGCGCGCCGAG
>JGI24695J34938_10001615_pt1 | contig 18924 bp, 21 predicted proteins | sample TergutCo191P3_FD_34938 | JGI IMG/M metagenome (IMG submission 34938)
GTGCGTCCGATCTCATCTTTTTAATTACGCAGCCTATTGCGTACCAACGTCGAATTCCTGATTAGAAGATTTCCAAACAAACAGTCAGGCGACGACCAATGATTGCTCATTGGATTTGTATCATTCTAAATTATTAACACCGAAAAGTCAACAGAGTATCGTAGAAAATTTAAGAATAATAAAAAAAGCACAGCGTTACTCTGGGGTTGTAACGCTATGCTATAAACAAGAAGGAATAGGCTCCTTCTTATTTTGCCAATTCATGTCGAAACAGGTATTGGCAGATGTTTCCGCTCACTCATTCATTCTATCAAACCGATCATGTTTTGCAATAGGGAAGATCGCCACACTGCCGATTTGTGGGACTTTGCTCTCAGTACGGCACAATGTACCAATCGCCCTTCAACTGCCGCACACAAGCGAAACAGTGTGGCAAAAACAAAACCGGTGGGGTTGGGATATTAAGAGCGAGCAAAACTTAATAGGGCATTGAGAACCGTAATATGCTCCCAATTAAGTTCGCTGCAAAATCTAATAACGCTCCCAAAAGGACGTATTAAGAGACAGGCGACGGAGTAGGAAGAGCGGACATGACGTAATAGTCTTTGCCATAAAACCTAACGTTTCTTGCCCCAAGCCCCACACTCCCCGAATGTCGGCTTCTTTGTTGACAAGGTACAAAAGTACCAATGCCCCTCCGAAAGCCCCGCTGAATCGGTTGTGTGGCGAATGTCCCCCGATCTTGCGAAACGAAGTACGAAGGGCAGGATTCCACGCCGATTTTGGGAGGAAACCGTTTTTCATTTACGGATCAGGTTTGCCGGGTCGGCGATTCCACGCTTCGACAATAAGACGTAACGCTTCTTTGAAGTCTTCCTCATTATCTTCTGCGTACCATGTTTTAGATTGCATCTCGCAAATACCTGTTACAGTATCATCCTTATGTGCCCAACATATCGCATATAATCTATGCGGATGATTAGGAATGTGCTCTGGGACAAAAATATGAATAATACGAGGACGTTCCCGCCCACAATGTGCGCACGGTAAAAGAGATTTTTCAGCATCGTCAATGAGCGATTTTAACGTAACTCCATTCGCCAAATCCAATGTCGTCTGGATCGTTATATCTGTATGTTCTTTAATCAATGTTTTCATAAATTACTCCTGCTTTGATTGTAGGTTTCATTGGTCTAGCCTCCTCTGTCTTACTTCGTTGTTTCGGTATTATCATCGATTCCCGTTCGAGTCAATCATAGGAATCAATCGCTTTTTCTGTCTGCTGCTTTCTTGTCCGATTTCTCTTTGTCCTGCTGTCTTCATGCACACCGGCACCGGTCGGGCGAGGAGAATGTCCAGTACGGTTCTTGACCTTAATTTTGATTGTAAAACCTCGTTTCTTTTTCATTCTTGTTCTGCCTTGAAATTGTAAAGTGGTTTTATCGTCTTAATGATTGTCATTGTATCGCTGCTGTTTTCAATAATTTCCTGCATCGGTTTATAAGCAAATGGGGCTTCATCAATGGTGGCACGATTCACCGTAGTCGAAAAGACACCTTTCATCGCTTTTTCGTATTCCGTGAGCGTGATCGTTTGTTTCGCAGCCGACCGGCTCATCACACGACCAGCACCATGCGGAGCGGAGTAATTCCAATCGGCGTTGCCTTTGCCCCGACAAAGAATGCTGCCGTCCCGCATGTTCATTGGTACTAATATCTGCTCGCCGTCTTGCGCTGACACTGCCCCTTTTCGTAATATCTTCGTATCAAGGTCAATGTAGTTGTGAACCGTTGCAAATTCGTCCTTAATTTTGAACTTGATCTTCTTGGACAAATCCCGAACAATGGCTCTACGATTTATGTCGGCATATCGTTGAACGATTCCCATATCGTGCAAATAGTTGTCCATGTTTGCATCTTCCAAATAAGCCAGTGCCCTGTTCGCACCTTTTCCAGTGCGTCCCAGAGTATTGGCAGCCACGTTCTGATAATACTCGCATACCTGTTTCCCTAAATTGCGGCTCCCGGAATGTATGATAAGGTATAACTGCCCGTCGTCGTCCTGCCCTATCTCAATAAAATGATTACCGCCGCCCAACGTACCAATCGAGAGAGTCGCCCGGTTGATGTCAACGTGTTTCGCACAGCGAAGCATTGTCAAATCAATCTCTTCGTTATAATGATGTGGGGTGGAGCGGATGTTAAACCCAGCAGGGATTTCCTGATGTGCTGCTTTATCGAATTGATTGAAGTCGATCCGTTTGTCCTGAACCAATGCCACATGCATGCCGCAACCGATGTCAACGCCGACAAAATTAGGAACCACTTTATCGGTGATAGTCATTGTCATTCCAACTGTGCATGCGATTCCCGCATGGCAATCCGGCATCACACGGATTGTACTGCCCGCAATGAACGGCTGGTCTAACAAATGCTGTATCTGTGCAACGGCACTTGATTCCGCATGATCAGTGAACACCTTCGCCGTATTGTATTTTCCTGTTAGTTCAATCATGATTGTTTCCTCCTGCACTGCACATCTTTTCAATCAACTCGACCATAAACTCTAACTCATACTCAAGGGTCATACCGGTCAATTCCAACCGGGCTACGTATTGGTCGCCAACCTTTTTACAAGACAATAACTTAAATGTATCTTCTTGTCCCAAAAGGTAAAGGGAAACTATATGACAAAGCCGAATAAACAGGATGTCGGTCTGATTTCTACCAAAGTTATCCGGTATTTCACGACCACCCAACCACACTTGGTCTGCGTAATAATACAAACTACCGTCTTCTAATTTAGGGTAGCCATACGAGGTAATTTCAATATCACCATCCCTTGACAGAAAAAACATATCATCTGAATTTCTATCACAAATTGTTACCATAGTTTTATTCCCTTCTTTATCTATCGCCATTTTAGCGAAACTCCTACAATATCAAATAACCCCGCATCTTTCGACAATCCTACCAAACAAGCGTAACGGGTCTGGATTCTCGTTAGATTCAGGCACTCTTGCCGACAACAGAATCCATAGTAATCTTTGCCAGTACCCGACCCGTTACGCCCAAATAGTTCATTGCTTTGCCATCGCCTCCCGTAAAATATGTTTTTTCTCTTCCGAGTTGGTAACATCCAGCGGTGTTTTGCCGTCATCATTTTTCGCATGGACATTGACACCCTGCGCAATCAGGTATTGCAAAACTTCAATGTTGGCATTGAACATGGCGGCACGGTGTAGCGAAGTATCACCGAAGCAGCCTTTCGCACACGCATGGACATCAGCACCCTGTGAGATCAGGTATTGTACAATTTCTAGCGACTTGCATCTCCCCGCCGCCCAGTGAATCGGGGTAAAGCCGTACATTCCCTTCACATTGACATTGATCCCCATCTTCTCGATGAAGTATTTCACGTCGTTGACGAAACCGCTGTCGGCGGCTCTAAAAATGTTGGCGAATGATGCGTTAATCGGCATCAACGGTTCGACTGCTGGAACCGCCAGAACGGACGTAATCCAATCCCAGTTGACCGATGCTCCGCTTCCCGGAACCAATACGGCGGCTCCGGCTAATGTGCTTCGTAAAAATTCTCGTCGTCTCATGTTATTGCTCCTTTCGTAAAAATGGTTAATAGTTGTTATCCGGGGATTGCGATTCGCTACATTCCCGGCTCGTTGTTTTGCAATCTTGCGATTGCGGCGTTGATGCTCGATGTTTGCTCTTTGTTGCTCTTATGAATTTTGGAGAGCAACAGCAAAACCTCTTGGAGTTTTTGTTCCGCTTTCTCAAACAATGCGTCATCCGACGTGCCATGAAGAGATGCTTTTTGTATCCCCTCAAAGAAATCGTATCGAAAACAAAGGGACATACAACCACGAACTCCCGCCATCGCCATTTCAAATACAAGTACAACGACCGCTTCGTTCGGTGCCACAATCTGAACGATTTGCGGGTTGCTCTCAACTTGAACCACACTGAAATTCAATTTCAATTGGAACACGTCTTCCCAAGCGTGTTCCAGTTCTTTGAGGAACTCATCGGTTAGTCGCCGGGCGATACACGATTCCCCTTCGTTCAAAGGTCTTTTTGGTGCTTGACGGTAATATGTTGGCAACCATCCCCCATCGCTACCGCCGAGCATCCGGTCGATCATCGGATAGATAATCGACGGGGTAATATCGAGAATCATGTTGCATTCAAGCGGTTCGACTCGCAACAGATTAAGGTAAGTTGGACTATCGAGACCAAAGAGAAACTCACTGTACGCCAATTGGTCAACGCTTGTCAATTTGACATCGACCGATGTCTTCAACATAGCGGAAAGTTTGGCGGCACATTTTCGTGAAAAACCCTCGTGCATGGTTTGGAGGTTTTTCAGTTGCTCACTGTTAAGTCGTCGATTCCCTAATTTGCTCCATTCGTTCCCATCATTGTAGAATGGCTCGCCGTCGTAACCCTCTTCCACTGCGATTTCTGCCGCAACGAGAAATTTGATGAGTTCTGCACTCTTATTCTCGTGTACCGCTTTACGAAGTGGTGTTTCGCAATCGCTATCTGATTTATAAACCCTTGCACCGTTTTGAATGAGAAATTTTGCGAACTCAATGTTCTCATTGATTGCCGCCACATGGAGCAGGGTCGCTCGGTATTGACCCGCACTTTTGTGTAACCCGAATGGTTGGTATCCCGACATCATGTCGAGCAGGTCTTCTACTTCTTCTTGTGTTAGAATCGAAGAGTCATTTGTTAAAGTCAAGGAAGGATCGACCGGCGTATCCGTTTTCAGTAAGACATTCGCTCCCGGTGCAATCGCTCCCTGCCGAGCAAGTTCTTCGAGTTTCTCGGCGGTAACGGGTTCCTGTAACTGCCCGTCCTTGTTGCAGTAATACCAAACGCTGTCGTTGTTGCAAGTATAAGTTGTCATGATTTTCTCCTTTCGTAAAAATGGTTATTGCTTCTCTTTGCTGTCCGCTTCCTCAAGCAACGCACGAATCTCTTCCCGTGTTGTAGCCTGCTTTAAGGACTCTCGGAACGTGTCGTCTCTTAACCGAATGGTGAGATGTTCCAATATCCTGAGATGATCACCGGGGCGATCCGGCGGCGAAATCACCGGGCAAAAGATGTGTGTTTTCTCTTCATCGATACTACCGAAATCAATGCCTGCGGCACTAACAGCAATAGTCCCAATGGTACGCTTCACATTTGGATGTTTGGTTTCTGGGGTGGCAATTCCTCTACCCATAGTCGTCGAGCCAAGTTCTTCCCGCCTGATAAACCGTTTCATGATTTCTTCGTGCGCCTCTTTTTCTATACCGCCAGCATCCAACAAGGGCTGAACTATTTCACGGATCACTCCTTGTATGTCGGTCGCCTTGATCTCTGGATTGATGGCATCAATCAAAATGTAATCGGAAAATTTCATTGCTCTGCTCCTTTCGTAAAAATGGTTGTTGATATTATCTCCCAAACGTGTATAATCCTGCCTCGTGGTCTGACAGGTTTTGTCGTACCTGACAATTTTTCGTTCATCAAACGTACCGGACACAGTAATATCCCTGTTCCCGGCATCGCCGGATACGGTCAAAAACCCCCATAAATATGGACGGGTGTACCGCTATGTCAAGTATCAATTCACGATCCACTACGTAAGAATGACGTACCGCCAGAGTCAACTGAGAATCGAAAACTGCCGAAAACACCCAAAATTTGTAAATTTAGGCAAAACAGGCAAGCAAATTCCCCGTTTTGGCACCGGTGCTGTGTCAATCGCTGTATCAATGCCATAGTACACCTGCTCCACTGGCGGCGGCAAGAAAACCGGCGTTGCTGTACCAGATTCCCCCCTGCATGATCACTGCGCCGATGTTGAAAATCTTGCCGTTGGGATAGAGGAACGCCCATTTGCTCCCCGTTTCATTCAGCAACACCTTCTGGTTTTTCGGGACGCTGTACATGTACCGCCCCTGTTCTTTGCATTCCTGCCAGTAGGGAGCGATCCGGCGTTCGATGTAACTCATCGTGTCGCTGTAATCCTTCTTCGTAATATGAACGTCCCGGACGATTCCATTGTGAGCGATGGCAACGTCGGTGCGAACCTTTTGCCGTTTCAAGTTTCCGGCGACCGGGAATGGGTGGCAGTTGCCCGGCGAGGTACTGCCATGCGTGGCGAATCGAAAATGAAAGACGCAGGCTTGATCGACGAGTGTATCGAAGTTGATGCCGCCGATGAACTCGTCCCACGCCATGAATCCTTTGCGGATATAAACGGCTCCGCCATTGGCAACAGCATATCCGGCTCCGTGTGGGTTGCGCTCCCAGCAGTTCCGCAAGGTGAGGATCGACGGAAAGGGAACTCCGGCAGGTTTTGACATAATGATACACATTGATATTCTCCTTTGAAACAATAGAAACAATAAATTGATAAATGGGTTAATGGGGGCTTGTCGCCCCCGATCTATGGGTTATGCTTGGGTGTCGTATTGCTTGGCAAGTTTGCGGAACATTTGGCGAATCTCCTTTTGAGAAATTTTGTTACTGATCCAGCCGTAGGCTCGTTGATGAGCCGGTGCTGCGCCACGATTGATCCAGCAGAGATAGGCGAGGAGTCGTTCGGTCTCGGTCTGTCCGTTGCCAGCCTTCTTCCATACGCCGATGGGGTTCTTGCCGTCCCACTTCGGCAGCCGCTTGGCGGTGAGTGCTTTCTCGACTACTCCGAGCGAGACCTGCACCCAGCCGACGATCTTGGTTGCGTTGAGCGAGCCGGAAAAACATCGAAACTCAACCGTTCCTTTTCCGCCGGGCATCAGGTTGTTGATATTGAGAAGTTTGTACCGGCGACCAGCAGACTTGAAAGCGTTGGCGTTCCGGTGTTCCTTCACACTTCCACAGTAAGAACCTTGCTCCCGACGCTTGGTGCCGGTGATCGCATACATTCCTTTTTCAAGGTAGGCGGCGGCGTTGATGAGTTTCGTCAACTCTTGTGCGCTCTTCCCTTTGAATCCGACATGGACATGGACTCCGCAGGAGGAGTTCACGGCATGTCCCTTCTCATTCAGGATTTTGATGACCTCGATGAGTTGGATGATCCCGGCTTCGCCTCGGAGTACCGGGGAGACGATTTCGACAGCGACATGTCCGGCTTTATCGGTGCGGATACTGCAATCATTCTTGGCGACCCAGCCTTCCGGCAGATAGGGGACTTGTTCGCCGGTCGAGTGGTAGCCGCCGATGTGGAGTCTGTTGGTACGGGGGCAGGTGGTTTCGATTTCAACGCCGAAGGTAAATTCTTGGGCGATTCCGTTGGTGTCGGTCGTGTTTCTCGTCGATTTGGTCATGGGTCTGGGGTACGCTGGGCGTGTTTGTGATTGCTTCGTTAAGTTAAGGGCTTCGTTAAGTAAGGAAGCAAGACCGGCAGAGTCAACTAGAAACTTTTGACCAGCATTTGAGCGGGCATTGTTACGAAGACCGCCACAAACGGCGCACAAGAGGCTCTTTTGTCCGCAGGGCTAAAGCCCAACCGATTCCCCAAAGCCGCACTTGGGCGATTCAGTGCGGCGCAAAGCGTGAACCGGCGGAATTGGAATCAAGAAAAATAGAACAAGAGGGACTCTATGCCCTCCAAGACGGCATCACCGGTACTCTGTCGAAGAAAAGAACGTTTACAGAAATTTTGCCGTTTCTCTGCGAACGGTATCATTGTCCGAGCAATCCCCCGAACGAGCCGGTCATCGTCATCGCTGCTCCGGTGATCGGGCTGACAATGCCGATTGCGGGGTTGCCGATTATGGAAGTGCAGTTGTGAGTCGGCATCGTCCCGGATCGACCGTTACCAAAAAGCGTGTTAAGATTTTCGGTTTCAGGGTCGTAGTACGAAAGATCATTGACAGTGTCGCCGCCGTGAATGGCGGTTTCATCTTTCGACTTGTCAAAACATCGGCTCCAATGTCGCATCTTGTATTGGTGTGTGTGGAAGTTGCGTCCACTGCTTCGTCGTATTGTACCAGAATAATAAACTGTCGCAAGAAGTTTGCGATTCATTTCTATTGAAACATCATCATTTTGCTCGATACTTCTTAGTACGCTTTTGTATCAATGCTCGAACAGGCATCGGCAAACTCTTCCGGGTAGTGGGCTTTCAAGTATGCTGTCATATAAGCAATGTGGGCATAAGCAACGGCGTGGGATTGATTGAAGCCGTAAGGAGCGAACTTTACAATCTCGTCAAAAATTGCAACGCCGGTTTTCATGGTTGGATTGTTTTCCCGAAAACCTTCAAGGAACCGCTCACGGAATTGGCTAAAATCCCTCTTCATGAAAATTGCCTTGATGCAAAGATACGCATCGCCAAGCGGAATGTTGCCGAGACGGTTCAGTATTTGCATAATCTGCTCCTGATAGACCATGACACCGTAGGTTTCGCTCAAAATTTCTTCCAAGATGGGGTGCAGGTACTCAACAGGTTTCATACCATGCTTGACGGCAAAGTATTGATCAACCATTCCTCCTTCCAAGGGACCGGGACGATACAAAGCCAACACCGCAACAATATCTCGGAATTTATCCGGCTTCAAACGTTGAAGTAATTCACGCATGCCGCCCGATTCCATTTGAAACACGTCCTTCGTTTCAGCACGAGAAAACAGGTCGAATGTTTGCGAGTCATCAAGAGGGATTTTATGCGGCTCAATCGTTTTGCCCTTTGTCTCCTTGATGGTTTCGATAGTCTTTGCAATTTTCGTTAGAGTACGAAGTTCGAGAAAATCCATTTTGAGTACACCGGCATCTTCAATGTCATTGCCCAGTCACTGCGTTGCAACGGTGTCGTGATGATCTTTTCGCAACGGCACATAGTCAACGAGCGGTACGTCGGCAATGACAAAGCCGCAGGGGTGAACACCGGTGCTTCGAGGACTCAGCAAAAGTTCATTCGCAAAATTGAGCAGTTCCTTGACTTGTGGTTCATTTTTGTACCGGTGGTTGAGTTCGGCACTTTCCTCCAACGCTCTCCCAAGCGTCGGTTTTAGTACGCACGGGATAAGTTCCACCACATCGTCGATGAACGGAATCGGCTTATCGAATGCTCTTCCGATGTCTTTAATAGCCATCTTCAAACCGAATGTGCCAATGGTGCCAAGTGGTACAATGTTGTCTTTGCCATACTTTTCCATGACATAATCAATGATTTCCCCACGTCTGTCGTGATCGAAGTCAATGTCAATGTCCGGCATGCGGTTTTCGTCAAAAAACCGTTCAAACAGCAGACCGAACTCTAACGGACACACAGGCGATATACCGAGAACATGACAGACCAGCGAACCGGGAGAACTACCACGAGCCGTGTAGTAAATTCCCTGCTCTTCGGCGAACCGGGCAATATCGCCGATAATCAAAAAGTAATTCGCCTGACCGAATTTTTGAATCACTGCCAATTCTGATTCCAGCCGTTGCTTCGCTTTGTTGGCGAGCAGACTGTTGGTGTACCGTTTTTCAAATCCAGCAACGCAGAGTTCACGGAGTAATTCGTCTGCTGACTTTGCTGGTGGCAACGGAAAGACCGGATGGTGTCTTTTGGAATAGAATTTTTCAAAAATGTCTGGCTCAATGCGGTCAGCAATTTCGACTGTTCGATGGACAGCGGCATCCTGTCCTGAAAAGGCAGTGAACATTTCGGCTTCATTACGAAAAAAATGTTGATCGCTACCCATTTTCGGTCGGTCTTCGTCAGAGACTTTTTTGACGTTTTTGATGCAGAGCAGAATATCATGAATGTTCCAGTCCACTTGGTCAAGATAATGAATGTCGTTTGTCGCAACGGTTTCAATGCCAAGTTCCCGACCGATGCCAACCGTTTGCTCGAACAACGTCTCTTGCGCCTTGATGCCGTGATTACGCAATTCGAGATAATAGCGGTCGCCGAAAGCATCTTGATACCATTGGGAGGCGGTTTTTGCATTTTCGTAACCGCTGGTTGGATCGTCGGTGAGAAGGCGACCGATTTCTCCTCCAGCGAATCCGCTCAAACAAATTAAACCGGCATGATGTTTGCGCAGCAATTCCTTGTCGATAGTTGGCATGCCGCTAGTATCATTGAGAAAGGCAAACGACGAAAGTTGTATCAAGTTTCGCCAGCCTTCCTCGTTCATGGCAAGGAGCGTCAGACCATATCCGGCAACAACACTTTCGATGCCGAGAATCGGCTTGATCCCGTACTGCCGGGCACTTCGACAGAATTCCGGGATGCCATGCAGATTACAATAGTCGGTCAATGCCAGTGCGGGCATGTTGAGTTCGTTCGCTCGCTGCACCAGTTCGGCAGGACTTGCTGTACCGTTGAAAAATGAATAATAACTGTGGCAGTGTAAGTGGACAAATGGCATCATGTTTTTCCTTGTGTAAACGATAGTCGAAAGTTTCATGTTGTCAACGGGCTAATCCCTGTTCTTACCCAAGCAGGTATCCGCAAAGTACAGGGCAATCGCCAGCGGTAACAGCAGAATTGTGGCGGCAATGACCACAATCGTTACGGACGTTTTGTTGACCGCCTCTATCGCCGGTGTTGCCTTGTCCAACAAAGCGTCCAGATAATTCATTAGCCGCCAACCGTTACGATTGCTCATACGATTTCTCCTGAATTGTTTGCTATTGCCTTACGTGCAATGCGAAGTTTGGTTTCTCGCTCGACATATTCGGCGAATGGATCACGCTCCACCTGGTTGTTGCTGTCCGCTTCTTCAAGCAACGCAAAAATCTCTTCCCGTGTTTTAGCCTGCTTTAAGGACTCTGGGAGCGTATTATCCTTATCCTTCAATCGTCGGGTAAGATGTTCTATTACACGAAGAAAATCACCGGGAACATCTGTCGGCGCAATCAACATGAAAAAGAGATGTATTTTCTCGTCATCAATACTGTCAAAATCAATACCTTCGGCACTGACGGCAAGAGCCACAATGGTATGCTTCACACTTGGATGCCGTGCCTCTGGGAAGGCAATGCCCCGTCCATGATCACCTCCATAACTTGTCGAACCGAGTTCTTCTCGTTTAATGAGTTGCTTTACGATTCCTTCGTACTCCTCTTGTTCTATGCCGCCAGCATCCACAAGGGATTGAGCCATTTCTCGAAGCACGCCTTGTGCGTCAGTTGCCGTGAGTTCTGGATTGATGGCATCAATCAAAATGTAATCGGAAAATTTCATGTGTTCTCTCCTTATGTAAAAAATGATTGTTGGTTGTATCCAGAGATTACGCTGCGCACCATCCCCGGCTCTTGCTCCTGACTCCTACATTCTGACTCCTGACTCCTTTCACTGATACGTCTTCAAATCTCCTTCCTGTGTGCGGTTGATGAGTCCGTAACTCATATATGTCCAGTACCGTCGGTTGCCAACTTCGTAGGCACAAAACGGAGTCTGGTAGTACATCTGCACATAACCATTCCGCATGATGAACATCGTCGCCTTGTAGAGATCAATCAATTTCGTGTTCGGATAACGTTCGCTCACGACGGCATATTCATGCGGGGCGGTGTCGGCATAAGTTTTGGCAAACGTCCATGTCTCTCGTTCGATCCACTCGCAAAAATCGGCTTCCGTCCAATCCTTCTCGAACCGCTCGCCGGTGGGGTCGGCATCAATGCCGCCGATAAGCCGCTGCATTGTCGGATTGAGAATCCACGCATTCCCCGCCAGCACAATGCCGCTGTTCGGCTGCATCGCTTGTTCGATCAAAGGTTCGAGATCAACGTTGTCGGTGAAGACGAACGAATCATCGGCAATGAAAACCGGCTCATTGGGATCATAGTTTTTCGCTATCGCCTCGACTTGCTTTTCGAGCAGGTTGGTTCGGCTATCCCAGGGATAGGGCTGTCCTTCGGGAATCTCTTTCGGCGGCATAAATCGCCAGGGATAATGCGTATGCCACAGCACGAGTCGGTAATCCCGCCCCGGTTCAGCGGTACAACGTTTGCGTCGCCAAAACTCGAAGGACTTCATCACACGCCGGGAACGGTGGGTGGCGTTGATCCGATACGGTGCTTCTTCCAAGCAACTCGCCTCGTTCGGCATTTTACTCTGGTCGTCCGACCAGTCGATAAGTACAATCATTTTCATAGTCATTCTCCTTTTGATAAAATTTGATTTGTTTGCCTAATAACGATTAACCCACCGGATTCAATATGCTATCATCGTCATAAACATAGTTATTGTCAACTATTTCAAGACCTCTAAATACTGCACCAATACGTCCATCTAAGAACGTCATCACAACCGTTTTCATACCGGAAGGACATCTAGGGAGTGTTTTCCTGTAAGACTGTAATATTTCTACATCTGCTTTCAATGAATCCACACGTCCTTGTCGAAGTCGCTCCCTAAAGTATTCTTCAGTTTTCATAGTATCTCTCCTCCCTATTAAAATACTTTCTGCAATGATGCGATCAAACGAGTCGGCTCGCAATCGGCGGGTGAATGATCGCACGGAGCAAAGCCGAGAATTTTATCTCGAACCAATTCCGCCGCTTCCAATTCGCCGGTAAAAATGATTGCCTGTCCGGTGTTATGGGCTTCCGCCATCATCTGAATTGCCGATTCGGTGGTGCAGCCCAAGACCCGTAACAACACCGCCACAACATGAGTAATCGTGTTGTAATCGTCGTTGTGCAATAATACATGAAACTTCGGAGCCTTCTCCGGCTTCTCGCTTTCACTGTATTGATGCTTCCGCTCCATCGTCGGCAGTTCCATGACAGGTGTATCTGTTGTTGTCATTTCGATTTTTTCCTTTCGGTTTTAACGTGCCATTATCGCCATAAATTGCCGCCACTCATTTACTTTCGCCTCAAACGCTTTTCGGTATGCAGGATCAATGTTCGCATCGGGTTGTCCCATCGTCTTGTATGCGCTCTCAATCATACTATTGGTACTGCCAATAATAGATTTACAACTATCATTCATCTTTTCCATGAACTTTTCCGTTTTCTCCATTTTGGCATCCCACGCACCGGGCACACCGTACTGCTTCAATTCTTTCATATACCTCATTGCAGTATGATCAATATCCCGCCAATCGGTCTCCATTTTCAAATAATCCAATGCAAAATCAACTGCATCCAAAACGGTCTCATTCCCAAATGCACCGCCCATCCGCATGTCGGTATATCCGCTGGTCGGGTCATATCTATATTGATACGGCGCAGACTTCGACTGTTCGATGGCTTTGATGGTTTCTGCCATCGCTGCATTTAAATTAGCAAGGGCTTGTTTGGCTTGATATTTTTTGCCAAGGTTGCTTCGGCTCCCAACTTTTCCTGTCCGGTTTATATCGGCGATGTCCATTGCCAATTTCCAGTCTTCATCGTCTTTTGCACCCAAACACACGAGACCAACGAACACGGCAACGATCACCAGCAGTATAAACAGGATCAAAAGTATTGCAGTCATCTCAATTTTTCCTTTCCGGCGGCGTAAAATCCTCCGCCATGATACCTACGGACAGAGTCCCGCCAGAGTCAACGTAACGCCGGAACCGCCAAAAAACCATCATTTTGGGCAATTTCGGCAAAATGGGCAAGCCGAAATCCGCCGCTAGACGGGAACGCACCGGGGACGAAGGTGTTCCGCCGTCCCCGGAATGGCGAATCCAATTATTGTTCCGCAATCGTATCTCGCACATGATTGAGCGTTTCGATGATCTTACGGGCGACCTCATCGGGGTTTATCGTTTTGTAGTCTATCCCCGCTTTGGTGAGCGGAAAACAGTATTCATTTTTCCCAGTATTCTTGAAGCCACACCGTTGCAGCGCAGAATACAGGGACACATTTTTATCCCATATGGCAAGAAAAAACAGGCAGTCTTCTGGATGTTCTGAATGCTGAAAATGTTGCCATAGCCGTATATGGGCACCAATCCAGTATCCGCATTTATTTGCAGGATCATCCAGACCCCAGCCATAAAATTCTGGTTTGTCCTTGTTTTGTTGTTCACGAAGGGGCTTGCCTTGGCTATCGTAGCCATAGATACGCTGTTTGCTGTCGCATTTTGCTCGTATCTGAGCCACAGCGGATTTGACGGCTTCCCAGTTTCGTATGATGTCGTCTCTGGTTTTGATGTCTTCCGGCGACAGTTGCGGAGCGACAATGTAATCACGGAGTGCCTTGAACCAAAGCATGGCGGCTTCGTTTTCTGGTTGAACCGCTTTCAGTTTGTCCAGTACATTTTCCCACGTGAGTACGGAAAAGCGAAGTTGCTGCTTGTCGTAGTGGGCTTTTAATGCCCCTTCAAGTGCCGGGTCAGCAACAGCCCCAAGCGTTTCAGCGTCTGCGGTTTCTCGCAATAGCCTTGTCTTGTTTTGCTCCGTCGCCAACAGGCACAGATATTTGTCCTTCCTGTCCAATGCTTTCATGGCTTTTGCATAATCCGACAACTGCGAACCGACCACAGAACTCTCCCAAGGCTTGTTTTCGATGACGAGCATCCCATTCTTATCGTCCACTGAAAAATCCGGGCGGCAACTGTCAGAGCCGGGGATATACTGCTCTCGTATGATGGTGCCACTCCCAGCGGTGAATTGCGGAATGCCGGCAAGGAAGGCTTCCCTGTAAGCGGGCATCCCGTTGAGCAGGTAGGCGAGAATGTCGGATGTGGCGTTTTCTGGTTGCTGGAGGTTGAAGTTGCGTAACAAATTTGTCATTGTCTTTGTCCTTTCGTTGGTTAGGATGGTTAAAAAGTGCCGGTTACACCGTGCAACCGGCACCCAGTGAGGAACGCTTGAAGCAAAATGCCTCTCATTGAGGACAGAGTTCCGCCAGAGTCAACGTAACGCCGAAACCGCCAAAAAAACCGTCATTTTGGGCAATTTTGGCAAAATGGGCAAGCCGGAATCGTTGCCAGCCGTCAGCGAACCGGGGGCGGAGGCACTCCGCCGTCCCCGGAATGACCGCTTTGTCGTACCGTCATTTGTTGATTTCCGCACTCATCTTTTTCAGAATCTCGGCAAGTGCTTTCGCCAGTGCTTCTGGGTTGGCAGCGTTGCCGTTGGAAGAGTTGGTCAACGGAGAGACATACTCGGCGAATTCCCACCAAGGACGAGTAGGCAATGGTTCGTCATACGCAAAACCGCATCGCTTCAAAATGTCAAAGTCGATGTTTGTTTTTCCACCGGACGCATTACCCCAACCTTTACGTACCTGAAGGACAAATAAGGATTGTCCTTTCAAAAATCTCCGTGCGCACATGTTTGCACCGAAGTGTGTGCAAAGACCGCTTTTCTGATCGTAAATGTAATAGCCGAAATAATTCACACTCTCGGCGTTCGCCTTTGGAGTTTGACCGGGACTCGTCATGAATATAAAACCGCTCAAAGACGGATCATTCTCCGCAATGTTGCGTGCTTGTCTGATGATGGTTTTGATTTCCGTCCAATTTTCCCAAATCTTCCCTTCGTCTTGCAAGACTTCGGGCGGAATCTCGACGACCGGCGGGAACATCCAAACCTGCAATTCTTTGAGCAGAAAACTTGCGACCGTGCTTTCCGCTCCCGAACAGACGGCTTCGAGTTTGCGGAACACATCTTCCCACGTAATGATGACAAAGTTAATATCGGCGGCGACTTTTGCTTCTTCCATCAGCCTGCTCTTGTTTCGTTCGGTGGCGAGCAAACACAGCGTTTTCTTCTGCTCCTTGCGTGTCTTGAGGTGGTCTGCGTATCGCTTCATTTGATCGCCATACGTGAACGACGAACTGTCCCAGGGTTTATTCTCGACCAGAATAATCCCCTGGTTTTTATCGCATAGCACCAAGTCCGGTCGCCCTTCGTTGATGGCGTATTGCGTCATGACTTCGTAACTGTCGGAATTCGCCGAAACACCGACCAGCGAGAGGAATGCCGAGCGGCAAGGGGGAAATTTCCGCAGCGTGTACGCTAAAAATTCGGTGGTTACATCTTCCGGGGCAGCAGAGTCGATCAGTGAAAATAGGTTTAACATGTCTTTGTCCTTTCGTTGGTTGGAGTGGTTAAAAAGTACCGGTCGCACCGTGCAACCGGCACCCAGTGAGGAACGCTTGAAGCAAAATGCCTCTATGGAAGGATAGCGGAACATTGTTTTGTTACTACCTCGTTCATCGTTTCGTTCCACTCACCATCTTGTGGCTCTGCGTTCCAGCGAAGGTAGTATATCATGAATCTCCAATCCCGGGGAATCGGCGAATATTAAGAACTGCGCATAACCTATTTCTAATCGGCGATCCTACTGCTATAGCAGTACGTAATGCTGATCATAATTTTTTCAAAAAAAATCTTAATAACTTAATAGATCGTTTGATGCATTTGGTATCGGGTTACTGAACTCACTCTACCGAAGCATTTCAAGAATTTGTGTCGCAGTTGGCGGGCAACCGGGAACGTGGCGGTCGCAACCGCTACAACAGTTTCCGACACCAAGACCGGTACATTGTTGATCACGAAACGCCTGTCCGATTTTGATCGCACCGACTTTCGACGGAACCGATCCAAGTTGCCGAAGCGCACAAATCAGTGCTGCATAACATGCCGAACAAGCGTTTTGTTCGTCGATGTACTTGGCGAACTTGCGAACAAGTTGACTTTGATTTGCCGCACTGGTTTTTGGTCGCATTTCCGGTTGTAATTCACGAATTTCCGTGTTCGCATCGAAAAACTTGCCGATGCCCAAACTTGCCGCAATTCGCAAATACTCGATTTCCTGCGGGTTATACCCAAGAAGTGTTGCTCCGTAAGAATCAAGAAGTACGGGATCAGTACCAAGCAAAATGCGGTCAGTGCGGACGGGATTGCCGCCTTCCTCAAATGTTGGATCGCCGCAGATGCTGTCAATTATGTGTAGATGCGGCTGTAATATCGTATTGAGAACCGCTATCGGTTTGTGCAACCCAATGTTATGATACCGCCGTTTTTCGCTGTCAGGAATGCAGCCCTTCATGTTTTTGAGGCAACAGGTCATCGTCGTTTGGCAATGACCTTTCAAAACCGGTACATTGATCAGAAAATCGGCATTCAAAACGGTTTCGCAGACACCGAGCGTCAAGTCGCCGACGGTCTTTTTGACAACTTTGTCGTTTTTCGTGTCGAACAGTTTGATGCCGTATTTTTTCGCAAGCGCAGAGTAGCCGCAGCGGTCAAAGGCACGTGTTGTCGTTTCGCCGAGCCAAGAACCTTCGGCAATGGCAATTGAGCGGATACCATTCTCTTTGAGGAACAGAATAATGCCTTCGACGATTTCCGGGTGCGTTACGGCTCCTTCTGTAGCCGGTTTTGCGACGACGAGATTCGGCTTCACCACGACATTCATTCCGGCGGTCAATCGTTTTGCAACGTCGGACTGCCGCAACAAGGTACACGTCATTTCCATGACGTTTGTGCCGTAAATGATGCTGATGTTCGACATGATAGGTTTTCACCGTCTATGCTGAAAAATGCCCCCTCATTGCAAGGAATGAAGGACTATGATCAATTTTCGGCGAGGTTCTTTTTCTTTTTTGATGTGGGGAAATGTTTCTTTCCCAGTTGCCAGAGATACTTATCTAAACGCCAATTATCGTCGCTGATGTTGAAATGTTTTTTGAATTTGTCCATGCATGTCGCAAAAAATGAATAATCATTTTTCATTTTCGCTTCCATGTTTTTTTTGGAGAGTTTTTCTTCAAGAAAATCCTTCCTGAAATGCAGGAGTATTTTTGCAATATTGCTATCATAAATGTAAAAACTTTCGGATTTGTGATGATGACAGTATTTCGTGGCAAACGAATAACAGTTGCGATGATTTCCATATTTTTCCTCATCGACTTCAATATCACCATCACGCTTACCTTCTGCGGTAATTGCTGCAATTAATGAAGTCTCGCCTTGTGGCACGTTAATTTTCTTGTCAAATTCAATACGGCGTATCCGTTCTGCAACTCGAATCGGCGTATTTAAGTTTGTGCTATAAAAGTTGTTCAGAATGCAAACCTTTACGATGACAATATCTAAATCATCATTCAGAGGATTTTTCTCGAAATAAGCCCGGATAAATTCTTCTTGTTTACGGTAATGCTCCATTTTTTTACTATGGTTCCAATCACAGATGAGTCGCTCAACCTCTTTCGGACAAGGGGTTGGAATATTGAGTTTGGCGATTTGGCAACAAGGAGCAATGTTATGGACACTTCGATTGACTGACATATATGCCTGCCATTGGGTATTAAATGTATTTTCCACTACGTTGGGATATTTTCGCTTCACATCAAGGTAAATACCATTTCTGGTAAAAGGTGTATTTGGTTTTGTTTTTTCCCACATAAGAATGGCTTCATGGATTTTCGTTTTCATGGAAGACATCGAAATTTCCTTTTTTGAGTTTTGGTCATTCTAACACGACTCTCTGGACGATTGTATCATGGGTTGCTAGAACACGCAATTACCCAGCCCAATGACAAGTCCTCTATTCTCAAAAACCACCACTCACTTTGCCTTCACCACCGGCAGATCGGCGAAATTGATCGTGTAATTCGGACTGCAATGTTCCGAAGCCCCACGCCACTTTTGCTCAACGCCTTGCGAACCGAATCCTGCCGGAATCACCGTGTCGCCTAGCGTTCCGTTGTGCCGAGATTCTGGAATCGCTGGTCGGGAAACGGCAGTTACCCGGATGTCGTTGTCCTGTAACATAGAACAAGTTTATCATTATGATTCTGTTTTACGGTATAAATCCGTTGCTTTTGAGCCAAATTCGGCAGAGTTCCGACCACGTTTCCGTACCGGCAGTCCCTTTTGCCAATCCCAATCCGTGCTGACCCTTTTGGTAAATGTGCAATTCCGCCGGAACCTTGTGCTTGCGGAGTGCCAGATAAAATTCGATGCTGTTCTCTGCCGGAACTCCTGTATCCTCGTCAGTGGTAAACTGAAATGT
>JGI24695J34938_10001622_pt1 | contig 18792 bp, 12 predicted proteins | sample TergutCo191P3_FD_34938 | JGI IMG/M metagenome (IMG submission 34938)
CCCGGCGGTTTTAATGTTTCATCATTTGTGCTTCCGTCAACCGACCCGCCGTCACAAATGATAATATCACACAGCTTTCCAATCCCGCTTTTTTGCGCCCGCCGAAGTTCTTTTTTGATTCGCTCGCCTTCATTAATAATCGGAATAAGAAGACAATATTTAGTCGTCTTTTCTGCGTATTCACGACATTCGAAATTGGGTACGCCCGCTAAATTCTCATATGATTTACTCAACCAAAAACCCTCCTGATATAATCCGCGGTCTGCTTAACAACTAATAGACCGCCGGGATTTTTCATTTCTATCGAAATATATTTTTGATAATTTCCGTTTTTCAAAATCTTAGATAATTCAACATGTAAATCACGCTCTTCAATCTTCGCTAAGTATGGCTCACTGATATGAATATGATTTATCAAATCTAAATTATCGGAAACTACCTGCAAACTCTCAGAATTTTCTATTATCGTACCGAAATCAAGGTTTACTGCCAATCCGCAAATTTCTTCGGCAAATCGAAATGCTTCGGTTGAATCATTGATAAAATTAGTGTCATAGATAGGCGGGTTTGGCTCAATCGCCATAACCGTGCCATGGTCTTTCGCATAACGAGCAATATCACCAAAAAAATCATATGCAATCTTCATATCAGCATTATTTGGTATATTTCGATTCTTTGGGCAACCGAAGACAAGATTCGGGCAACCGATAACCTCGGCAAAATTAATAGCTTTAAAGGTATAATCTAAAAGTACTTGGCGGTCGCGGTCGCTTCCGAAAATCGTTTCGCCTTTGCCGAACCAGATTGATTGCATTGATGAAATAGCCAGACCATATTCATTGTGTAATATTTCCGCAAATGCCGCGGCTTCCTGACAATGTTCATAAGGATTAAGCGGAAATATTCTGGTTGGCGCGATTTCCAAGCCGTTAAAACCTTGCTCTTTTAGAAAAAGATACATTTCCTCATCGCATTCTGAGTTCCACGCAATGTTTGAAATTGATAGCTTCATATATCCCCATGCCTTTCAATAAATTCCTTTAGTTCACGAAGAATTTGTTCGCGTTCAAAAATATATCCATTTCTGCCGCCGAAAATTTCAGCATCTTTCGATCGAAAATCATATTCGAAAGGCGGCTTGTCAAGTAAATTGTTAAATGATTTGCCGAAAATATACTCATAGACATCAGCGCTTGAGATAGGTTCTGTCGCCATATGAAGAAGGGGGATATTATTTTTCAGCATTATTTCTATATGATTCCACAGATAAATTAGATTATAATACTGAAAAACCGAACGGCTGTCGGTAAAGTTTAATGATGAAAAATTGCACCGTTCAAGTGCGGCTTTTAATAAAGGTTTATTTGCATTAGATACAGTCAGCTTAAAAAAGCCGTTATCCTGTAAAGCGTAACATTCTTTGATAACCTCTTCCCGGCTTGAAAGTTCATCATATTTCGCTTGGTTAAGCATGGCGGGAAAGTTATTAATGATATCATAGATAAAGTTCTTCTTTATACCATCACCGAATAGAGCAGGTAAACGAATTACATGGCTTTGCGGGATAAATTCACGCACAGAAATTTCCAAATCAAGCCGATTACGCCCGTATGCAGTCAGAAGCTCAGGTTTTATGGCCGTGTCCTCGAAAGCGTTCACAGGATTATCGAGAACAGCAATCGTCGATATTAACACCAGGCATTTGGGATTGATTTTTTGAATGTTATTAATTGCCGTTTCGATTACTGTTTTATCCGCAAAAGGGTCTTTATTTGCTAAAAACATCTCTGCGGGAACACCTGAGTAAACCAAGAGTTCAGGATTTGTACCGAAGGCATCGGTGATATTTTTAGAATTGCAAAGCATATCAAATTCATGCGATGCCGAAATATTTTGACCGACGAATCCGGTCGAACCTACCAAAATCTCCATCTTATTCTTCTCCCTACAGCCTTTCGATACTCCCGATTACATACTTCATCTTTTTAAAAATCAAGTTAACAATCAATGAAAGATACTTGATAATAATCGATAGAATACCGAATATACCAAAAAATCCGACTGACAGCATGATCATTGTCGTCGTCCACCCTGCGACAGGATTTCCGCTTAAAAAAATGGTCAGGGTATAGAGGCCTGATATAATTGAAAAGCAAATCATTAAGATTGTTAATGAAATTGAAATTTTATAGGCAATATTCGTAAAAAATATCAAGCTGTCAAGCGCCAGGCTTTGACGGTATGATGAATTGATAGGATTTAGCGGAATAGCCCCTGTATTTCCTTCATAAACAATATTTTCATATGAAAGCCCGCAATTAGCATAAATAGCTTTACGGTATGGAATGGTGATGCTCATTTGATTAATCCTGTTAATTGCCCGACGGCTTAAGATGCGGAAACTTTCGGTTTTTATTTTATATTGCGAAAAAGAATGTTTGTTAAATAATGAATAGAAGATACGGCTTGTTTTGCGTAGTTTAGTATTTGATGATGCCCCGACTATATCACAGCCTTTAATGCAATAATGATAAATATCCATAACAACATTAATATCATAATCCATATAAATATGGTCAAATTCAAAAACAAAATCACCTGAAGCATAATCTACACCCGCTATCATGGAACTTTCCAGTCCTTGATAGAAGCCTGTATTTATTAAGATCATGGCGCCTTCTTGCATATTGCCGGCACATTCTTTAATTAACTCCGCACTCCGATCGTTTGAACAGTCATTAACACAAATAATTTCAAATTTTTTAAAATTATCACGCAAAACCGTATTTATTTTTTCGATAAAGTTTTTAACAATATTTTCATTATTATTGATATACAGCACTACGGAAATAAAATTATTCTCTTTATTGTGCATATTAATCTCCATGCGTTCGGCAAAAATAAAAAATCATCGCGTTACACTAAAATATCTTCTAAATCAAAAACCGTATTTATTTTACCTGATAAAACCGTAAAAAATCTCGGTTCTTCGCTCATTTGCCTGATAACAGTCGGTCTGCCGTCGTCAATTTCGGAAGTTTTGAGAATCGCTTTAACTGAAAATAATGAATCCTTATAAGCGAACATCAGTTCATCATGTAAATACTTGCGTGCCAATTGTGACATATGTGGAAAAGCGCTTTTCGGTTTAGCCGAGCAACGATTGCAATTGGCGAGAAAGTTCGCCGAACAATCAATATCAGCCGTTTTTTGGCATGAGAAAGCGGGATAATCGTCATAGCTTGTTAAATGCGGCGTAAAAGAAACGCTGGTCAGCGAATGATATCCGATTTTTCCGAAGGGCATAATGGAAAAAAACGTTCCGTCCATAAGTGTAAGCCCCAAGTTTTTCAAGTTATTCGAAACTTGGCATAAGATTATTTCGCATAGTTCATATTTAATATTAAAAGTCTCAAAGCCGGCTAATTTGTGTATCTGGTTGATCGACGCATAAGCCGAGTTTAGGACAAATTTACTCTTATAATTTTTTTCGCCGGCCGTGATGATATAATGCTCGCCATCATTTTCAATGGCGGATACTTTATTATTAAATAAGGCGGTAACATTCGCATGTTTTCCGATTTCACTCATAAGATAATCCCGTAAAATCAGCGGGTCAAAGGCATACTCTTTGGTTAGAAAGGCGCCTTCGCACATGCCTTTTTTAAAGTACTGCTCTTCATGAATCTGTCGGTAATAAATATCGGAATCCCGGCAGAACTTAATGAATTGCTCTGCATTTGTCCAGCTAAAATTTGCAGAAATGGCATAAATTTTTTCAAACCCGTCATTAACACAAAACCCAAATTCACTAACAAAACGGTCAAAATATCCTTTTGATTTAACCGCCGTAGAAAGTGAGCGCGGATAGTGATACCCCATATGTACACGGGCTTGATTTATATAGGAAGCGCGCATAAACGGCTCGGGGTCTTTTTCCAAAAGTAATACCCGTTCGCCTCTTTTTCCGCAAAAATATGCGGAATACAAGCCATAGAATCCGCCGCCGATGATGATTTTATCATATGCTGACATCTTCACCCTCCTTTGGACACCATAGCAGAAAAGCGAGCGGAAGGAATAATCCGCTTAGGAAGACAGGTAATCCGTAGCGGAAATCTGCCCACGCATTGGTCAAGTAAAGGGTGGCGACATAAGTAAAGATTGGTAAAAATGGAAGAAGCCGGATAAATTGCCGCTTAATAATGGAAATCAGCGCACATATGACCATTAATGCCATCCAAATACCATGACGCCAAATAAATATCGCGGGTAAAGGCAATGAAGTTCCCATCGCGTACTTATGCAGAAGATTGGTTAAGAACCCCGACTTTTGCGCGACATTAAATTCAGGTATAAATACAGGGGCATCCACCCGAACTATTTTATCGACTGAATAACTTATTGTGTTGATATATCCTTTAGCATCAATGACCCAGTAAGTTCTGACCCGATATAGCATTGAAGAAAGCATTTTCGCAGGATTACGGCTGAAACTATCCCAGTAAAGCGCAATAAACTCACCGACTCCGAGACTGCCGATATTAACTAAATCATATTCCAAATAACGCGTCCAGTCAGGTTGAAAGCTGTCTTTTAATTCTTCTTCATCAATGCGCGGAATTAATTGCTTAAGTTTGGTTAAAGTCTCATTTGAAAAATTCCCGCCGCGGTAATAGGTTGATTGGATATCCTGAATACCTGCTAAGTATTTGTGATAAATAGTTTGTTCATGCGTATATACACCAAGTGCCTGATAACCGGGAAAGCGAATCAACAGCACAATGACAACAGACAATATAACCGCTGTAAGGAGCTGCCAATTCCTTTTCAGGATAAACAAAACAGTCAGGGCAACTGCCATGACAATGTAGACGGGAAAAGAATTAGCCCGCATAAAAAAGGTTAATACCATTGAAAGGCAAAGCATAACACAAAGTGATAGCAAGGTCTTTTTCGTGGCAGTCTTATTGATAATGACTTCTTCAATAATTCGGACTAATACATATATAAACCAAAGAATCGCCATCCCATTTGGCAGGTCAATCCAAATCACGACCGTATGAAGTGAAATCGAAGGAATGAGCGGTAAGATAAAAGCGGCGGAAGCGGCATATTTAAAGCTAATCCGTCTTTTATGGAAATACATTAGGATAGACGAAAGTAATGCCGAAAAAATTATAATTTGTGTAATGACAATCCAGACGATTTCCGGCTTAGTCGGCGCGATACGGCAAATTATATTAATCAGAAACGCATAAAGCGGTGAGCCGCCCGTATGATAGACACCAAACTGCCAGCCTGAGAGATAACCCCACGAATCATCCGTCATGATGGCAGGATAAAAGGCTCTTTGCCAAATCATTAAAACAGAAAAAGTAATGGCGAATAAGATAAGCCATTTCTTCCGCAGGGAGGTAATTTCGGGAATCGGTAATGATTCTTTATAGGCAATAAAAGAATCTATGAAAAATAAAAAACATCTAAGAACATAGCTTGTCCAAATGAAGCCAAGCACGAAATAGATGATGCTGATATAAGGCGCCGCCATTGATAGTAATGTTTGAAAATCTGCTTCGGGGATGTATTGCCGATAATAGGAGAGGTCGATTAAATATTCGGGTCTCGGTTCAAGGAACAGGTCAAAACCGAAAATAGCCAAGGTTAAGTATGAATTTACGATAATTAGAAATAAGATATTATACCAACGCTTTGATTCGAATATGCGGGGTAGTTTGTCTAGGTTGAATAAAACGAGTAAGCATATTGCAATAGCCAGGAATTTATTAAGGAATGCAACAGGGGTTAAAATAATTAACTGGAATGATAAAAGAACGAATATAAACATATGAAATTTGCCCAAATTTCTTAAACGCGTAATCATAGTCGTATTGTAGCATGGTTTTTTTATCATAGCTAGGGTAATCGCGTAAAAAGTTTTTATATTGAGTGTTATTAATTTACTGTTATCCGGAGCATGGTGTTAAGGATAAAATATTAGAAACTGGTATTGATTATAATTAAGTATCATTATTTTTGTAATTGCTATAATATTGAGTTCATGTATTAAAAATGAAAAGGTAATGCGGTCAAACAATAAATATTAAGAGAACCTATTAACTAATTAAAGACAACGGCAAAAATAATGACATGCCTCATGAACAATACATAACTAATATAATATTGTAAATATGTGTTGATAATGTATCATAATACTTTTCGCAAAACATTAAATGACGTGAGTACGACTAAACTAATTAAAGAATATAGTAAAATTAATTGACATGTCTATGAACAATATGATATTTTGATAATAGGCATCATCAGAAGATAGTAGTAAACTCAAAGGATGTCTGATGATGCCTACACCCTGCTCTTTGCATTTGGGTGTTCTATACCTCTGTCATGCCTTATACGACAATAGTCAATATCAAGGGATACAGATGCTGAATAAAATTACGGGATTATTGAATATTTCACTCAAATTTCCTCGTTGGTAAGTCCTCAAACCGAATCAACCATTTGCAAAGACTGCAAAGATAAACATTTTTGCGGGTTTTGCATATTGCGCGGAATTATTACTTCGAAAAAGGAGAAATGCTTATGGTTAGCGAACGAAATTCCGACAATAGTAAAAGAAAAGCTGTTGAAGTAATAAAACTAAAAAAATCATTAAATAATAAAACTATCATCAATGGTGTTACTATTGATGTTATTGAAAATGAAATTCATGCTATTATCGGTCCAAATGGAGCGGGCAAAACCACATTACTTCGTTTAATTATAGGGTTACTGAACATTGACAGCGGTTTGGTTAATAAGTTCGATAACAGTATATCAATAATGCTTGAAAACGATTGCCTTTATGAGAAAAAAACAGGGATGGCGAACATATATCAATATGGTGCATTTTTTAATATTGATATTGCAATAGAAAATATAAATAAATTGGCTATATTAATGAAGATTGATGATGCATTAAACCATGAGGTCGCAACTTATTCAAAGGGTATGAAGCGAAAACTTAGTTTACTAATTACCTTACTAAGAGACACCCCAATATATATTCTTGATGAACCAACATCAGGAGTAGACCCTGAATCACGGGTATCAATCAGAGAAATTCTGCTTTTGCTTAAAAATGAAGGCAAGACTATTATTTTAACATCACATGACTTAAGTGAGGTGAGTAAGATTAGCGATACAATAAGTTTTATGAAAAACGGCGTTATTATCGAAACGTTTGCAAATCTCAATATAGATAATCTTGAAGATAAATTCTTGATGGGAGAGCGAAATAATGAATAGAATATTCAAAATACAATTAAAAGATGTAATATCAGATAGTCAGTATTTTATATTTTTCATTTTAGTTATATTAGTTCCAATAATCACATTGGTTAGATTTAGTAAATCTTTAAGCGATGATATTTCAGGGTTATTTTTAAGTTCATATGCCTTTTTATCTTTATTGATTGCCATGCATATGACGATTTGTTCAATGACGGTTACGTTGGTAGTTATATCTGACAAAATCGCCGACAGATGTGAATTTTTACTTGCAAATGGATATTGTATCAAAAAATTAAAGTATAATTACGCTAATATAATCAATATTAGTTGTTTGACACCGATACTGTTACTCATTATTATATTTTTTGTTTATTCTCTTATAGCAAAGAACATTTTTGTAAAGATATATCTAAATCCGTTTTTCTTATTATTTATTGCTATAATTATTTTATTTTCTATTTCTTTATCACGATTATTAACCGATATTTGTTTAATAGTAAAAAAGCTTGATAGATTAAAAACCATAATTGCGTTATGTTCGTACTCGTTTTTCTTTATTATTTTAATACCTGCAAACAGAATGAAAAGAGTTAGTGTCAATGAAGTGATGATAGTGTTTTCGCTTGTATTGCTTATAATAAGTGTTATTATTTTTGTAATTTCTAAAATATTGAGTTCGCGTATTAATAATGAAAAGGTAACACTTTCATTCAAACAATAAAATTATTAAAGACAACCGCAAAAAAATTGACAAGTCTATAAACAATAATACAATGAATTTAATTTTTAAATAATATATAGAAACCTCAAAGGATATCAGATGTACATGGAATTGCTCAGCGTACTTAAATCAAAAGATTTAGCGAAAATGAAAAAAATATTACTAAGTTTTTTATTAATCATAAGCATTACATATATTTCCGCTTGTAAAAGTGGCTCAATATCCGTAACCGCAACTATACCGCCATACGAGGTGCTTGCGGAAACGATTATTGACAAACCGGTCACTTTTTCCTGTGTGAATGATAATATCATTTTAGTCGGAAAAGCTAATCTTTTAGATACTTATATTTATAGTTTCAATTCACAAGGAGAGCTGTTAACCGAAGCAAAAATAGACTCGGCGATGATGTTTGGTTTTAGTGCTGCTGATATTGATAACGATAATAATGTCTGGCTCTTTCATAGAAATATAATGACTGCATCACCACTTGATGCCGAAACATTAGAAAGCGCAACCGTTGATTGTTTCGACGTGACAGGAAATTTAATCGGAACAGTTGAATTGGATGTTTCAGAAATAAAAAATGTTTCTGATTTTATACGCAGTAATAAACTGCTGGTAGATGACAACGGTTTTTATTTATATAAATCCTACGATCTATTAAGGTCATTTGATGCATTCTCGAAAAACTATATTGTTCTTTACGCTTTTGATAGAAACGGAAAGCTAATCGCGGAAACTCAGGATTATCGCCACAATAAGTTGATTGAAGTTCTCCGTCTCTCGAGCGGTCAAACCGTAGCACAAGTTTTTAATCCGCAAAATTCGTCATTTTTATTTATGGAATTGGATTTTTCAAAAAAAGATGATTTGATGGTATGGGAACTAAGTGATGAAGTTAAAAGCGGGGCATACTTTACTACAGGTGCTGGTGATATGGCACTACTTAGATTTACAGAAAAAGCAGTTTTTAGTTACGATATCGAAAATGGTAAAAGTATTCCATTAGTTGATTGGGAGAAGCGTAGAATTGATAATGCCGTTAGAGGAGCTGTTACCGCAGTTGATTCAGAATATGTTTTTTCGCTAATGAAAAATACGGAAGATGATACATTAGCTTTAATCAGACTTGCGGCAACAGATGATGAAGCATTGGTGTACCCAGCGGTGAATAAAAAAACGGTTATCGTCGCCGGTTTTAATCTATGGGATGGACAGATAAAAAAGGCGATTGATGAGTTTAATGCTTTGAGCGCTGAATATAGAATTATGCTGAAAGATTATTATCAGGGAAATTTCGATGATGCACTGATTAATTTGAATTTAGATATCACATCAGGTAATATGCCCGATATAATAGTTTTTAGTGACTTTTATCAACTTCCCCGCGACAGTTACGTAAAAAAGGGGCTGTTCGCTGATTTGTATGAATTTATTGATAATGACCCTGATATGAAAAGAGATGACTATTTACCTAATGCCTTAGAAGCACTTGAGACAGACGGCAAGCTTTATTTCGGAGCAACCTCGTTTAATACGCATGTATTGATCGGTAAAAAATCTGTTGTTGGTGAGAAAATGGGGTGGACATGGAATGAGTACAATGAGTTAATTAGTAAACAACCTTCGGGAACGATTCCTTTTGCTTATGCTTATGATACAGAAATAGGGGTGTCGCCAAAACATATAATACTACGAGTAGCTGCGCATCCTCTAATGGCTGATTTCATTGACGAGAAGAACGCAACCTGTGATTTTATAACTTCAAATTTCACGAATTTACTGGAAATGATAAATGATTTCCCGCAAGATGTCGGCGATTTGCGGACTTCTGACTTTAGTAACGGTAATCCTTTACTAATGGATGGAAGCATGTCTAATTTTTACGATCTTAAAAAGTGGGAGAATGAGTATTTCAAAGAAGAGATTACATTTATTGGCTTTCCCGATGATGGCGGAGGAAGCGGTGCATATGGAACCCTTTATAATCCTTTTGCTATTTCGGCTAAGTCNGAAGTAAAAGACGGCGCATGGGCGTTTGCTAAGTATCTTCTGACCGATTGTCAAGAGATGTCGGGACCAACTATTAATTTACCTGATTATAAATTTATTTTCGGATTTATGGGCTATCCGATCAAAATATCAGAACTTCACCGAATTGCCGAGATATCAAAAGTGAGTCCTAGTGATAATGGCTATAGGGTTTATAATGAAGTTAACTATTCGAGTGATGGTTATTATGTAAACGATGATAAAGATATTAAAAAAATTCTTGATTTTATTAATTCGGTGAAATTTACGAACTTTGATGCAAAAATTCAGGATATCATCAGCGAAGAAAGCGAGGGATTTTTAGCAGGGCAAAAAACTGCGGAAGAAGTCGCAGAAATTATCCAAAATAGGGTAAATCTATATTTAGCAGAGCGAAATTAACTACCTTGATTGGTAAAGTTTGAAATGGGTGTACTTATGAAAAGAAATAATATTAAAAACATGAAGTACGACAAAATGCAAAGTCATAAAAATTTGCTTGTTGCGCCTATTGTCGAACAAGTGATATAATGAATCGCTACCGCCCCGATAAATGGTAGGGAAAGGGGTGATGTCGCTATTTCCACGTTGTTTTCATTTGTAATTTCCGTTGTGGCAGGGATTGTCAGCGATGCAGTTAGCAAAGCAATCAGCAAATGGTTGAGCGGAAAAAACAAAAAGGGGTAGCCGGCCTTGAGGTCTAAGCCACCTCAACCAAAAAACGGAATAGAAAACCCCACAAGGTTGAGACTTGTGGGGTTTTCGTTTGTCGCTTTGTCGTTGTTTTCATTTGGCTAATAGCCTATAAACATTATACTAAATCGTACCTATAGCGTCAAGTGTTTCTAAAATTTCGTTTTTATTCCATCCGCGCAAAAATAGTATAGCATAAAAAAGCCGAAAAGTAAGTATTTCCTATCCTTTTTTTACCTATATTTAACAGAAATTAATCAATCTAAAATAAAAAACATCTGATTAGCTAATAATACACCGCCACAGCAAGGCGCTCTTGAATCGTGTCTGATAATATGCTAAAATACTGTTCACGGCATTCACATTATTTTGGTACACGAAAGAGCATACTATGTCCTTATTATCTATTATCATACCCGCATACAATGAAGATGAAAGCATTACCCATGTCTTACCCGCGCTTTCAGAAATCTTAAATGCGGAAAAAATTGATTTTGAAGTCATTTTCATTGATGATGGTTCTGCCGACGCGACATTTTCGAAGATAAAAGAATTATCTATTAATGAAACAGAAAAAGTCCGCGGCTTTCGCTTAAGCCGGAACTTCGGTAAAGAAGCTGCCATATGGGCAGGTTTATCTAACATTAAAGGGGATTGCTGTATCGTTATGGATTGTGACCTACAGCACCCTCCCGAAGCAATTCCCGAGATGTTCCGCCTATGGGAAGAGGGTTACGAGGTGGTCGAAGGCATTAAGATGAACAGAGGCAGAGAGTCAATATTATATAAACTTTTTGCGGGGGCATTTTATGGTCTTATCTCATCTCTATCAGGCTTTGATATGCAGTCGTCGTCAGATTTCAAACTGCTTGATAAGCGGGTGGTGGTTGAATTATTAAAGCTGAAAGAACGAAACGCATTTTTCCGCGGACTATCATTTTGGGTAGGGTTTAAGTCGGCCAAAATCGAGTATCGGGTCGCCGAGCGCAAATACAGCAAATCAAAATGGAATGTTTTCGGCTTGTTTAAATACGGACTTAGCAATATAATTGGTTTTTCGACCGCGCCTTTGCAAATCGTTACGGTTATCGGTGTATTGCTTACGTTTGCGTCGATTATTTTGGCGGTTCAAACCCTCGTTAGTTTCATGATGGGTTATTCACTGGAAGGTTTTACGACCGTTATTCTGTTGCTTCTTTTAATCGGCGGCGGCTTGATGATTAGTCTGGGCATAATTGGTTTATATATTGCCAAAATATATGATGAGGTCAAAAACAGACCGCGTTTTATCATTAGTGAATCAACTGAAGAAAAGTTACTCTAAATGGGCAGAGGTATGCGATGCTGTTTAATTCACTTCCATTCTTAATATTTTTTCCGTTCGTCGCATTGCTTTATTTTATCATCCCTGACAAACTAAAACCGTTATGGCTTTTATTTGCAAGCTATTTTTTCTATATGTCATGGAATCCCCTTTATGGAATTTTGCTGTTCGCAGTGACGGTTATTACCTGGCTGACGGCAATATTTGTTGACCTTTCAAAACAAAATAAAATGATTCGGAAAGCATTATTAACTATCGGGGTTTTGCTAACATTATTCTTCTTATTGTATTTCAAGTATGCAGGATTTATATATGCAAATATAATTGCGGTTTTTGCCCGCTTTAATATCAGCGCAGAAATTAAAGCCTTTGATATCATCATGCCTGTGGGGATATCGTTTTATACATTTCAAGCTTTGGGTTACGTTTTTGATGTCTACCGCAATAAAGTCAGGGCAGAAAAAAATCTGCTTCATCATGCTTTGTTTGTTTCATTTTTTCCCCAGTTGCTGGCAGGTCCGATTGGCAGAGCGGATAAGTTGAAACCGCAATTACTTAAGGAAAACAAATTTTCTTACGAGAATGCCCGTTATGGCTTATTGCTGATGTTGTGGGGCTATTTCCTAAAGATGATTATTGCCGATCACGCGGCAGTTTTGGTCGATAGTGTATATGATAATTTTCATCACGCTATCGGTTATCAGATTGTGATAGCAACGTTACTTTTTGCAATTCAGGTATATTGTGATTTTTCCGCCTATTCATATATTGCAATCGGTGCGGCGCGGATTATGGGGATTCATTTAGGGGAAAATTTCCGACAGCCTTATCTTGCGGTATCCGTAAAAGAGTTCTGGCATCGCTGGCATATATCGCTTAGTACATGGTTCCGCGATTACTTATATATCCCTTTAGGCGGAAACCGCTTTTCAAAAGCCCGAAAATATCGTAATATTATGATAACATTTTTAATCAGCGGCTTATGGCATGGCGCCAGTTGGAATTTCATAGCATGGGGCGGATTGCATGGAATTTTCCAAATCATTTCCGATATTTCGAAGCCCTATCAGGATAAATACATTAAACAAAAGTACAAATCACTTCGCATTATAATAACGTTTTTTCTGATCTCCTTTGCATGGATATTTTTCCGTGCCGACGGTTTGTCGGCGGCTATATATATGATCGGAAGAATTTTTAATAGCACATTGACCGGGCAAGTCAATGACGCGTGGATATTTAATCCGATATTGTTAATTGGTATCGTGCTTCTTTTGCCGGTCGATGCGGCAAAAGAAAAATATGATGTTTTTGCTGTTTTATTAAAGCAAAAAACAATTATTCGCTGGGTAGTTTATTATGCATTAGTACTGACTATACTATTTTTAGGGATATATGGAACGGATTATGTTCAGACGCAGTTTATTTATTTTGATTTTTGACCGAGGGCATTAATATCGCGGAAAGTCGGGTATATGACACCACAATTAAAATTCACACTTAAGATATTGTTAATGCTTACATCATGCCTGATATTAGTTATCGGGATTGTAATGCCGCAATATTCAGAAGAATATATGGCTTCTTTGCGTGATAAATTCGCCCGCGTTAAGATGATTGACGAACCCAAAATCATCTTGGTCGGCGGCTCTAATGTTGCTTTTGGTTTCGATTCGGAATTGCTTGAAAATGAGATGGAAATGCCTGTCGTTAATTTTGGTTTACATGCTAACCTAAGCCAGTCTTTTGTCAGCGATTTGATTAAAAAACAATTAAACCCGGGCGATATAGTTGTGCTTGCGCCTGAATATTATGATTATCTTGATGAAAAATGTGACTATGTAATAGCCTGGCTGGCTATCGAAAATGATATGCCGCTCTTTACGGCGGCGGCATTTAGCGGACATCTGGGGGGAATGCTTGATGCCTTTCCGACATATTTTCACAGAGCAATGAAACGTTTCCTAAAAAATGATATGAGTGTGGACAATGAATTGGCACGGCGGTTATTTAATGAACGCGGCGATTATAATGCCATGCGCCCGCATCGAATCGTCGAAGTTGGTGAAACCAATTCCTTTGCTTCGGATTTTTTAAGTGATTTTTTGCGTGATTACTGGAATGAACTGGATGATTTAGTGTTAAAAGAAGGCGCGGTTTTATATATGAGCTGTCCGCCCATTGTCGGTGAAAGCCTCATGGTTGATTTGGACGATTTACAAACAGAGCTTGAAGATAAGCTTAATTTTCCTGTTATCTCAACACTTACAGATTATGTTTATCCTCTTGATAATTTTTATGATACAGGCTTTCATTTAAACGATTACGGGAGAATGGTCCGCACAGAGCAATTAGTCAAAGATTTGAAAAATATTTCCAATTATGATATTATAATTGAGTAGCACATTCAGATAAACAGTTGTTATTCTTAGTATTAGTGAAAATTTCATAACAGCTAAACAAACGAAATTTAAGAATTAGTGTGAAAGCGCTATTTTTTACTTATTATTTTGCAGTTTCGCGGAGCGTCGCCGTGAAGTGCAAGAGGTGTAGAATGCAAAAAATAATTAACAAAAGTACTGCTATCAGATATATTATCGCAATTATTGGTACATGCCTAATCATCAGTTTATTTCCCCTACGTATTTGGCCGCAAGCAATTACAACCGTAATTCCCCGTACTTCCAACGAGGTAATCGGGGCTGTGACCCAAGAACATATGGCATTACAATCTTTTATTGCCGCATACGATTATCTTGACAGTTTCCGCATATTTTTGTCAAGCGGAACACAGGGTGACGCTTTTTATTTCCGGATGCTCGCTCCTGATAACCGTCTGATTTTCGAAGAAGTTGTTCGGATTAATCACAATAATATCCCGGGTTATTATGAGATACTCGCGGATCAGTCCTTGATTCCGGGCGAAACATATCATTATATTATTCAAGCTGTAAATGAGAACACATTTATATATTTGGGTGCCGAATGGGTATCGCGTAATGATTATCCGAATATCGGCGCGCTTTATTTTGAAGAATACCCGATGAGCGGGCAAAATCTGGCGGCTGATTACCGCTATATCGTACCTTTGCAAAAAGGTTATTCTCTAATTTTAATTGCCGTTGTATTGCTTTTAACGTGCTTATCTTTATTTGCGGTTAATAAATATTATCATAAGCGTCCTGAACGGGATTCGCTTATGATTGTCGAGCAGGCAGTAAAAGTGGTCTTAAACCCTTTGGTTGCTATCTTGATAGTAATAGGTTTGGTTTCGGTTTTCTTTAAGACATATGGTTCGTATTGGTTGGATAATATTTTCTTTGCGGCAGCGATTCTTTTATTTGGCGGCGTTTGCTTATATGGAATTAACCATAACCGTAACGGGCAGGATGCGATTATCACGAAAAAGATATTTAGCGAAAATTGGCTTGACTATGCGCAGTCAATAGCTTTTGCATTTGCTATTTATGCCTGTTGCTTATATATGAATGCGGAGCATAGTCTCCATCAAAGCATCGCGCAAAATAAACAAATCATCTACTTGGGGATAGTAATCCTTCTGATGATGAAGCCTAAACAGATATTCAGCTATCTTAATTTGATTTGCCTTACTGTTGCCGTCGGTTTGGGATACTACTATTATACTGAGCAAATCAGAGCAGGAATGGGTGAGCTATCAGAACTTGATGTGACGAACATTGGCTTAACGACAGGGGTTTATGTAATCGGCGCGATTGTGATTATTAATGTAATTGTGAATTTTATTATCCGTCTGGTAAAAAAAGAAATAAAACCGATATCCATATTCTTCGGAATTTTGATAGCTTTATTTTTTGTTTTAATAATCGTCTTCCGTAACACCAGGGTATGGCCGATAACATTGGTAATATGCTCTACCCTTTACTACTTGCAATATGGTGCTTCGCGGAAGAGCGACATCGTTCTTAATATTTGCCGCGGAATAATTCTGTCATTTTTGTGGATGGTCGGGGCATCACTTTTATATCGCCCGTTTGCAACATTTGCAACAGTTCGTTTTCCGATGATATTTCATACCGTAACCGTTACCGCCACATATTTAGCGCTTGTTTCGGCGACGGCTCTGCTGATTCTGCTGACCAAAATGAGAAGGATGCAGACGAAGTTCGGAAGCGTATACTTAAAAGACATCTGGAAGGAATGTATTCTGTTAGGCACGGCTCTGACTTATCTGACCTTTACAATATCAAACACAGGTGTCTATACTTTTATCATTGTGGCTTTTTGCTCACTGCTAGTATTTTCTTACGGAAAAGCAAAAGTGAAAAATATACTGAAAACGGCGGGGATTATATTTTTATCATTAATGGTATGTTTTCCGATTGTTTTTTTCATGCAACGTAACATTCCGATATTTGTCGGCAAACCAAAAGATTTTCTTTTTAAGCCATATCATCAGGATATCGTTCGCGGACGCAATCCTGCTTCGTTTGAGCATATGCGGGTTGGGCGCTTTATCGAGGTTTTTGCGGAGGAGTTTTTCGGCATACCGAGTGAACGCTTTGATTTCTATGGGTTTACTAAGCAAAACGAAGAAGCGGTAGTTATGATAGATGAACAAATAATATCGCTTGATGAAGTTAAGAAAATGGGTATCGGCGGCACAAAGACGCTTGCTGAAACGAAACAGGAAGTATTAGACGAGTGGGACACATTAGATGAAGATTTGAAAGAATACTGGCATAATGTCTTAAATATTACCAATGAAGAGCCGGTTGATTTCAGTAACGGGCGGCTGGATATTTATCGCGCGTATTTAAACCAACTAAATGCGACAGGGCATAATATTATGGGGGCGACAATGCCTGACGGGACTTTAGAGGTACATGCACATAATATTTATTTACAATTCGCCTTTGATCACGGAATATATATGGGAATTTTATTCATTATCGTGGGCGGCGCCGCATTTGTCAGGGGAGTTATATATTATCGCAAAAACAGGGACACGGAAACGATTGCCGGACTACCGATGGTGATTATTAAGACCGTGGCGACAGCGGGTCTCGCGGAATGGATTTTTCATTTCAGTAACCCTTCGGGATTTGTCTTGCTTCTGGTATTGGCTCCGCTTATATTTGACAGTCCGGATGTTAATATAGTTAAGCGCAAGGGGTATATGTGAAAAGAGAACGGAAATCCTTTAATTTCAAAATTCTGTACCGCCAGACCGCACTGATAATTTATGATGTTATCAGTGTTATTTGTGCCGCCTATCTGGCTATTTTAATTCGTTTTGATTTTGAATTCAGTAAGATTCCGTTTGGTTTTGTGCAACCGATTACGCACTTTTTGATACCCAATATTTTCTTGACAATCTTTGTTCTTTATCTCTTTCGCATGTACCACAGCTTATGGGCATATGCGGGGGAAACCGAACTGCGGAATGTTGTCCTTTCCGGCGTAACATCGGCGGTAATTAATGCGATGGGTTTGCAGTTTTTCCGTATCGAAGAAAGAGCGGTGCCTAATAGTTATTATTTCTTTTATGCTTTTATTCTAATTACTTTTATCTTTACCAGCCGCTTTTCTTATCGTTTTTTACGGGGGATGAAGCATAAAAGAATCAACCGCTTTAACAGTATTTCGGTGATGATTATCGGCGCCGGGGAAGCGGCGAACCTGATTGTTAAGGAGATCGTTAACTCGAATTTTTCGACAATGGTTATACGTTGTATTATTGACGACGACCGCGGGAAATGGGGGCGGTTTATCCAAGGGATTAAGGTAGTCGGCGGACGTGATAAAATCATCGAAAGTGCTGATATTTATGATATTGATGAAATCATCGTAGCGATGCCGTCGATATCGCGGATGGAGTTAAAAGATATCCTTGACATTTGCAAGGAGACTAATTGTAAGATGCGGGCATTGCCGGGGATGTATCAGCTGGTCAACGGAGAAGTCAGTATCAGTGAACTTCGGGATGTCGGGGTTGAGGATTTACTGGGGCGTGAACCGGTGGTCGTTGACCTTAAGTCGATTATCGGGTATGTGAAGGATAAAAAGGTGTTAGTAACAGGAGGCGGGGGGACGATTGGCAGTGAACTGTGCCGTCAGATTGCGTCGCATAAACCGTCGCATTTAATAACACTTGATATTTATGAAAACAGTATTTATGAGGTTCAGCAGGAACTTAGCAATAGTTTTCCCGGACTTAATTTAACGGTTTTGATTGCGTCGGTGCGGAATACGAACCGAATGAATCAGATTTTTAGTGAGTATCGCCCTGATATTGTTTATCATGCGGCGGCGCATAAGCATGTACCGCTAATGGAAGACAGCCCCAATGAAGCGATCAAAAATAATGTTTTCGGGACTTTTAAAACGGCGATGGCGGCGGCTTCGCACGGGACGAAGCGGTTTGTGATGATTTCGACGGATAAGGCGGTTAACCCGACGAATATTATGGGCGCGAGTAAAAGGGTCTGTGAAATGATTATCCAGACGATTAATAAGCATTATGAAACGGAGTTTGTTGCGGTTCGGTTCGGAAATGTGTTGGGGAGTAACGGGAGTGTTATTCCGATTTTTAAAAGGCAGATTGCCGAAGGGGGGCCTGTCACGGTTACACATCCTGATATTATCAGGTATTTTATGACGATTCCGGAAGCGGTTTCGCTGGTTTTGCAGGCGGGGGCTTATGCGAAGGGGGGGGAAATTTTCGTTCTTGATATGGGGAAGCCGG
>JGI24695J34938_10001623_pt1 | contig 18771 bp, 20 predicted proteins | sample TergutCo191P3_FD_34938 | JGI IMG/M metagenome (IMG submission 34938)
CATCGTATACAGGAGCCAGAACAATGGTGACGATGAAGCAAGTCGGGTTAAACGTTGCATCCGACCCCCTCATGAGTCTTAATTATGTCGGCGTACTAGGCGGAATGGTAATCTTAGTCGCCGATGATCCCGGTCCCATCTCATCGCAAACGGAACAAGATACCAGACATTTTGCAAAGTTCGCCAAACTGGCTCTCTTCGACCCGTCAACTCCTGAAGAAGCATACATAATGATTGCCGATGCCTTCGCGCATTCCGAAAAATATGGGCGTCCTGTTCTCTTCCGCCCAACGACAAGGGTTTGCCACAGTTGTTCTTCCATCGAACTTTTACCCGCTTTACCCAAGACACAAATCCGCGGATTCCAAAAAGACGGTCGCCGGGTCATCTTCCCGCGCTTATCATATGCCGAAAAAATAAAAATCGAAAAAAGTCTCTTAGACATCCGCGAGGAATTTTCCGAATATGACCAAAATATCCTAACAGGCGGCGGTACGAAAGGCATTATCTCGGGCGGCGTCAGCTATGCGCACACGCGAGAAGCCCTTGCAGGGCGTGAATGTAAATTGCTAAAAATTTCGACCGTTCCCTTTCCCGATAAATTGGCGCTTAAATTCATCGAAGGGTTAGAAGAAATTCTGGTTATCGAGGAACTCGACCCCGTTATCGAGGATGAACTCATCCGTCTTCGCGGTCTATATGGTTTTAATGTAAAAATATTCGGCAAACACACCGAACATATCCACAACGCGGGCGAAAATACGATTGACAGCGTTACAAGAGCGGTTGATTCATTCTTAGGCGCTGAAATCGTGAATCAAAATAAATCTACTGTCAGTCTGCCTCCTCTGCCTGTCCGCCCGCCCGTTCTTTGTGCAGGATGCCCGCACCGAGCGTCTTTTTTGACGGTCAAAGAAGCCGCCAAAGGGAAAAAAGCGGTCTTTACAGGCGATATCGGTTGCTATACGCTGGGAAACGCCAAACCGCTGGATATGGTTGACACCTGCCTTTGCATGGGCGGCGGTATTACTGTCGCGCAAGGGCTTAAACGTGCCGAACCTGATGCCGTACATTTCGCCTTTATCGGCGACTCCACCTTTTTCCATTCAGGAATTACCGGGCTAATTAACGCCGTTTATAATCAAACCGATATCGTCGTTATTATCCTCGATAACTCAACCACAGCTATGACAGGCAATCAGCCTCATCCGGGGATGGGAATCACGATGATGGGCAATAAACCGCCGAAAGTCAGTATTAAGCGGATTATTGAAGCTTTGGATGTCGCGCAATTTATCTGTGTTGACCCGATGGATCGAAATGCGGCTTTAGATGCCGTTAAATCAGTAATAGATGTGAGCGGTGTGCGGGTTGTTTTGTTCGAGTCGCCATGTATTGTACTTGCAAAAAGCCGGCGAAAAGCCGGCGTCGATAAAGATAAATGCACAGGGTGCAAACTTTGCGTTACAAAACCCGGTTGCCCGGCGATAAGTATTAAGGAAGATAAAGCTATCATCGATAATGCGCTTTGTGTCGGATGTACTGTCTGTTCCGATATTTGCGCTTTTAACGCTATTTCGGTAAAGGAGGAAGCTACAAAATGACATTTAATATCCTAATTGCAGGTGTCGGCGGTCAAGGAACGGTGCTGGCATCCAAATTAATCGCCGGAGCCGCCATGAAATCAGGCTTAGACGTCCGCACCACCGAAACCATCGGGATGGCACAGCGCGGCGGCAGCGTTTTGGGTCATACCCGCATCGGCGATAATATCCACTCACCGCTGATTAAGCAGGGGAATGCCGATTTAATAATCGCCTTCGAACCTTCCGAAGCCGCCAGGCAATTGGCTTTTTTAGCGGAAAAAGGAACCNTCGTTATGTGCGACAGCCCTGTTTATCCCGTCGCGGGAACGGGGAGTCCATATAATCCTGATGAGGTAATTGATTACATAAAAGCAAATGTTAAGAATCTTATCATTGTAAGCGGGCAAACAATCAAAGAGAAATACGCCAAAATGATCAATACGGCATTATTGGGCGCGGCGGCGGCAAACAGCCTGTTTCCGTTCGATGTAAAAGCACTCGAAGAAACAATTCATGAAATGCCCCGTTTTAAAGATGAAAACATTGCGGCCTTTACGTTAGGAGGAAAAATATGTTCCCGTTAGCTGATATTCAAAAGACAATAATCAACGCGAAGAAAAGCGCTTTTTATCATGAGCATTTCGCCGATGTTAACCCTGCCGATATTAATTCGCTTGAAGATTTCAGGAAGCTTAAATTCACCGAAAAAGAGGATTTGCGCCGTGCTTACCCGCTCGGGCTCTCGGCTGTACCTGATGAAAAAGTCGTTCGTATCCACTCTTCAAGCGGAACTACGGGAACCCCTGTCATTATTCCCTATACCAAGAAAGATGTTGACGATTGGGCGATAATGTTTAAGCGATGCTATCAAACGGCGGGGCTTACCGAAAAAGACCGTATCCATATCACCCCCGGGTACGGCTTATGGACTGCGGGGATTGGTTTTCAGTTGGGCGCGGAACTTTTAGGGGCGATGGCGATTCCGATGGGGCCCGGGAACACCGATAAGCAATTGCAGATGATGATTGATATGAAATCAACCGCACTTTGCGCCACTTCTTCATATGCGCTTTTAATTGCGGAAGAAATCGAGAAGCGCGGAATCAGGGATAAAATCCATCTCAGGAAGGGTGTCATCGGTTCGGAAAGATGGGGCGAAAAAATGCGCCGCCGTATTGCGGATGAACTGGGAGTTGAATTATATGATATCTATGGGCTAACCGAAATATATGGCCCGGGAATCGGGATTAACTGCGGACATCAAAGCGCGATGCATATTTGGACGGATTATATTTACTGTGAAATTATTAATCCTGCGACAGGAGAGGTTCTGCCTGATGGCGAAAGCGGCGAGTTGGTTATAACGACGCTCAAAAAGGAAGGGGCGCCGCTAATACGCTACCGTACCCATGATTTAACGAGAATTGTCCCCGGGAAATGCGAATGCGGGCTTGATTATATGCGAATAGATGCTATCATCGGGCGTTCTGATGATATGGTCAAAATCCGCGGCACGATTCTTTACCCAAGCCGTGTTGATGAACTATTGTCGTCTATCGCCGATGTCAGTAGTGAATATCAGATTATGATCGATCACCTAAACGGAAAAGATATCCTGACCCTCTTCTTCGAAACGAACCTCGGCCAAGCCCAATATCATGGTATCGAGAAAACCGTTGAAAAGATGTTCAAAGACACTATCGGCGTCATCCCCAAAGCAAAAGCCGTCAGCATCGGCGAACTCCCCAGGAGCGAGAAGAAGACTACGCGGATTTTTGATAATCGGTATTGAATTTTAAAACAGAGAGTGTTTTCCCAAAATCAGGTCAGAAAAGTTTTACCACTTCTTGAATAGTGAGGATGCAAAGAAAAGAAAGCAGTAAAAGGTTTACACTTTCGTCAAGGGGTTTACGAAAGATATAGTATAAAAAACCTCATAAATGAGTTTCCGCTAGTTTATGAAAACAGAGAAGCGATAGAGAGATGTAAGTTATGCTAAATTTTATTATCATAATAAGCTAACTTTGTATTTTACATTGTCAAAATCTAAATCACATGTTTTCTTAAGTCTATAGTTTAATTTTTTGTACTCATCCTCAAGATTATCATTTAAATGAAAATTTCCGCTACTCTCCTCACCATATGAAACATACGCACACGAATTGATTGCCGACATTTTTAGTAAGCAATTAGGATTGCTCATTTTCGAACCATGATGTGAAATCATTACATATTCATATGAATCTCGCAAGCGGTTAGGAACTACTGAGTTTTCACAGTCGCCGAGAAAAAGAAATTTTTTATTTAAAGAGAGTTTTAGAATTAATCCGGAATTATTTGCTTTGCTAATGTTGTTAACAGATTTTTCTACACCTTTCCATATTTCTATCTTGTGACAAGGTGAACGATATACAATACGGTTTGAAAAACTTTCATCTACTAATAATAATTTAGCTCCCGAATTAACTAAATAATTACATAATCGTTTAACTGACATCGACACGTTATTGTAGACATGAAGAAAATTTGGTGCAACCCATACGCAATCATTAAGAGATTCATGTGCGTATGAGATCCCTAAAATATGGTCTAAATCCCAATGAGATAAAATAACCAGCTTTGCGTCTAATCCACTTATTTCTTTTAACGATTGTTCAATTGATTCTTTATCTCTACATTTCATAGATCTGGTGATACCAATGTCAAAGAAAGCTCCAATTTCATTATTCATTTTTAAATATATACAATTAGCCTGACCTACATTATATATATTCACATCTAAATTGTTAACATAATTCAGAACATTATTAAGCTCTAATTCAATTCCATTTGCATCACTTATTAGGGAGTTATGTATGCTAGAATTCCATACATCATAAATACGCTTTAGTTGTTTAGGGGTTTCGCATATGTCCTCAATAATAATAATAGCTTTTCGCGCAATAATAGGACTAGCGGAAAATAGTATCTCACCATAAAACGCGGGGCTTTTTCTAAACTCCCTTTTGTAAATAATTTCTTCATCTTCCTTAATAGGTATTATCCGGACTTTATGCATTATTTCATTGTTGTATTCTCCTAATTGCATTTTTTTTATACAAAGATAAGGATAATATATATCTTTTATATCGTAATAATGATTGTCCCAGATAGACTGACCGGTAAACTCATAGAAGTACCTTGGGCTATTTTTATTACTCTCGCAGTTTTCAACTTCATAATCTATCATGGTATTATTTATTAAAGACATATCAACAATTACATTTTCGTAACCATCTTCGTTTATCTTAAGTTCTCTTATAATAAGCTGTGCATATACACATTGCTCGCTGTTATTTTCAAAAGGGAAAGGTCGAAACATTTCAATCATAAAGTACGTCTCCTAAATGGTATCTAGCTAACACATAGATAATTATTTTCATAACATATAATCAAAAAACCGAATTTTTTCATATCGTAAATTATAGCATGTTTAAGTAGTATAATTCAACAAAATATCAATTAAATATCATGACTCTCTATATTAAGAGTATTTACGCCCTATTTCTAGCCTTATTCCAACTATGCCTTTTTTCTTCCAACCTCGTAAAAAACCTGAGTTAAGATTATTCTTTAAGCCAGTAGTTAGCTCTTTTTTCTTATTCCAAATCTTTTTCTCGTTTTTGTCTTCATTTTATAAAATAGTGTAACTTTAATGGCACATTTTTTATCTTTCATGAAGCTTCAAAAGATTTTTCGTCGCAGATTGTGCCGTTAATTACAAATTCTTTTTTAGGACTATCGATATTATTTAAACCCATGTAGTTATCATTAGTATTGATAAAAGAGTTGTTTAGCTCGTTCCCATTTAACTCATCGTAGTCACTATATTCCTGGTTCAATTCATGGCTCTCATATAAATCATCATCGCTGGGATTGTTATAATTGGGGAAACTGTTTGTGCTGTTTGCATTTTTAGAATTAGTATTAATAAAATGTAAGCTACGCAACTTAGCACCATCCCATAACCAAATTCCCAAATCGCGGGCGTCTTTTATTGCGCTATCAGCAAATTTTGAATTTGTTAGTATTACACCGATATCACATTTATATATCGCCATTCCGGTATATATTTCTTGTACTGCTTTGCGAGTTATATTGCCTGTTTGGCGCTTGCATTGGAACGCATATTTTTTATAATCCTTCAAACATACGATATCAACGCCACGGTCGCCGCTTCCTCTTGTGACTTGTACATTTAAGAATCCGTTATATCCTAATAATTGGGCGCAATAACGTTCGAACATATAACCATTCATATCATTTATTGCAGATGCGTCATAACTCACTTGTGGTTGTGAATTTTTTATTAAATTTGACACCGATAATATTATTATTACTAATATTATTAGTGATATAATGAACTCTGGCCACATGATATATATCCCTCACTCTTGTTAGAATAGCATATGTCATATCAGATTTCAATACGGTCTTTATTTTTCGACTTTTAACTCAATCGTTTAGACAGTAAATTAAGCCATGTAAAAGTATTACAATCGTTTATTCATGTCGAGGTTTTAAATCGCAACGTTGATATAGAACAGTAAAACCGTTCATGATAAAATGCGACAATGGGATGAAAAATACAAGTCATGCTCACAAAGAAATGATGGCAAGCCATGAGCCTGCCCATCGCACTCATTACACGATTTCCAAATCCCGTTCTCTTTTGGAGGTTTGCTCCAGCGTGATGTCTTTCAATATACTTTCCGCACCGCGTCGCAAGGCCTCTACTGCACCGCCTCCCACGAAACGGCATTAGCAAGGTTGCGCCCTCGGTATCCTTGCGGCAGCGTGATTTAGTTTTCAAGGTACGCCGCCCGCTGGTGCGGACGAAAGAGGATACAAGACTTCTCATTACTCATCTGGGCTGACAGGTATCTCTCTACATAACTTGATTTTTTAGGCGTTTTGGAAGGGTATTTTTACAGCTTTTATGAATATTTTTTTAAGATCTAAAAAGACCCTCTTACATTATATTGCTGACTAAAAGTGGATTTGTCCCAACTTTTATAGTTTTTTGTATTACATTTTTGATTTTTGATTTGGTTTGTGGCAAGGATTGCCATTGTGACAGATTAGTAGAGAAAGTGCTAAATGTGTAGTATAATCTGCATATAGATTATTCGCTCGGCGATATGGTGCGTGTCGCTGGGTATGGCTATAATCTGTCGTTAGAATATTTGAAGGGAGAAAATAAGCCATGACAGAAGCTACGGCAATAATAATAGCATCAATAATAGCGGGAATATTTGGCTTTCTTTCTATTATTTTCAAGAGAAAGCTTAATAAGACAGAAGATAAAAAACAAATATTGGAAGCAGAAATTAATAACTTGAAGGAAATATATTCAAGCAAAATGGAGCCCGAAATAATAACTATAAAAGAAGCCGGAGAAGTATTGATTAGATTATTGAAAGAACCTGTAAGCTCAGTAGACATTATCGGAAGCAGAGTGTCGTTTTGCAGAGAATTAATTCGGATGTTAGCGCAAAATGGGAAAATAAACAAGAATACCGAAATACATATTCTTTTCAGAATGGGCTATGATATGAATCGTTATGACGACCTCAAAGAAAGCGGTGAAGCGTGGGCTGATTTATCAAAATCATACGACTTGGATATAAAATTTCATTTCAACACAGACTACGAGCATGGGTTTCAAGGATTAGTCTTTGACGAAAACATTGGAATAATTGGTTATTTTCACATGAGGGGCAAACAATTTGTTGCTGCGAAAGAATATATGTTGTTGTTTAAGGGTAGCCCCCATATAATCCATAATTATATGATAAAAAAGTTCGTTGATTGTTTTGAGTTGAAAAAACCTCCCTATAATTATAATTGTTATAAATCCATAAGCGAAGCCATTGATGCTTTTAAGGAGAAAATCAAAACTTGACACTAAGATAGCAAATGGCTATTAGGCGAAGTTTAAATAATTCAAGAAAAAAGCAGAGTGCTTTTTGAAGGCTCTGCTTTTAATAGATGATTGTAAGATTTAGTTGTCAGGATTTTTCAAAATTAAGTAGTCCTCTTTGCCTGTAACTATGTAGCCAGTGCAAACATAAATTTGAATCTTCTTAGAATCGGAGATTTTACATTTATGCCGCACCTTTTTGAACTCCTTTAGCATAAGCTGAAACGCCTTATTTATGCCGTAAATGAGCCGACAGCCATGCTGTTTTTAGTAGGCTTGTTTCTCAAGCCCCTCTTATAGCATAGCAAAGGATTGCCATTGCTTCTTTCGGGTGCTATAATTTATATGAAACCGAACTGGAAAGGGGTTTTATATAATGAATACACAATTAAGAAAAGCCCATGAAATGGGAACAGCATATGCCAGCATCCTACCTACAATTATGAATCATGGCAGAGTGGTTATTACTGACAATACCGGTAAAGGCGAAAGCGTTATTTTGAACATTGCCGAATATGATGCAATGAAGGAAGCGGCTTGGAACAGTTATATAACAAAATCTCTAAACGAGGTGGAAGCCGTAAAAGATGACCCAACGACTTGGCTTAACCTTGATGAATTTTTTGAGGATTAGGGGGAAAATCATGTCTTATTCTGTTATCCCCTCCACATTTGCTAAAGAGGATAAAAATAAAATTATTGCTTACTTGGCGCAATACTCAATAAATGCACCGCAAAAATTCAAGAAAGAGTTAAAAAAGTATATCGGGATTATTGGAGAAACACCCAATATTTTTTCGACATTCAACCCTAATCCTTATTATCGTCATGTTGTGATTTTTGGTTCGTATGTCATGTTTTATACAATAGAGGAAGCGAGTAAAAAAGTTTTTATCTATCGCATTTTACATGATTCGCAAAATATTGAAGATATCCTATAAAATTGAAAATGAACATAAAAAATTTTCATCCTACTATAAAGTTCCATTATTAACCGGCCGATATATATAACAGCATTATTGTTTTTGTCGCCTTATCCTATATAAGGCACCACACCATGGAGGGTAAAAAATGAGTGTAAACGGAGTTACATCAAATAGTGCGGCTAGTGCTTACGAGTATCAGGCAGCAACTAAAAGTCACGATAAGGCTGAAGAAACTAAAAAAGAAAACACCAATGACAGCGGCGTCATTTATGAGCAATCAAATGAAACCGCAAAGGCAACGAAGTATAAACCCGATGCCGAGACGATTGCGCGTCTTAAATCAGAGGTAGACGCCAGAAAATCCCAATTAATGGAACTGGTAAAGAATATGATCAGCGGTCAGGGCAATGCTCAGAATAAAGCTGACTGTATTTGGGCTTTGCTTCGCGATGGTAAACTGACTGTTGATGCCGCCACCAGAGATCAAGCCGTTCAGGACATTAGCGAAGACGGTTACTGGGGTGTTAAACAAACCTCTGAACGCATATTGGATTTCGCTAAAGCTTTAACAGGCGGCGATCCGAGTAAAATCGACGAAATGGAAAAGGCTTTTGAAAAAGGCTTTAAGATGGCAGAAAAAATTTGGGGCGGAAAGCTTCCCGAAATCAGCCAACAAACCTTTGATGCCGTTCGCGATGGCTTCCAAAAGATGAGAGAAGAAGCCGGACTTGAATAAATAAAATTAATTATGCAATCATAAAATCAACACTCCGATATTAATCATTAGTACGTAGTGTTGATTTTTTATGTACTGTAAAGCAATGTCAATATTTATGTAATTACAAAAACATAGCAAATTTTTCCTGAATTTGATATACTGTAAAAAATGAAATTTTTGCTAATCATATTCAAATATAAAGGATTACATATGGCTAAGAAAAAAGTAAATGCAATTGTAGTATCACAAGAAAAATTGACATCTGATATTTATGCCCTTTGGCTTGCGACAGATATCGCAAAAGATGCTAAAGCTGGGCAATTCGTTGGCGTTTATCCGAAAAACGCGGCTACTTTACTACCGCGCCCGATAAGCATCTGTGAAGTAAGTGATGATAAAAGTAGAATCTGCTTAGTTTATCGGATTGCGGGGCGCGGTACGGAAGAATTTTCGACATACCGAAAAGGTGATAGCGTTTCTTTGCTTGGTATTTTGGGGAATGGTTTCCCTACCGCTGATATACATGGAAAACGCTTGTTTTTGATTGGCGGCGGGATTGGGATTCCTCCGTTGTTAGAACTTGCCAAAGAAATAAATGATCTTGCGCTACTTGATGCTTTTTTAGGCTATCGGGATGATAAGTTATTTCTTAATGAAGAAATAGCGGAATACGCGGCGGTTCATATTGCGACGGAAGACGGCAGTATCGGAACAGAGGGAAATGTAATTGATGCGATTAAGTCAAGCGGGCTTAAAGCGGATATTATCATGGCGTGCGGCCCGACTCCGATGCTTCGGGCGATTAAAAATTATGCCGCCGAGAATGAAATCAAAGCTTTTCTTTCGCTTGAAGAGCGGATGGCTTGCGGCGTCGGGGCTTGTCTGGGCTGTGTGTGTAAAACTACCAAGACAGATCATCACAGCCATGTAAAAAATAGCAGGGTATGTACCGAAGGTCCTGTTTTTGCGGCGGAATATGTTGAATTTAATTAATATTTTATGAGATGGAGATTACAATGAATTTATCAGTTAATATCGCGGGAATCGACTTTAAGAATCCCGTTATAACCGCTTCCGGTACTTTTGGCGCGGGGCAAGAATATAGTGAGTTTGTTGATTTGAACAGGTTGGGCGGTATTGTGACCAAAGGGGTCTCAAGCGTCCCCTGGCAGGGCAACCCAACTCCCCGAATCGCCGAAACATACGGGGGAATGCTCAATGCGATCGGTCTCCAGAATCCGGGGATCGATGTTTTCATCGAACGCGACCTTGAATTTCTGCGTGATTATGACACCAATGTCATCGTAAATGTATGCGGGAAAACGATTGAAGAGTACCTTGATGTCGTTGAGAAACTTAGCGACACAAATGCTACGATGCTCGAAATCAACGTTTCTTGCCCGAATGTCAAAGAAGGGGCGATTGCTTTCGGGCAGAATGCGGATTGTCTTTTTGAAATAACGAAGAGAATAAAGGAAAAAGCAAAACAGCCAATCATCATGAAGCTCAGCCCGAACGTGACTGATATAACAGAGATGGCGAAAGCGGCGGAATGCGGCGGAGCGGACGCTATTTCCTTAATAAATACTTTGACGGGAATGAAAATCGATATCCATCGCCGCACATTTGCCATTAAGAATAGAACGGGGGGGCTTTCAGGGCCTTGCATTAAACCTGTTGCTGTCCGAATGGTTTATCAATGCGCTCAGGCAGTTAAGATACCGATTATCGGTATGGGCGGAATCGCAAATGCGCACGATGCGATTGAATTTATTCTCGCCGGGGCGGCCTTAGTCGCTGCCGGAGCGATGAACTTCGTAAATCCGACCTTAACTGTGGATATTATTGATGGGATTAACGATTATCTTAAAGACGCGAAAATCGATGATATAAACGAATTAATCGGCGCCGTCCGCGATTAAGATAAAACAAAAACTGTTTGTCATAAAAAGCGGAATATATTTTCCTCCTGTGTAATAGACTTAAGTAAACTTATCCAAGTGTAACTAGGTCTGTTTTAAGTTTTGTGAATGGGTACACTTTTTATCAAAATCACAGGAGGTATTTTGTGGAATTAGTCAAGAAAAACATACATATGGATCGGCTTAAATGCAAAGCATCCACCCAGATAACATTGGAAGATGATATTAATATTTCCGATTCCCGCCCGGATGCGGCCATGCTGATACTTAATCGGGGAAATGTGAGCATAGACGAACTTACAGTCACAAACGATCATGTAACGGTCAAAGGCAAATTAGCTTTTTATGTTGCTTATACGACTGACGGCGGGATGCGGATTGATTTCGCGGGAATGGACGGGTACATTCCTTTCAAAGAAGATATTATTATGGAAGGGGTCGAGAGCGGTGATAATGTCCATGTTAAATGGGAACTTGAGGATTTAACCATCGGTTTGATAAACAGTCGTAAGTTGAGTGTTCAGTCGATTATTTCTCTCTATCTAAGCTGCGAAGTAATCAGCGACGCCGAAACCGCCGTTGATCTTTATCATGACGAGCCTGTTGAGTATCGTAAGAAATCCCTTGATATTGCCGCGATGGCAGTTAAGAAAAAAGATATTTTCCGCATTAAAGAAGAAGTCGAAATTCCCGGCAGTTTTCCGAATATTGATGAACTGATCTGGGAAGATTTAAGGCCGCAGGAGGTCGAATTTAAAGTACTGGATGATAAAATTTCAATTCAAGGTGAAGTAAAAGCCTTCTTCATGTACCGCAGTGACGGGGATGATAAGGAAATTTGTCACCATGAAGTAGTTTTGCCTTTTTCAGGTTCGATTGAATGTAATGATGTATACGAAGGGATGATTCCTGAGATTTCCTGGATGATTACGGAAAAAGAAACGGAAATTCGTCCTGATTTCGACGGCGAAGACAGAATCGTAACTTTTGACCTTTTAGTCGAACTTGATGTCTGTATTTATAAAGAAGATCGTATTGATATTCTGTCTGATGTGTATGGGGTCAATAAAGAAGTAACAGCGATTGGCAGTGATGCGCTCTTCCGTCGCCTAAAATGCCGTGCTTACGGTAAAAATAAAATGGGTGAGCATCTCGTCTTGTCTGACGGTCAGGTTCCTGTTAAGAAGATTCTTCATAGTAACGGAAGCTTACAGATTGTTAGCCACGATATCGTTGAGGATGGGATTTATATCGACGGAATTGCGAATTTACAAGTTCTTTATGAAACAAATGATGAAAAATCACCGTATGGTGTGGTCAGAACGATGATTCCTTTCAATTATACTTTGCAAGCTGATGATATCAACAATGATTGTGTATATCGTTTACAGGCTGAAATGGAGCAGTTGGCGGTAACAGCGATTGAGCCGACGGAATTGGATGTTAAAGCAATTCTTTGCTTCCGCAGTAATGTCTATGAGCAGATGCATGAAAAGATTATTGATGAGTTGATTGTTGCGGAACCTGATCTTGATAAACTTGGCGGTTTACCCGGTATCGCCGTTTATATCGCGGGACCGGGCGAGAGTTTGTGGGATATCGGGAAGCGGTATTATATCCCGATTGCTCAGTTAAAAGAAGCAAATGAAATGGCTGATGATGAGGTTCGGGCGGGGGATAAAATTCTGATTGTTAAGAATCAGGTTTGATAACACCTGTTATTTAATATGAGATGAGCCGGGTGTAAATTTACATCCGGTTTTTCTTATGAAACAGTGACAGAATGCCAAACAACCTTTCCTTTACAAATCGTATAATGAATGGCCCCGGGCATTTTTTCGCCGATGAAAGGTGAGTTTTGGGATTTTGATGTAAATTCTTCTGCGACCCACATTACGCTCGGGTCGAAAATAACTAAATCGGCACTCTTTCCAATCATTATATTTCCTGCCGGAAGCTCATATAGTTTGGCGGGGTTACTGCTCATCCGCTCAATTAACTCTGATATCGTAAGATACCCCTTGTTTACCAACTCCCTAATACCTAACGACAGCGCTGTTTCCAGACCAATAATCCCACTAGGAGCCGCTTTTATGTCCCTCTCCTTCTCTTCTTTGCTATGAGGGGCATGATCGGTCGCGATTACATCGATTGTTCCGTCTTTAAGCCCTTCTATGACGGCTATCCGATCTTCTTCGGTGCGAAGCGGCGGGTTCATCTTCGCCAATGCGCCTTTTTTTATTACCGCTTCTTCGGTAAGGGTAAAGTGATGGGGGGCGGCTTCGGCAAAAATTGCTACATTATCCGCTTTTGCTTGTCTTACAAGCGCCACGCCTTCTTTTGTGCTGATATGCTGAATTACTACTTTCGCACCCGCTTCTTTCGCTAATGCTAAATCACGCTTTATCATCACGATTTCTGCTTCCCGTGAAGACCCGTAAATGCCTAATTGCTCGGATGCATAACCTTCGTTGATTCCATTGTTTCTTATATAACTTGGGTTCTCTTCATGAAAACTAATCGGTAATCCTATCTTCGCCGCTTCCTTCAGCGCCGACTTGACTATTTCTTCATCTAAAAGCGGTATACCATCATCAGTAAACCCAATCGCCCCGGCTTCTTTAAGTGCCGCCATATCTACGGTTTCTACCCCTTTAAGCCCCTGTGTAACGGCCGCACAGGTCATAATGTTTATTCCTGTCTTGTTCCCTTTATTAAGCACATATTTAAGCGTTTCGATATTATCAATCGGCGGATTTGTGTTCGCCATCATGACTACTGTCGTATAACCGCCTTTTGCGGCGGCTTTCGCGCCGCTTTCGATATCTTCTTTATATGTAAAACCGGGGTCACGAAAATGAACATGGATATCAACTAAGCCGGGAGCAACGATCATTCCTTCGGCGTCTATTATTTCTGTATTCGCGGCAAAGGGTAAATCTTTGCCGATATCTTTTATAATCTCGTCAATAATTAATATATCGGTTATTTCATCTTGATTGCTCTGTGGGTTTATGATTCGTCCATTCTTAATTAAAAGCATAATTTTTCCTATCACCCTTTTATATATTACAAGGTTACATTGATTAAAAGCTAAGTGAGATTCTTCGCTACGCTCAGAATTTCATGTGACTGTGTATACAGAAAAAACAGAGCAGACTGATAAATCGTCTGCTCCTGATAATTGATTATTTATACTAATTCAAGTACTACTTCCATTGCGGCGTCGCCTTTGCGGGGGCCGATTTTGATGACTCTGGTGTAGCCGCCGCCACGGTTTGCATATTTCGTGCCGTATTCATCAAAAAGCTTACCGACCAAATCAACTTGCTTTGTTCCGCGTTTTCTTCCTGCGGGGGTTTGGGGTACTTCGACGACAGGATACAGTACCTTTAGCATTTTGCGGCGAACATGGTTTCTTGAAGGTAAATCCTTCTTGATTTCTTTATCGACGGTATCATATTTCGTTACTTTTTTGCCATCGACGACTTCCTTGATGCGCTTACCGTCTTTGTCTTTCAGCGCTACCTTAGCTTTTACCGTAACCATTTCAAAATTGTCTTTTTCCTTAACTGCCATTGCGATTAAGCTTTCCGCGATTTTACGGACTTCCTTCGCTTTCGTTTCTGTTGTGACAATCTTGCCATGATATAAAAGCGCGGTTACTTGATTGCGCAGCAACGCTTTCCTTTGATCGGATGTCCGACCCAGTTTTCTGTATTTTGCCATTTGGCTCCTCTCCGAAGGTTTCCCTTCTCTCATCCATGAATCAATCGGGCTACGCTCATTGGTCTTATTTACCCGATTTTATCTTCATTTCCGAGTCACACGCATGTGCCGTTTAGGTCTTATCTGCGTATATTTATTCATCTAACGGATTAAACTGTAGTCCAAGTTCTTTGAGTTTCGCCAGTACTTCTTCCAATGACTTACGTCCTAAGTTCCTGACTTTCATCATATCTTCCGAAGTCTTGTTCGTTAACTCTTCGACTGTATTTATCCCTGCTCTTTTTAAGCAATTATAAGACCGTACCGACAATTCAAGTTCATCAATACTCATCTCTAATACTTTTTCTTTTTCATCCTCATCCTTTTCAACCATAACTTCGGCCGTTTTAGCATTTTCGGACAAATTAATAAACAAGCTCAAATGCTCGCTAAGGACTTTCGCCGCCAAACTAACGGCTTCGTCAGGTACTAAAGTACCATTCGTAAATACGTCAAGTGTCAGCTTGTCATAGTCTGTAATCTGACCGACACGAGTATTCTCTACGGTCACATTAACTCTTTCAACAGGAGTATAAATAGAATCAATCGCAACGACTCCGATCGGTAAATCTTCGCTCTTATTCTTCTCAGCGGCAACATAACCACGGCCTTTGCTGATCGTTAATTCCATATATAACTTCGCATCCTTACCGCATAATGAAGCAATAACTAAATCAGGATTCAAAATTTCTATCTCGGAATCAGCTTGAATATCAGACGCTCTTACAATACCTTCGCCTTCAAATTCCAAGAAAGCAGTCTTTTGTTCATTCGACTCGCTGTTATTTCTAACCGCGATATCTTTTATGTTCATGATAATTTCGGTTACGTCTTCTTTTACGCCTGTTATGGAGCTGAATTCATGTAAAACCCCTTCGATCTTCACCTGGCTGACAGCCGCTCCGGGTAATGAGGAAAGCATTATCCGGCGTAAGGAATTACCTAAAGTGGTTCCGTAACCACGCTCAAGAGGTTCGACAATAAAACGTCCGTATCTTTTATCTTCTGAAATCTCTGCAACCTCGATATTAGGTCTTTCAAAATCAAACACTAAAATATCCTCCTTTATGATATTCATGTAAAGAATAATTCAAAAGCGCGAAAACCTCGCTTAAGAATTATAGCTTTACAAATGTGAAGAATCTACTATTTGTTATTTGTTATTTGTTATTTAGAATAAAGCTCGACGATAAGCATTTCATTTACAGGTACGTCAATAGCTTCGCGGGAAGGAATATTCTTGACCGTGCCGCGATAAGCTTCATGGTCAACTTCCATCCAATCAGGAGTAAGCCTTCCGCCTGTAACTTCGAGAATATCTTTGTATCTTTGTAATGGGCGTGATTTTTCCCGTACTTCAATAACATCACCTGTCTTTAATTGATATGAAGGGATGTTAACGCGCTTTCCGTTGACAAGGAAATGCTTATGCCCTACTACCTGTCTGGCTTCTCTTCTGGTACGCGCAAAGCCCATCCTAAAGACGACATTATCAAGCCTTGTTTCCAGCATTACCATCAGGTTTTCGCCGGTCAAGCCTTTCATTTGGGCTGCTTTTTTATAATAATTGCGGAATGGTTTTTCAAGAACGCCATAGATGAATTTGGCTTTTTGCTTTTCTCTTAATTGGAGACCGTATTCACTAACTTTTTTTCCGCTTCTTTGATTTGTACGATTTGATTTTTTGTCATAACCTAAAAATCCCGGTTCTAGTCCTAAAGCGCGGCATCTCTTTAAGACAGGTACTCTGTTTACTGCCATTAAAATTTTCCTCCTATTATTGTTTACAACGCGAATACCGCGCCTTCATCCAACATTAATTAATAGTTACAATTATTAAACACGACGACGTTTCGGCGGGCGGCAACCGTTGTGCGGAACCGGGGTCACGTCTCTGATGGAGATAACCTCAAGCCCGTTAGCGGCTAATGCACGAATCGCGGCTTCACGGCCTGAACCGGGACCCTTTACGAAAACATCAACGATTTTAAGTCCATGTATTAATGCGGCTTTTGTTGCCGTTTCGGCGGCCATTTGGGCGGCATAAGGCGTCGATTTACGCGAACCCCTGAAACCAAGTCCTCCCGCACTTGCCCAACTAAGGGCGTTTCCTTCCGCATCTGTTAATGTAACGATCGTATTATTAAACGATGATTGGATGTGTGCCTGTCCGCGTTCCACGTTTTTCTTGACACGTCTTTTAGTTACTTTTTTGGTTACTTTCTTTGTTGCCATTACTCAACCCTTTCTATTACTAATAGAATTACCTTTCATCGTTTATTTTTTCTTGTTAGCTACTGTCCGTTTCGGACCTTTTCTGGTTCTGGCATTGGTCTTGGTTCTTTGACCGCGTACCGGAAGACCTCTTCTATGACGGATACCGCGATAGCATCCGATTTCCTGAAGCCGCTTGATATTAAGGGCGATCTCTCTCCTTAAATCACCTTCGACCATAAATTCCTTATCGATTACTTCACTGATTCTTTTTACTTCTTCGTCAGTCAGCTCTCTGACGCGGGTGTCGGGACTAACTTTAGCAGCCGTTAAAATCTTATTGGAACTGGTTCTGCCGATACCGTAAATATAGGTTAAACCTATTTCTACGCGCTTTTCCCGTGGTAAATCCACACCTGAAATACGAGCCATTTTTAAATCCTCCATTTTCTCTTAATTGCATTGATTGATTTACACTAGTGTTGATTGAGGTGCCGTCTTGTAAAACAAGATGCTACACCCAATCGGAAAATAATCCGACCTTTCCGAAATATATCTGTTTCGGTATCAACAAGTATTTCGTTTCGTGCTTTGCACGAACTATGGCTCGAAATTAACCTTGTCTTTGTTTATGTTTCGGATTAATACAGATCACTCTGATACTGCCTTTTCTCTTAATGATCTTACACTTTTCGCAAATCGGTTTTACAGATGATCTTACTTTCATTTTATCACCTTACCTTTCTTTCGGTCGTAAATAGACCGCTTAACATTGTATCACAACATTGTAATTAACACAAGCTTTATTTATCCCGCCAAATAATTCGGCCTTTTGTCAAATCGTAAGGGGACAGTTCCAGAGTAACCTTGTCACCGGGTAGGATACGGATAAAATTCTGCCGTAACTTCCCGCTAATGTGAGCAAGAACACGATGCCCGTTTTCAAGTTCAACCTGAAACATCGTATTGGGTAGTTTCTCGATAACCACTCCTTCAATTTCAATCATATCTGACTTTGGCATAAACACCTCTTTTTAATAATAAATTGCAACTGCTTTAAGTTTGTGCCTGTTGCCGAGCGGCACTTAATGCAAATTTCACTTCTTCGTTACTGACTTGTTTATTTTCCAGCAATTTTTCATGAATAATACCTGCGGTTTCATTATATACCGCAAGATGTTTTATATTCTTCCGCTTCGGTTTTTCGATCGTTCGCGATATTCCGTCAACGATATCCGCATATTTTGCCGTATTTCCGATAATAATGAAAATCTTTTCCTTATCATGCCCTGATTTCGATTTGGCAAAGTGCCCGCTTAAATCATTCATATAGCGTTAATAACTCCGGTTCACCGTTAGTAATTAGAATCGTATTTTCATAATGCGCCGACCATGAGCGATCCTCTGATACTACTGTCCAGTCGTCGTCAAGCCATTCCACTTCCGCATAACCCATGTTAATCATCGGTTCAATACAAATCGTCATCCCTGCCCGTAACTTCAACCCTCTTTTCCTTTGGGCGAAATGGGGAATCTGGGGATCCTCATGAATTTCCAAGCCAATTCCGTGACCGACCAAATCCCTGACAATTCCATAGCCATACTGCGAAACAAAGGCATCGACGGCATTCGATATCTCATATAGATGATTGCCTGCACGGGCTTTACTTAAACC
>JGI24695J34938_10001627_pt1 | contig 18751 bp, 22 predicted proteins | sample TergutCo191P3_FD_34938 | JGI IMG/M metagenome (IMG submission 34938)
TAGGGTTTCTTCTGTACCTTGCCCTCTTTTACGCGCCCATTACCGGCCTTGCCCAGATGATGGAATCAGCGCAGCAGGCGTTTGCCGGAGCGGAGCGCGTTATGGAAATTCTTGACGCGCCTCAAAGCGTTAAGGACAGTCCCGGTTCCCGGCCAGCCGGGAAGGTGGATGGGCGCATAACATTCGACAATGTCAGTTTTTCCTACATTGAAGGCGTCGGCGTTCTGGATAATGTGTCCCTGGAGATAAAACCCGGCCAGATGGCGGCTTTTGTCGGCGCAACGGGCGTTGGAAAAACTACGCTGAGCCAGCTTATTTCCAGATTTTACGATCCTGTAAGCGGAAAGGTGTGTCTTGACGGAACGGATCTTCGCGATATAACCCTGGATAGTCTTCGCGGAAACATTTCAATTGTTTTGCAGGATACGTTCCTTTTCAACGGAACAATAGAGGAAAATATCGCGTTCGCAAGGCCGGACGCCGCGTTTAGTGAAGTAGAATCATCCGCGCGTACCGCGAGGATTCATGATGATATAATGGCGATGCCTGACGGTTACGGCACCCAGGTAGGGGAGCGCGGCGTAAAGCTGTCGGGCGGCCAAAAACAGCGGATAGCCATCGCCCGCGCGGTGTTACGCAAAGCGCCGGTTCTGATTCTTGATGAAGCGACCGCCTCTGTAGATGTAAGAACCGAAGCGCAGATTCAACAGGCAATCAATGAAATTGCCGGTACGCGCACCATTGTGGCGATTACGCACCGCCTTTCCACTGTGCGGAACGCGGACATTATCTTTGTGTTTGAAAACGGGCGCATAGCGCAAAAGGGCAGCCACGCTGAACTGGTTGAACAGAGCGGCATATACCGCAAATTATGCGAATATTCTTAAACATCGTATTTTGTTACAGCTATTGATTTATAGAGGTTTTCAGCCAATAATTGAATCATGGATCTTTTATTTGTTCAGTCTTTAACGGGAATATGCGAACGCTCATCTGTGGCTGCGGGGCGTCCTTTGCATTGCACGATTATCGTTAATCCGGCGGCTGGAGGGTTCACAATTCCTTCCAGACGGAAGGAAAATCTTCGTATCTTGGGCGATTATCTGCAAAAAGCGCAGGCGAATCCTCAAAGACCGATTCATAAATCAATGAATGTAATGATAACCGAAGGCAAAAATTCCGCCGGAGATATCGCGAGGTCTTTAATAAAAAGAGTTGTAAAAGATCCTGATCCTTTTTACCTGATTATCAGCGCGGGCGGAGACGGAACCCACAGCGAAATAATGTACGCTCTTTACGGAGCGCCCGAAAATGTCAGATCGAGCATGGCGCTGCTCCGTTTCCCGATGGGAACCGGGAACGACGGCGTTAATAACGCCAATATGGAAGATTCCCTTGATATGCTGATTAAGCCCGTTCATGTTGAACTTGCTTCCGCCGTGCAGCTTACTACCAGCGAAAATGGCCGCGCGCACAAAGCCGGACCGTATCTGGCATTTAACATCCTCTCCGTCGGGCTGGATGCTTTTGTAACACACATGACCAACAAGATGAAAGGCAAAGCGCCCGGCGATTCGTACAAATTATGGGTTGATATAGCCGCTTTGTTCTACGGATGTTTTTATAAAGTGGATTTTCTTGATGTGCGCGCGCTGGACAGTGACAGGCGGGAAGTTCTTTCGGCAAAAGAAAAACTGCTGCTGCTGGCGATGGGCGTATCGGGGAACAGGACTTACGGTTCGCAGCAGAAAATTCTTCCCAATGAGCATAATATCTGCGGAATAAAGCAAATGCCACTGAGCCGCAAACTTGTTTTAAAGAAACAGGTCGCTTCCGGCAAACACGCCGGTAATCCCGAAGTTCTGAATTTTGACGCGCACAGAATTGAATTTTCCGGCCGCCATCCAATCCTCGCCCAAATGGACGGCGAGACAGTCCTTCTTGGCCCGGAAGATTTTCCCGCTGCGATGGAACTAACTCCCGCTGTGATCCCCCTGCTGAAATTAAACTGAGCCGCCTGTCATTCGCCGTTTTCCTAAAGCAGCAATGTCTCGTAACTGATTTTTTTGAATGAATTTTTAAAAAGAAGAACCGCTATAACCGCCATTGCCGCGCTGAGTATCAGGAAAATATGAACGCCCATGATCATTATTCCCGTAAGCTGTCCGATAATCAGCAGAAGGACAGGCAGTATCAGCAGTAGGCTGCTCTGCTGCGCTTCTTCGGAAGTTTTTGCTTTCGCCGAAGCGCGAACAATAAGGCTTATGGAAATTAAAGAGGCGGCCGGCGATGCCAGCAGCATCATTATAATCCAGTTTATGCCGGGCAGTACCGCCGTGCCTTTCATTATAATAAGCAGGGTTTCCGTTACAATCAGCATAACAAGAAAAGAGAAAACGGATACGGCCATGCCAAGCAGGAACGAAGCGGATATTTTCGCGTAAAAAATTTCTTTTAACGAAAGCGGGCAGTAGAGCAGGGTCTCCAGGGTTTTTCTGTCTCTTTCTCCGGTAAACGAAGAAGCGGCCATTACAGTAGATGCCAGTATCGGAATGAACATGAAAAACAGCGGCATGATGTAATTCAATATTAAAACGATTAACGTCCGAGCGGTATCTTCCGGCGCGGGATTAATTCCGGCGGATTCCAGCAGCCTGAGCATCTTCATCATGTCCGCCGAATCGGCTGGCGACAGCAGAATTACAAGGATGAATATTACCGGGAGAACGACTGTCATAATCAGGGGAACGATAATCAGAACATAGAAAATTTCCCTGTTGGCGGCAATATTGCCAATATCTTTTTTAATGATGGCAATCTGCATTTTATTTATCATTCATCGTCTCCCGCGATCCGCGCTTCTCGATCAGAGCGAAATAAATTTCTTCCAGCGAATGTTTGTGAGCCGATACATGGTAAACCTTGCCGCCTGAATCTACAAAATTTCTTACTATTCCGGGAATCTCATCGCTGGAATTTATTTCTATCCGAAGCTCGTTGCAGTTGGCTCCCGTGTGCTCTATTCCCACCCTTTTGCCGGGAATGCTCAAATCTCCGCCTTCGACCTTTAGTTTCAATGTCAGTCCCGAAAAAGCAAGACTGTGCAGTTCTTCCGGAGAGCCGCACGCGAGCATCTTCCCCTCGCTGATAAGCCCGTATTGCGTGCAAATTTCTTCCGCGTAACGCAGCTGATGAGTGCAAAGGAACACGGTGGTTCCCTCATTGCGCGCGAGGTTTTTGATTAAATTGTTTACATTCTGCGCACTTTCTGGATCAAGCCCGGAAGCAGGTTCGTCAAGGAAAAGAATTTTCGGCTGATGGATAAGGGCTCTCGCCAGAGAAAGCTTCTGGCGCATGCCGGTTGAATATTCGCGGAGCTTCTGATCTTTCGCGTCAAGAAGCGACAAACGCTCAAGAATTTCCATAGCTCTGCGTTTTGTCTCATTTTCGTTTATGCCGAATACCGATCCAAAAAACATCAGGTTCGCAAGCCCTGTAAGATTATTGTACATCTGCGCGTGTTCTGTCACCACGCCGCAAATTTTATGGGTTTCCTCAGGAGAACGCGCCGGATCGGTTCCCAATACGCGGCACGAGCCTTCCGTTAGCTGCAACATTCCGCTGAAAAGTTTTACCGCGGTGGTTTTTCCGGCGCCGTTGGGGCCCAGAAAACCGAAAATCCCGCCTTCTTCAACGGATAAATCGACGCTGTCCAGCGCCTTTTTTCCTCCCGGATATATTTTTGTCAAATTATCCGCGATTATAACTTTCATATTTAACTTTTTGCGGTTTTCAGCGGTTTCGGCGTTCTTCTTCGGACTTGCATTCAATGCACATAAGTGCGTAGGGGATTGCGATAAGCCTGTCCTGCGGTATACGTTTGCCGCATTTAATGCAGTGGCCGTACTTGCCTTGCTTAATGCGCGTTAAAGCGGCTTCTATCGACTTAAGCCGCCTTAGTTCCTGGGAGCCTATAACTTCGATCATTCTCCTGTCAATGTCGTCAGAAGCTATATCGGCGAGATCCTTTGGATCCATCCCTTCCATTATTTCCTTGAAATCCTCGCTGCTTGCTACCAGGTTATCGACAATTTCAGCTTTAAGCGATGAAAGTGAAGTTTCCATTTTTTCAAGGAATTCCTGATCAATCGGCGGTATTTTTTTCTTTTTTTTACCGGTCGCAGCCATTATCTGCCCCCCTTATTATATGGTTTTTAACTGCACGGGCCATTTCCTGAAAACTGTGGGGATATGTTAACACTGTTTTTTTGCTTTTGTCAAGGTTTTTGTCAGTCTACGGATGGTTGAAAGCCCTTGTGAAACAGGCAAATAAGCATTTAAAATACAGTCATGGCAAAGAAAGTTCTTGTTCTGCTGGCTGACGGTTTTGAGGAGGTGGAGGCGGTTACGCCGGTTGACTACCTCTGCCGCGCCGGGGTGGAGGTAACTACCGCTTCAATCTCGGAAAACCCGGCTGTTAAAGGCAGATGGGGGGGCATTAAGATAACCGCCGATACTGTGTTACGTGAAATCGCCGGGAGTGCCGGCGAATGGGACGCTGTGATTCTTCCGGGCGGAATGCCCGGCGCGGCAAATCTCGCCGCTTCGGAGCAGACGCGCTCGCTGTTAAAGGAAATGGCGGATGGCGGAAAATTAATCTGCGCAATCTGCGCTTCGCCCGCTCTTGTGCTTTACCCTCTGGGCATTCTGGACGGCAGGGAATTTACCTGCTATCCCGGAATGGAAGAAAAACTGTTAAACGCGCGATGGCTGCCAGATCGCGTCGTGATGGACGGCAATCTTATTACAAGCCGGGGCGCGGGAACCGCGGGTGAGTTCGCAATCGCGATTATAAAAAAACTTGTTGATGAGGCAGCCGCCGGCAAAATTGCCGGGGCAGTGCTGCTGTAATTCACTTTTGCAGAATTTTCGCGTACGATTTCAGCTTTGCGCTTTTAATGCCTGTTCCGGGGACTTCCAGTATTTCACGCGCCACTTTATTGCCGACAGCGGCGCTTTCTGAAATTGATTTGCCGCGTATCCACGCGGAAATGAATGCCGCGCAGAACGCGTCGCCCGCGCCTATTGTGCTTCGCGGAATGACTGTAAATGTTTCCTCGCGGTACACATTGCCTCCCGCCACCGCCACCGCTCCTCTGCCTCCGAGTTTTATTACCATAATGGGAAACAGCTCTCCGTCTGTAATAATCTGCAGCATTGGGCAGACTTCCTTTAAGATGAGAGATTCTTTTTCTTTTTCTGAAAGAGCCGTTTCTTTATCATTCTTTTTTCTGATTGTGTTAAAAAAAGCCAGCGTTTCATCCGCGTTCATAAAAATAAAAAGCGGGTAATTGCGGCTGTATGTAAGAATTTCCTCCGCTTTGCCGCGGGCCTGCATTACGGAAGCGGCGTCAAGGGCGACAGGAATTCCGCGGCGGCTTGAAAGTTTTAATATGTGCTGCACCAGACTGCGGCGGTCAAGAACATAGCCGTCCAGAACCACAACTTCCGCGGCGTTTATCAGATCTTCGCCTATATGGGATTCGTCCAGCCACAGCGCCGCGCCGGGACTTGCCGCGAATCTTGTCTCCCCGTTCACGTTACACGCAAAACACAGCCCGGTCTTTTCGCCTGTTTTTGTCAGCATTGTTAAAACTCCGGCTTCTGTAATTTCTTTTTCAAAAAAACCGGCAAGATCGTCTTCTCCGGCGGAGCCGCAGAACGAGGCGCTCATTCCAAGCATGGAAGCGATTTTCGCCACATTGGCCGCGCCTCCGCCGGAACTTTTTACCGCCCTTTCAAAATCCACGGAAGGCTCCCTTAAAAAAGATTCCGCCGCGTCCCGGCTTATATGCTGAACCGGATCCGTAATGCCGTACTTTTCTGCGAGAGAAGAATCAATATCAACAAACACATCGACAATCGGATTGCCAATACAAAGCAGCTCAGTCAATGAGACCTCCATGAATATTTGTGGTTATATTTTCACATAAAAAGGAGGGGTTAGGGAATAGGGAGCAGTGTGAGATTCCATTTGCGTGTACTCATTTATGCGACTGGCAAATTATGCAGGAACAGCCAGATCCGGGGAAGTGTCTTATTCCTACCCGTTTTTGGTTTTTGGTGTCTGCTCGCTGGAAAATTAAATCAAATAGTTCTGTTTCGTTGTTTTCTAAATATCTGCGTATTGAATAGGCACAGAGGTCGGCTATTTGGATCATGCTGGTCAGGTTGGAATTTACGAATAATGGCGTTTCTATGATGTTTTCGATGTTTTTCCAGAATGTGTCCTTTTCATGAAAAGTTTTCATTAAATCGGTATGTTTCTTAGCTACTGTTTCGTTGTTGTCGTGTATTAAAATACCGTATTGTTTGCTGTTCATATTTCGGGAAAAATTCTGTAAGCAGATTTGGAAGCGTGTTATTACCTGTTCAAATGCCTGTTCTGTTATTGAATTAGTAGAACGGTTTGGGTCGTATTTTATTTTGTCAATACACTCGGCAAATAATCGGGCGTAAGTCCATGATGATACTGTTTGTGCGAGTTCTATCATAAATTGATTTCGTTCATTGTGCGTTAAATGTATGTATTTTTCTGTTTCCTTATAATTTTTTTTAGTTTGCTTGAATATTTTTGAATTTGTTTTTTGAAGCCGTAACAATTCGGCTTTTCGGTATTTTTGAACTTCGTATATTCGCTTATCTCTTGGGAGAGTTTCAAATCTGGGGATTTTTGACTGCTCCAGATACTTGCGAAGCAGCCATGCTGTATGGATTTCTGTATGCTCTAAGCTGTATTTTTGCTTAATTATGGTTATGTCGAGTTCGGCTTCTTTCCATCTGTTTACGGGGATTGCCAACCCTGCGAGTATGTAATGAGAAGTGTTGCCTGTCGTTTCTGGTGTGCCGGATTCGTCAATATAACATAGTAACATCGGAAACCTCTATAATATAAAAAAAGCGACTGGAGATGCGATACTTTGTATCGCTCTGGGAGACGCTTGGCGACTCCTTCCAGACGCATTATGAATATATCGGCTTTTTCTCATAAAGTCAATAGAACAAATACCGAATGCACTGTTCGGCGGAACGAGCATACATCCCCTCGAGCTGTTTGCCGAAAGGAAATGTTCATACACGCCACCATTCGGCGGCTAACGTTATCAATAGTGCCAGCGGGCAAATATTCAATTTCCTGCGTATATATACATGAAATAGCATTTTTTAGGAAAACATCAAGCGTTTTTCGCTATATTCCTCATTTTTTCGTTTGATAGGCTAACAAGGTTTTGACCAATGGTGTGGTGACTTCGACATTGTGCTTGTTTAATTTTGATATGCTGTTAAACAGTTCTTTGTTTAGGTGCGGCAAGTTTTGCTTTTTTGCAGGGACAGAATTCCCCGCGATCCATCGCCTCATCGACAGCCTGTACTTCTTTTTCAATAATTATTTCTAATCATTATATCGGACATACAATTAAACAGGTGGAAGTAAATACTTTCTGCTGTAATTCCGCTTGTAAGAAAACTCAATAAGCGGTATAGTAAAAACATGGGAAAAGAAAAAATACCAACACAGCCAAACCCCGAATTCAGAGAAAACCTTGGTAAGCTGTTACTTGATTTGTCAAAATTGACGTTTGCAAGTTTCATTTTGGGTGGAATATTAAAAGGCGAATTACCGCAGTTTATTTTAATAGCCGCAGGCTGTATTGTTTTTGTAATATTAGCAGTCGCAGGATTGATATTTACTTCACGAAAAAAGAACAGGAGTTAATTATGTGGTTAATAATATTTATGACAGTTTGTACTGTTCCTCTTATTGTTTTAGGTTGTATCTGTTTATGGCGTGAAAATAAATGGGAAAAACACAACGGCTACGCCCAGTGAGCGTAAGAGCGATTAATGAAAGTGTCCGAAGAAGTTTTCAACTTTTCGAATACAGCCTTTATTTTTTTCATTTGATGGGATAACAGGGTTTTGACCGATGGTGTGGTGACTTCGAAATTGTGCTTATTTAATTTTGATGTGCTGTCAAACAGTTCTTTGTTTGGGTACGGCAAGTTTTGCTTTTTGGCAGGGACAGACACCGAGGACAGACATTAACCCCGTGGTGTCTGATACCGTGCCGCTGCCTTAGATTTATGATAATTTTTTTAATATCGCTTTAGCAGTATATTCGTTAATTTCATTGTGGTGAGGTACAGCCGCTTCTTTGTTTGTTCTGGGCTGCATATATACATCATGTTTAGCACCATGACGGATTAACACAGTTCCTTGCTGATTGAGTTTTTGAATTAACTCAAATTTTTTCATGTTAAGACCAGTTTTCTCTTATGATATTTTGCAAGGTTCAGACATTCGTACATATCAATGAGCATTTCTTCCAGCTCCTCAATGCTCTTGCCCTGGGTTACATCTTCAGGGAATTTATCAAACCAACCAACAAAAAAACCGTCTTCCGATTCGAAATAAGTATATTCCAGTTCCATGCTTTATAATATATCCCTGTTTTTATTTTGTCTATGTTTTTTTACATCCATAATACTTAATGAATTAAAAGTCTACGGAACCTCAACCGAGCAAGTCACATACGAACGAAGGTTCCCCTCTTGTTATGATTTTTGGATTGTTCGATTTGCATTAATTTGAACAGTGAAAAAAACCAAAACGGTATCAGACATTAGTCCTGCGGTGTCAGATACCGTACACTGCCATCAATTTGAGCCTCCGGTGTTAGTCACTCGCTATCCGGCACCGTATGCTGCATTACCTGCATTACCTGACTTATCGCGCTCCTGCCCTGCGATGTATTCGCTCTCAGAAAACAACTGGTACAATAAATGAAAGAAGCCTTAAAAACACAACCATACTATTTCTCCTTGAAAAACACTCATTTTCATGATGTATTCACATTTGTATGGAAATCGTTGTTAAGTATGCACAATCTGCCTTTAAACATAAAAACATGACTGAAGCAGCCATTCGCCATGCTATATTGAACTGGCGCTGCGACGATATTGTTGAAGATGATCCCGATAAGCATTTCTTGATCGGATTTGATAGTAATGCTCATTTACTGGAAAAAATGTATAATGTAATTGATGAGCAAACAGTAAAGGTATTTCATGCTATGAAGTGTACCAATGAACACCGAAAACTGCTTGAAATATAGGAGAAGTTTATGCCAGATTTTACTGAAAAAGAATATGACGCTCTTGATGAATACTACACAAAAAATACGCCAAAATTGTCCGGCAATGGCAAGAGCGGCTTTTTCGCGAAACATGCGGAAAAAGGCAACACACTCATTTTTATTGATGACCTTTCTGCCAACTGGCTGTGTATTAAAGCTGAATCCGCCAATACCACACCGGAAGCAATTATCCACCAATTGATCTGCAAAGAACTCGCTGCGGCTGTTTGACTTTTCATTCATCATATATTTTTTTCTTTGTACACAATGTAAAGAAGGTGACAGACACTTGGTACTACAGACACCAGCCCTGCGGTGTCACCCTGCCGCTGTATCTGCGTTACGTGACAAAAGAATACAACAATCACCGCAATTACAGTACTTGTTATTGTTTTTTACATTCGCCTTACAATTCTTGCATACCATAAACTAACCTCTCAGCATGAATAAAAAAGTTGATAGACACATCTATCTTTCTTCCATAATGATCATTTTACACTTTTCTTTTGCCTTACCTTCCTCGCGCTTGGCGTGCCGCATCAAGCCACTGTTTGGCATCAGCATTGTTAGGCTCAATCCGCAGCGCAGCCTCAAAGTCTGCAATTGCCCGAATTGCCCGGTCAATGTCGCCGCTACTGTTCCTAAAATGATAAGAAATGCCGCGGTGCAAGTAAGCAAACGCATTATTGGAATTATGCTGTATCGCCTGGGTGAAGTCGGCGATTGCCTTTTCAAACTCACTTCGCATGGCAAACTGAATGCCCCGGTCAAGGAAGGTTCCGGCGGTCTCTGCCTTCGTGTCTACCGTTACGCCGTAATCGGCAGCCCGCGTATTTAGGGTTTGATTGGCAAGGGCGGCAATCATGTTCTGCATGGCGCGGTCGTTGCGCACATCAAAGCGGGGGATGCTGGCGCGGGTTGCCTGCTCCACCCGAATGGCATTGGCGGTCAGGCGGTAGGTATCGCCCAGATTCCGCAACTGCCCGGTTACGATAAGTTCCGCCCCCATAAATTTGCCGATGGACTGCATGGTCTCGTCACTCACGGCTCCTGACATCTGGAAGTCCAGTTCCTTTATTACCCAATTTAACCCCTGCCGTTCCACAATCTCGATGTTTCGGTCAAACAACACGCCGGAAAGTTCCGCCATGATAAAGTCTGATAGAGCGTCGCTTTCGGATTCAAAGGCGACAACTGCAATGCGGTGTTTCCCGGCGGCCTCGGCTATGCGGTCCGCAAAAGCTCCAATATTTTCAACTATTTTCCCGGCGGACAAGTCGATGGCTTCCATCAGGGAAACCCCGCTGCTGCTCGATTCTTCCCTTTTACTGTTGTCCTTGCTTCCCCCCGCCCAGACGAGGACTGGAAGCAGCAGAATCAGAACGGCGATACTAAAGACTTTGTTCATGGTGATAACTTCTTTGCATGTGTCATATATGGGAATTCTTTCATGTTTTATTTGTTTTGTAGTGAGTGTTTTACGCACAATTTTCTTGTTATGTAGTGAGTGTTTTACGCACAAATTTTTTATGGAGTTATCAGAAAAAAAAGTATTACCACGGAGTTAGACGAAATGTCAATTATTTGCAAGAAAATATTCTAAACTATTTATTGACACCTATGGAAATATAACAGTATAATACAAATAACCAATGTCAATATTTTGAATATCAAATTTTGGTAAAGGTCTTTTAATTTGATAGATAAATAAATAATATATTTACTATTAGTTGATACATTTTAATACGGGGGTTGATTATGAAGTGCAGCATGAAAATAAAAAAAATGGTTTTTGGAATAACATTTTTTTTGTTAATAAATAATTTATTTGCGCAGACAGATTTGGGACGTTATAGAGAAGTTCAAATAAATGATACTTTTAGGATTTTTATTCTTAAATCACAGCGTTGTGCTGATATAGATGCCGCTTGGAGTTTTTGGTCAAACAATGCATTTTTATGGGATTCAAAATGGATTATTAATAATCGTCAGGATTCAAAAGATTATCCGGATGCTTATTGGAAACAGGCAGATGATAATTTGTTTCAATGGGCATGGAATAATAAACAACATTTTGATAATGGCGTGGCATATATATTCAGAACTGTTATGAATGTGGATAATAAATGGCGTGTCATAGGGCAGCGTGTTATATATTTTTCTACAGACGGAAAGACAGTTTGGTATTATTACACACTAGACTCAGTCTGGGAATCTTATTAATTACTCGGGATGATTTAAAGGTTAAGTGCCAAAAATAATTGTTAGATTGTGTGAGAAGAATGATGAAGAAAATTTTGTTTGTTTATTTCATATTATTTGGATGTTACGGAATATTTGCTCAAGCAATAGTACCTGAAGCACTTCATGGAACATGGACATGTAATGGATATTCATATTGGACATTTAGTAAAAATTCTGTTTCCATAGATTATTATGATAATCGTGTAAACAGTCGAGTAACTGGTATTGGAAATGTGACTGGAGTAAAACCAATTACTAACATCGTAACCGATCATTATATAAATATAATTTATCCAAGAGGATACGAATTGGCAATTACTATTACTAAAGGTGCTGGTTATAGTTATTCTGAAGGACAACAAATAATTGAGTATTTAATTTTTTCCATTGATAATAAAAAAATCTGGCGGCCTGGCCAATACCCAACTAGACAAATTTCAAATCTTCCGCCTAATGATGTATGGGAAAAAACTTCTGCCCCATACGTTTCACCCGGTAGATAATGTTCTGGATTTATATTCTGGAATAATATTTTAATATAACGAAAGAGAAGTTTTATTATAAGATAAATTTCTAATGAATGGTTTATAAATATATTTAAAATAATCAATCTATGAAAAAGAAATTATTTATGCATAGTACTCGTTATTGTTTTTATCTTGGCATTGCACGCCGCCATGTCCATACTTGCCCTGCACCGTCAACAAATGTTGTATTATTTCTTATAGTATATAAAATTTGTGACCCTACTGGAAGAATTCCAGAAAGCTGCGGACTAACCCAAAAAATTATATTATACATTTGATTACCAACTGTGTAACCGGCCTGATGGAACATTACTTGGGTAAAGTTACCTTCACCAAATGCGGTCATCTGAATATTTCCGCGATATTGAGGAATATTAAAAATGTGAATCGTGTCATTTGATCCCTGCATCATATAAATGCCGTCACTTAAAACGCTTTGTGCATAAGCACTTGACATTAAAAGTAAAAGTAAACCAAAAAATAAAAATCTTTTTTTCATAAGGCCCTTCCTAAAATTTGTTACATTTCCTTTTGTAACATTAGATTTCTTTACATTCAACGAATGTATTTAAAGAACATTTTATTATGTTTTATTTATTTTGTAGTGAGTGTTTTACGCACAATTTTCTTAAAATCCGCTTCCATGCGGATTTTAAGAATTTGAGTTTTGCAATGGCAAAACTCAAGCTAAAGCATTCTAACAGCGGCTTCCATGCCGCATTACAGGTTTATCAGTTCTTCGCGTGATTTTGTGTCTGTTTATGGATTTGTTTTCGCTTCTTCATCATTAAATAATTCCGGAACTTCCTTTTGTAAAAAATCCCTGATAATTTTTGTATGTGCAAGAATAAGGTATATATCATCTTCCGCGAGAAGCCGCCAATCTAATGGTGTATTTGTCTTGCTAACCATATATCCTAATTCCGTCTCTTGTTACTTTTTGTTCCAGCGTAAAATCGCAAATGCGGTTTAAAAAGTCTTTTTTCTTTTTGGTAACGATATCAACAGCCATATTTTGACTCCGAGCTATTGCAAAACGTATTTGCAGGCCGGCATCAAGGTCTCTCATTTCCACATCATCTTTTAGTACTACATAAAAATCCAAATCAGAATCTTTGTGGGGTGTGCCATAGGCATACGAGCCAAACAGATATATTTGCTCTACCGGTATGGCGTTGATAATGAGTTTTTTCAGTTTGTCTACTTCTTCTTGAACTTCCTGGTTCATATTGATATTTTAACACATTTTACAGGCTAAAACAACCAACTCAGCCGCATTACAAATTTATCAGCCCTTCGCGTGATTTTGTGCCCGTCTTGATATAAATCCGCGATATATGATTTTCCACGGTTCGTATGCTGATACCTAACCGTTTTGCTATCTGCCGGTTATAAAAATTGCGTTTTACCAGAGCCACAATTTCATTTTCCCTGCGGGACAGTAAGTGCCACCCCTGATTCAGATTGTCCAATGTGTACCGTGGATTAACATAGGCGCCTCCTGCAAGAAGCGCGTCTATTGCCGCGATAATTTCGCTTGATTTTGCCGATTTTGAAATAAACGCTTTTGCTCCCATGTCAAAAGCCTGTTGAATTAAAAACGGATCTTCGTACATTGAACAGATCAATATTTTGGGCATAAGCTCCGCTTTAGCGGCGGGCGCGGCTAAAGCGGCATTTTTCTTTTTGTAAAATTTTTTTAATTGAGGGATGAAATCAAGACCGTCTTCTTCACCTAACGAAATATCAAGAATTATTATTTCCGGCAGGACATCCATGTTTTCAATTAAGGAAACTGCCTCAGCAATATTTTCCGCTTTTCCGCAAATTGTAAATCGTCCTGTTCCGGAAAGCCATGCGCCGATTCCGTTAATCGCCAGCGGATGATCGTCTATCAGCATAATAGGTATCATGTTACTCCCTCCAATGGAACTTGCAGATTTATCATTGTCCCTTCGCTGTCGCTTATAATGGTCAATACGCCGGAAATTGAAGCGGCGCGTTCGTACATACCCCATAACCCCAGGCGCCCTTCTGTTCGCAGTGTCAGACAGGAATCGTAATCGGGCGGCGAGAAACCTTTACCGTTGTCTGAAACGCAAATTACAAGCGAATTGTCTTCCGTTGCACGGACAAGCACCAAAACTTCGCTCGCCTGCGCGTGTTTTTCGATATTTGTTAAACTTTCCTGCACAATGCGAAAACATTGTAGCTGCGTATCGTTATCCATCAATTCCAGTTTAAGGTCTTTATTTATCGTTATGTGACATTCTATGCCGGTGCGCTGTCCAAAATCGAACGTAAGTTTTTTAAGCGCGTTTAAAAGACCTCTTCTTTGAAAATCGGGAGGAATCAGCGTGTCGCAGATATTCCTAATCCGCTGAATGACGGCTCTTTGTTCTTCCACAACAAGTTCGTTGTCAATCTGAAACGAAAGCCGCCATAAATCCTGCGCGACAGTGTCGTGCAGTTCACGGGCTATTCTTTTGCGTTCATGTTCCTGCGCGTTAACAACTTCACGCGAAAAAAGTATGCTTTGCTGTTCTCTTGTTTTCGCTTTTTCAAATCGCGCATACAACAATCGTATAACAAGAATGACAATGATAATCAGCAAAGTAAGGAAAATGAAAAGCTGGTAAATGCGCAGTAAGATTACATTTGTAAGATTTGTGTCGTTGTATTGCAAAAGTTCGATTATAGCGTCAACTTCAAGCATGCATGACAACATTTCAGCATTGGGAAAGCCTGTGCTGTCTTTCACCGCTGTTTTAAGCCGCTCAAGCAGAGAATCAATATTTACAAGAGCCTTAATCAATTCATCGCTTATAAATTCATCTTTATAACTCTGATACATCTTTCCGACAGGAGAATTTATAAAATTATTAAGCGTTATATTAAACCTGCCGATGTTATGCAAAACAGTCTTATAATCTTCATTTTTATCAAGTTTAAATATCTCCTTTTTTACTTCCAGCCACTCGCCCGATATTGATGAAACCGAAGGATATGAATTATGCGAAGAACAGGCGGCGGCAAAAATGAGCGGGAAGGTTAAAAAAATATAAAATAAACGCTTGTGCATTTTTCTATTATACTATATCATAAAATATTCATGGATAATACGCAAAACCGGAAAATAATAATTCTATGTCTTGCGTCGGCTTTTGCCAACGCGGCGATTAGTTTTATTTTAAGCGGTGTATTAAAGGTTCCTTTATACGCGGATACGATTTTTACTGTCGCCATGTGTTTTACGGCAGGAATGTTTGCCGGTATTATGACCGGAGCGGTTTTATCTCCTTTGTTTTTCTTTCTGGTATACAAATGTATATTAAACGCGCCGCTAGAAGTCGCGCTGCTGCGAAATATTTTTATTATCTGCATTTTAGCCGAGGTTTTTCTCGTCTGCTATTTCCATAAAAAAATAAAAGCACGCGAAGCCGTCTTTCTTGAAAAACCTGCCGGTAAGCAAAATCTGCTGTTCGCGTTTATTCCTGTAGCGGCGCAGCTCCTCCTGCTTGTCGTATTGGACTGCATTGTTGTCAGTGTTTTGGGCGGAATAATTGAATTTGTTATCGACCAGTTTTCCGTACCATGGAAATATTCGCCTGCTGACATTTTTAAACTTGGTTTTTTACGTCATAACGTGCCGGTTTTAGCCGCCGGTATACTTTCGCAAATTTTAATCAATATCGTTGACAGATTTATTGTTATTTTCGGCGGATACGTAATGTCGCTTCTTTTTCGCAAATGGTTATCTGCTCCTAAACCGGTTTCGCAATAATTTCCGCAAGATCGGGATTCTTCGCCAGCTCGGCTTTTAAACCTTCTGCGCGTCCCTTGTTCACATAGTCTTTGCTCTGGAAAGAATAGGTAAAGTGAGTATGCGTATCGTAATTTCCTTTCATCAGAGCGTAAGCGTCCTCTGTCATAACAAGTTCTTCGTCTGTCGGAATAATGTAAACCGGTATTTTTGATTCAGGTTTGCTGATAATCGTTTCGGTATTTCTTGTATGCGACATCTCGTTCTTGCGGGGATCGTATACAATGCCTATACCGTCAAGGTTTTCCAGAATCTTGTTCCGCATGAACCACGCGAACTCGCCCACGCCCGCTGTAAAAACAAGCGCGTCCACTCTGCCAAGAACGGCCTGATACGCTCCTATGTACTTTCTTACGTGGTGGGCTTCGATGTACTGTGCGCGAAGCGCCGTCTTGTCTCCCGCGACCGCGGCCTTTTGAATGTCGCGCCTGTCCGTAAGGTTGCCTGTCATTCCCAAAAGTCCGGCTTTTTTATTAAGCGCGTTCTCCACCTCAGCCGCGCTCATGCCTGTTTTGCGCATAATGTAGAAGGGCAGAGCCGGATCTATGTCGCCGGATCGTGTTCCCATTATTAACCCTTCAAGAGGGGTAATGCCCATTGATGTGTCAAACGAACATCCGTCTTTTACCGCGTTCACAGACGCTCCGTTGCCGATGTGGCAGATAATCAAATTTGTTTTAAAAGGGTCCTGCCCCAAAAGAACTGCGGCTCTTTTTGCCGTGTAAAGAAAACTGGTTCCGTGAAAACCGTAGCGGCGCACATGGTATTTTTCGTACCATTCAGACGGAACCGCGTACATATAAGTTTCAGGGGGCATTGTCTGATGCCAGGCGGTGTCCATTGTAGCGCAGTGCGGCACATCGGGCAGCACTTTCTTTGCCGCTTCAATGCCCATAATATTCGCCGGATTGTGCAGAGGACTCATGTCCTGCATCTCGGCAAAGGCTTCCATTGCCTCGTTGTTCACAATAACAGATTTTGTAAATTTGTCGCCGCCGTGCACAACGCGGTGGCCTACCGCCTTGATTACCGACATGTCGCTTATTACGCCAGTGTCCTTGCTTGTCAGCGTTTTAATGATAAGGTTAATCGCGTCTGTGTGGGTTGGGCAGTCATGCTCAAAAACGATCTCTTCTTTTCCCTTTGCCTTGTGGGTTATAAACGAGCCGCCTATTGTTACTTTTTCGACAATGCCTACTGCCAGCACGTCTTTGCTTTCCCAGTCAAACACCTGATATTTTGCAGAAGAAGAACCGCAATTTAATGTTAAAATAATCATATTTACCGCCTTTTGTTTTTTTTACAGTTTAATTGTACCATGTTCCTAATGAAATTGAAAGAAAAAAATTAATTATATTGTATAGATACTATTTCTGTTGATTAAACCATAAATAGATAGTACCATTTTATGATAATAGGAGTATTTAATGAAGTTAAATTTTTTCGCGAAATCCGGCCAGGACAAGCGTAAGACGTCTATAAAAAGCAGATTTATCATTTTTTCCGGAATTCTTTTTTCTCTGATTCTTATCGGCGGAAGCCTGATTTTTATTTTTTCCATGCGGCAGATAACGCTTGGCAATATTGGCCATGAACTAATCAAAGAAATTGAGATAGAGCGGATAAAACTGGAAGCGTCCGTTAACGGCGAAATCGCCATTGCCATGAAAATGGCGACTTCTCCTTTGTTGATTTCGCATTTTCTTAATCCTTCGGACAGCGATCTTCGCAAGCTCGCGTTCGCGGAAATAGTCGGATACCAGTATGCCTTTAAGAGCAATACGGTTTTCTGGGCCAGCGATGTAGACAAGGAATTCTATTTCGACGAAAACACCCATTATACGATTGATGTCAATAATCCCGACAACTACTGGTACAAGATGACGTTATACGAAACTGAAAAATATAACTTTAACATTAACTATAACGCGGAAATAAAAAAGATAATGCTCTGGATTAACGCGCCCGTGTTCAGTTCCAGGAACAACCCCATTGGTCTTGTCGGGACGGGAATCGATCTGACAAATTTTATCGAAACCATATACAAGGATTACAAATCAAGCGCGCAGCTTTATTTCTTTAATGACGCGGGTGAAATAACCGGAGCGAAAAAAACCAGCCTGGTTGCGGACAAAGTTACGATAGAAAAGGAGCTTGGGGAAAACGGTAAAAATATTTTAGAAGCCGCGAAGAAATTGACCGCCGGACAAAGCGTCAGTTTGTCTGTGCCGGGAGGTGAGGCCGCGGTCAGCACCGTGTCGGCTCTTGGCTGGTATATCGCGGCCATACAGTCTGTGGGAATTTCGGACGCGCTGGGCACAAGCATGACCATTGTGTTCTACGCGATGATCGCGGTAATTTTTCTCATTTTTATCATTTTTTACATTTTTATCTCCGGAATGTTAAAACCGATGGATTCAATGGTAAAAACCCTGGAAGTAATTATGTCGAACTGGGATATGACGCTAAGGATTAGCCTGAACCAGAATGACGAAATCGGCACATTGGGCGAGTATTTCAATAAAACGTTCCACCAGATGAAGAAACTTATTGTGGAAATTAGAAAGCAGACGTTTACGCTGTCCGATACCGGAGACGAATTGACTTCCTATATGGACACGACAAAGAAGGTTATCCAGGGAATCGATTCAAATATCCAGGATATGAGAGTGCGGGTGTTATCCCAGTCTGACAAGGTAAACGCGGCAGGAAACGCAATGGAACAAATTATTAAAGGGCTTGGCTCGCTTAATGATCATATCGCGCTCCAGGCGCAGAGCGTGTCCCAGTCCTCATCCGCGATAGAGGAAATGCTCGCTAACATCCAGTCTGTTACGCAGACGCTGGTAAGGAATACCGGCAATATTGCATCGCTTGCCGAATCTTCACAAGCCGGCAGGGTGGACCTTCAGAAAGTCGCGTCTGACATTCAGGAAATCGCGCGCGAGTCCGAAGGGCTTT
>JGI24695J34938_10001628_pt1 | contig 18749 bp, 2 predicted proteins | sample TergutCo191P3_FD_34938 | JGI IMG/M metagenome (IMG submission 34938)
GAATCTTGTAACCCGCCGAAGGGACTTCTGGGTTACCTCTAGATTTTGCAGGTTTTCCACGGTTTCCCTGTCGAAGACCTCGCTGCCGTGCGGCTTTTGGGGAATCCGAACGGTAAACGTGCTGCCCTTGCCAGGTTCGCTGTCCACCGTTATGCTGCCCTGCATCATGGTGATTAGCTGGTAGGAAATCATCATCCCCAGCCCGCTGCCCTCGATTGCGTGGTTGTTCTTGAGGTTAAACCGGGTGAACTCAATCTCGAAGAGGTGGTCTATGTGCTCTTGTGTCATGCCCTGACCCGTGTCCCGCACCTGGATAACCAGTGTCGTCTCTTCTGGTTTCCCCTCCGGTACTTCAGCGCTAAAGGACAGGGTCACGCAGCCGGACGAGGTGTACTTGAAAGCGTTCGAAAGCAGGTTGTTAAGGATCTGCTTGATCCTTAGCTCGTCGCCCACCACGTAGGCCGGAAGCTGCTCGTCCACTTCCAGTCTAAAGTCGATCCGTTTGCTGCCGATGTGCATCAGGTTAAGCTGCGTCGTGTCCACGATTAGGCTTGCCATGTCGTACACGGCGGTAACTATTTCCATCTTGTCGGCCTCGATTTTGGAAAGATCGAGAATGTCNTTTATGATGGTAAGCAGCAGGTTTGACGAGCTGTAAATACGCAGNAACGCCTCCTCCGTCTCCGGCGGGTGGACGCTGTTCTGCAACTGAATTTCGGTTATTCCCAGTACCGCGTTCATCGGGGTGCGAATCTCGTGGCTCATGCGCGCGAGGAACCGGGTCTTGGCGCGGCTTTCCTCCTCGGCAAGTTCCCTGCGTTTCTCCTCGCGCATGTCGCTGGTGTAGGACACGAGCATGTCCCTGCCGTGGCTCCTGAACCGCACAAGGGTGATTTTCGTGGGCATGGGCTCGCCGTCCATCGTTTGGCGCATCCACTCGAAGCGGTCGTAGCCTTCCCTAAAACCCTTCTCCAGATATTCCCGCGTTTTGTCCGGCGACGGCGTTCCGCAGGGCTGGAACGCCGGCGACAGGCTGTCGAACATTTCCATGTACTGTTCCTGGCTTGAAAGCCCGTACATTTCCACGGCCTGCCGGCTGGTACTGACAAGCCTGAGGGAATCGTCCCACAGGTCGATGACAAGCGGAGCCGAGTTAAGGAGGGTCTGGGTCAGCTCGTGGGCCTCGCGCTGGTTTTCGATTGCCTCGCGCTCCCGCCTCATCGCGGCCTTGACCTCGCCCAGCGCGAGCACGGTTCCACTGACACTGGAAATGGCGAACAGGACTATGGCGAGGTTCGCCAGCGTCCCGAACAGCGAGGCCCTCCGCGTGGCCCCGTGAACGAGCTCCTGCAACCGGATTGTCGCGGCCTCGTCCAACTCGTCGAACAGCAGGGTAAAATCAACCCAGTACTGCATGACGTCCGGAGCGTAAATGATGTCCAGGGCCAACTGTACGCCGCCCTCGGCGACAGTTTGGAAAGCCAAGACATCCCTTTCCCTTATTACCTCATGAAACGCCATCGCNCGGTTAAGCAGACAAAGCTCGCTTTCAATGGGATTGGTCTCAAGGAAATTCCGATGCGCCTTCCGGAAGAGCTCAAGCTCCTCGTCGTACAGCAAGGTATCGCCCGGTTCCCCCCTGATGATGTAGGACCGCGCCAGTCTCGTTAAGTTGACAAATCCTATTCTCATTCCGTAAATGGCGTTGCGGGTTTTGTTCTTTAGTATGTTCGCGTCGGACATGTCGCCGGCGGCCCTGCTTGCCAGCGCGAAGGAGAAGATATTGACACAGGCCAGGGTAGCGAATGCCACAATCAAGGCCTTGATTACTTTAGTAACTCTCATAGTCCTTACTCCCCATCCTATGAAAAGCGCCACGACCTAATTATTTTACCATGGGGGCAACCGAACATTCAAGTATCTTTTNGAATGAACTATAAAAAGCCTTCGAGATGATGCGGTAAAACCTTCATAGAAACGATATTTCCGCCGAAAAATCGTAAAATTGCTTTATCTGACAAGGTGTTGGAGGCCACTTTTTGTGTACCCAAGTTCGGTGTTTCCAGGACACCGGGCGAGTAGTGGCGGTAGTGGTTTGGGCAAGTCGCCATGCACAACGGTTCGGCAAGCTTATCGCGGACATTAACTCGCTGGTAAACAATTCGCTTAATTTGATGAACAAATTCCCCGCCGACTAAAGCATTTTGCAGTTTTGCGCCATATAAAATGTATGAGACACGTTTTCTTTATAGCATGGCTGTACATGGCAATCCTTGTGCAGCCCGTATCCGTTTTGGCGCAGCCCCCGTTTAACTGGAATCTGCTTTGGACTGGCTCCTGGGAGGAAAGCAGAACCCTCCACAACCGCGGGGATTTTCGCCTTGGCCTTGAACGGCAGGGACTGTCATTTAGGGGGCAAGTCCTCGACAGGCGGCCGCTTAACCTTGGCGTCGATCCGTATCTTTCGGAAAGAACTGGCGGAGGGACATCACTTGGCCTCTACCACGAGGCGACGGGATCAAGGATCCTGTACGGGGTTCTCCATGAGCAGGGCCTTGCGTCCCGTATTCGCAGCCCATGGTCCCGCTCGGTGCCGTATGCCGAAAACCGAAGGCCAAGCCGGGTGGACCTTAGAACGACAAGCTCGGCGACCGGAAGGCAGGAGGCTTACCTGTACCTGTCCAGCCCGCGCCTTGCGCTTTTTGGAAATGGCGTCCTGTCGGAAATGTCGCTTAGGGGTTTTGCCTCGGCCCAGATCGCCTTGGAGGGGAACTATTGGCCGGCGTTTTCAGGTGGGCTGGAAGCCGTTCTTGGGACAAGCACTGTGTTGCTGGAAAGTTTTTTTACGGAAACGCAACTTGCGGCAAGGGAAAGTTCCGCCTGGTTCAGCAGTTCCCCTTCCTTGCCCGAAAGGAAATTCCGCCTTTGGGCATCTTCGCTGATGATAGGCACTCCGTATTTTCTGTTTGCCTCGGACCTGTCATTGTCTTCCACATTCGCCTACGGCAATGGTTTCTATGGCAACGTGGCAATTCGCTTTGGCCGGACCTGGTCACTGTCCCTTGTGGCGGAGGGTATGGGGGAACGTTACGTTGGCAGGGCCGGCGTAAACCATGGGGGCGGTTTAAGAACGGCGGGAAGAATCGAAAGGAGGGGGCACCGGGGCAGTCTGTTCCGTGCCGATACCAGCCTGCGCGCCCCGGGTCTTGACGCGCCTTTCAACAGGACTTCCTCGGGCGTTTCCTATCGTTTTCCAACATCCCCCGTCCCTGCCACGGTGCGGATAAGTCGCGTTTCGCTTAACACGCACAGGAACGCCTCAAATCCGGGGAGGATACAGGACAGCATTGACGGTACGCTTGGCCTCTCGCTCAATCTTCCCCCGATGGTGTTGCCACCGGCATTGCTGCCCCCGCAATTTCGTNCGACCCCCGCCAGAAGAAATACTGGAAGGGTCTACCCGCTTGGCATAAGCCTTTCCGCCACGCTTAGGGGGCAAGATTCCGCGGANGGGGTTCCTTCGCCGTATCCATTTTTTCCGANGGACAGGGAATTNGGCTCGCTAAACATTGGTTGCGAGTTTCGGTGGTCGCCGGGGATTTTGCAGCTTAGGACAAGATGGTCTTACACGGAATATTCCGACAAGGATGGAAACCTGNACGGCTCATTCAGTNTNGCCNTCCGGTTTGGGCGCGGGCGTTTCAGCGCAAGGATAGCGTGGCCCGAATTCCCCGAGAAGCGCGAGTACACATTGTCATGGCGGATTGAAATGTGACCGTTAAGATCGGGTTAACCTTTGGGGATTCGCCGTCTGCGCAGGGCCTGTAAAAGATTTCTGAACTGCCTGTCCTTCGTCACGACAAGCAGTCCGATCCCCAGCAGGGCAAACACAATGGCATTGACTGCCAGCGGAAGGCCGAAGGAGATGACGCGCCCACCGCCGGAGAATACCTCAAGCAGTAAAGGCGAAAGCAGCAAGACAGGGATAACCGCAAGCGCGGAAAGCAGGGACAGCTTTAGCGTGTATAGCAGCGCGGAGGCAATGGCCCGCCCGACGGCGATGTGCGGGTTTTTCCGTAGGAAGGCAAGGAGCAGTGCGGTGTTGACCGCACTGGCAATGCTAAGGGCCAGGGCTATGCCCGCGCCGCGGAAATGGCGCACCAGTATCGCCGCAAGGACAATATTTGTCGCGAAGGAAAAAATCCCCGCCAGCGTCGGCGACTTGGAATTGCTCTGCGCGTAAAAGGCCGGGGCCAGGATGCGGTTTAGGGCGATGAAGAAAAGGCCCGGCATGTGAAAAGTGAAGGCCGAAAGGGTTAGCCTGACGGAAGTCTCGTCGAAGGCGCTGCCCTGGAAAATCAGGCGGATAAGTATTTCCCCTTGGGCCAGCGCGAAAAAAGTAACTGGGACTGTAACAAGGGCGATTACGTCCATTGCCGAGATAAGCCGTTCGTTAAAATTTTTCCACTGCGATGACTTTGCGTATTCGGCAAGGTTGGGCAGTAGTACCGTTCCGATGGAAACGGCGAACACGCCCAGGATCAGTTCCTGTAATCGCAACGAATANTGCAGGCTGGAAACCACGCCCTCGCCGGCGTTNCNGGCAAGNGCCACGGAGACAAGATCGTTCAGTTTGTGGGCCGCCATTCCTATAATCGTGGGCCCGACAAGCCACAGCACCTTGCGGGTGCCGGGGTTGGCAAAGGCCCGTTTAAGCCCCGTGAAAAAAAAGCGTTGCCGGTTTTTTATCACGAAGGGTAGTTGCATCGCGGTTCCCAGCCCCCCTCCCAGGAGTATACCGTATGCCAAAGCCCGCGCAGGGTTTTCGGTGTGGGGGCTAAAGGCCCAGGCGCAAAGTATGACAACAATGTTAAGCACAATCGGCGCGAGGGCGGAAGGCGCGAAAACGTTCATGCTGTTGAGTATGCCCTGGAAAAGCGCGGCAATGGAAATGAATCCCAGAAATGGAAACATAATTCTGGTAAGGAGAACGGCTTCGTCGAATTCCTCCAGGCCAAATATGCGAACGGCAAGGGGCGCGACAAGTACCCCGGCCATAACCGCGAGCGTTACGACAAATGTAAGCAGGGTGAAAATACTGGACAAGAACTCTCGGTTTTTCGCTTTGTCGCCCGCCAGCAGGTATTCCTTAAAAGTGGGGATGAATGCGACCGCAATGGAACCTTCGGCGAAGAGTCGCCGGAACAGGTTTGGCAGCATGAAGGCCACGGCAAAGGCATCGGCAAGGGCGCTGGTTCCAAGAAGATGCGCCTTCATCATTTCGCGTGCCAGGCCGAGGAGCCTGGAAGCNAGGGTCAAAAGCGACAGTATGGATCCGTGGCGGAGCAGGGAAGTTGACGGACGGCTAGATGGTTCAAGCTTGGGTTCTTCCATAGGGTATTACTTTACGACATTGCGCGTTTTCATGGAAGTATGGCGCTGGAGTATTTTTCTGCAAGCATACAATTTTACACTTTTGGCTACAGGTATAGTCCCTGCCTATTACGAAAAGAATAAGTTCACGATTGGGCCCGATTGCCCAAAAAAAAATCCATGCCATATGGCATGACGGCAGAAAGGTTAGCTTGACAGCATATTTTTTCGGAATTAGGCTTACGAATAAGGGTACGAAATTTTGCATATTTAACACGCACGTAGGGGGGGGAGGTGAATGTGGTCGAAATATTCCATATGCCGATGGAACATGGTTCTTATGACAGCTTGTGAAACTTTGAATTCATGGTCGGCTTCGTTTTTTTTGCTACTGTGAGTGTCCATCTCGATTGTTTTTCTGAAGAGGGAAAGATAACCACACACAGATAGCATGGAATTGTCTGTAAGGTGGCGAGTATGATGTTTAGTTTTGGTTGCCTAAAAAAATCATCGACAATGTCCCTGGGGGACATTGTTGCGATTGTTGCGGTAATGGGATTTTTTATTTCCTGCAATAATCCTTTCACTACCAACATGGGCGAGCGACCCGTCTGGGAACGGCCTGTTATCTCCAATATTTCGCCGGCTTCCAACGATTTTCTTACAGGGGAAGTAAGATTCCAGGGGGAAGCGTGGGCGCACCGTGAGTTGTGGCGTATCGAGGTAAGGATAGGCAGGAACACTACGGAAGATCGCACGGAAGAGGGTAGGGGGTTCGATGATGAAGGGAACCCGCTCCTTGACTGGACAGACATAACCCAGCTTGGCGGAAGTCTTTCCCAGGTCCACGAGTATGGAGGAGTTAGTGGTAGTTGGGNGTTTACCCTCAACACCCTTGCCCTTCCGGAAAACGCCATGGAAACAGCCTTGGACGATGGCTTTGTAAGGATTATGTTTAGGGTGTTTGACAATACTCCGGATCCTGCCATGTCACAAGAGCTGGTCTATAACGTTAAAAACCTTCCCTCCCAAATAACCATGTCGCTCCCCGCCGACGAGGCAATCAAGGGATCCGTGGGCGAACCTTTCCGTATCGCAATCGGCGCACCGATACAGGGGCGGGTAACCGATCCCAGGGGTCTTGCGCCCGGCTATCCGATGATCCAGGTATGGCCCATAGCTAGACATGACATTACCTCCAATCCGGATAGTTTTGCCAACGACGAACGCTATGGCTTGGTAAGCATGTTTCTTACCACCCTTGCCCCAGTGGGTTCCGTCAACGACGATATCGGAACGGGTTATTACGCGAGCAGGGACGGGAGATCCGTTAATTTGGCCAATTTCCAGTTTAGGCTAAACAGTTTTACGATAGCCCCCCCCCGCGATGACAACGTGCGCGAGGCGATATTTGATGACGAACTTATGGCTGGCGGGTATTTGTTTAGAATAATAACAAGGGATGCCAAGGGGATTGTCGGGCACTTTCCCCCTTACGGCTATGGAAACCCGGATCTGGAAGACCGTTCCAGACGCGGGGATCCCGTTGCGATATACGTTATTGGCGATGCCACCCCCCCGCTAATCGAAATAGACAACAGCGACATTGATCCGGAGGCGCTTGAGGCAAGGCCCAACATTTATGTGACCACTGGAATTAATGATCGAATAATAGCCCTTGATGATCCCAACGCCCCTGGCAGACCAGTTTTCCGTTTAAGAACCATGGCAACGCATAGCGAAGGTATTTACAGGGCGGAACTAAACTGGGAACACCGTGCCACGGATCGCCAAGGCGTGCTAATGGGTAATTTTGGGGAGGGGCCATGGCTGGGTGAATCGCTGAACAACAATCGGACAGAAGTTGTNTTTACATTTACTGCGGACCAGGATACCAGGGACGACAGCGGGAACCTTATNTTTACCACCCATCCGACACCATATATCCTTACGCTTAAAGTTTTGTCTGGTGTCGGGTCTTTGGGGGAAAGATCTTTTAGCTTGATCATGGACGGGGATGTTCCAACGGTAGAGATCCGTCCGTCGATACGTGGTGCCGTTGCCCCGCCTGTTGGGAACCGCCTGCCGATGCATGGAGGTTATATCAACAATAACCACATCACGGTGAACGGTAACATACATGTTTCGGTTGATCGCGCATCCTCCCCCCCCATAATGATGATTGACAACAACAATCAAATGGTGAAATGGTTTGCGGAACCGATACCTGCGGGGCCGGGTTTTGACCTTCATAACCCACCGCCAAACAGCATACTTGCCAGACTTATAGCGTTCCGGGATAATCCAAGCCAGGATAACCTTGCCTTTTTCTTCGACAGCTTTGACGGTTCCAGCGGTTTTGTAAATATGCCAATCTCTGCTGGTTCGGCACCCCATGTGGCATATAGCACGCACAATTTCAAGCTTGATACTTTTCCCTACGACGGGCAGGATTTGTGGCTGTACGTGGTGGCTATGAACCAAGTGTACAATCTTGGCTTCGCCATGCAGAGAATCCGCGTGGACCAAAACACCGACATTCCAGGCATAGATATACCTGGCTTTTTCCCGATAGAAGACCCGAAGGATCTTGANGTAACGGTAAGCGTGGACGGCAACCTGGACGCTCCCGAATTTGGNGGCAACTGGCCTAGGCGGAANGTTCTGTCGGGATCTGAGGGTATAAGTATTCGCGTGTCCGATGACGATGGCATTAACAGGGATGCGGAACATATCACAATAACCCTAACCGATTCTGCAGGCAATAACGCGACTCTTACAACCGAGCAGCTTGGGGAATTCCTTCAGGGTAGCCCAATGGCATGGTCGGGAACGTTTGACCAATCACTTATGGCGAGGATACTGGGCCACGGGGATGGCGCCGGGGTCTATCGCCTGCTCGACGGGGTGTACCGCCTTAACATAGAAGTAAGGGACAACGNGGATTTCAAAGTGGTGATAGACGGTAATCCNGGGCAGCAGCGTTCCAACAGCGAATCTTTTTGGTTTGCCGTACGCGACATGGCCCTGGACGTAACCGTAGTGGAACCTCTAAACAATTCCTTGCAGTCAGTGCACGGGATCGACGTGGTTGGAACGGTGAGGAGTCCGTTCAGATTGCAAGGTCTGTGGATTACGTTTACCCCCGACGTCATTGACGGGCATGGCAGTTATGAAATATTCAGCGACGAAAGTTATGTTGTCATCGATGGTAACAACTACAGAAGATTCAAGGTAACCGAACCCGTCGGGAGAGACATGGACGGCCTGTACACATATTACTGGCGGGTAAGGAACGTGTCCTTTACTACAGGGCCTGGCGATCCTGGCCCTGAACGACGGGACTTTACCCTAATGGCCTTTGATTCCCTGGGCTTTATGAATACCATTGTTCCGAACTGGGTGCGTGTTGACGTTGATCCCCCAACCCTGCGCTTTACAGGTTTTAACCAGGGTCGCCCTCTGGGGCCGAATGGTGATGAGTTTGAGATTTGGGGCAATGTGCATTTTTCGGTAAACGTTACCGACGTGCACGGCCTTGGAAGCGAGCCCTTGCCGGCTGGCGTAACATTGCCACCAGGCATGATAGTGCCGGAAGGGACCGACAGCAATAGGCTCGCCAATGTAAGGTGGTGGCTGCTTCCCGTAAGCGCAGACTCCCCCGCATGGGACGATGCTTTCCCCACTGGTGCAGGTGGAAGGGGGGGGCACTTCCTGTTTCGCGACGATTTAAGCGCGACCTATGAGGCGGTCTTTAACAGCTTGACACTTACCGACGGCGCGGAGTACAAGCTCTACGTTATCGCCAGGGATGCGGCGGGCAACGAATGGCGTGAAAGGCTGTACGATAGGGGTATCGACAGGATCAGGGTGAACCAGTCCGCCGATCTTCCTGATCTAGCCAGGTCTTCCCCCGTGGCTGGTACCGTGCTTCGCCCGGACGCCGCTGGAAACCTTCGCATAACGGGCCTTGCCAGGGACACGGATGGATTTGCCGCCACAATGGTGAACAATTACGTGGAGATCCAGTTTTACGATGGCGGAACATGGAGCAATTGGGTTTCCGTACCTGGTGTCCTTGACGGTACTGGCGCGATTGACTTTGCCTTCCACGTAATTACGGGCATGGGTTCTTCCGGCGATTTTATCTTTAATGCAAACATACCCGATTCCCTCCGCGGGGACGGAGAGATAATCTACCGCCTAAGGATAAGCGACGAGCCCCATACTACCGAAGGCAGAACGCGGAGCAAGAACCCCCAGATCAATGTGCAGGGCGAAACTATTGTTACATTTTTGACGGGCAATTCCGCATCCGTTCCAACCATACCCTTTATGTCTTCCAGGTATTATGAGCGTCTGTCTGGCTTCACCTTGGACACAGTCATACCTGAAATTATCGGTCTGCCATCNGGGCCCACGCCTCTATTCCGAAACATTGCNGATCTGCTGGAGGTATTTCCAGGTGGCACGGTAAACGATGAGAACCTTCTGTTTTTCGACATTACCTTTGGGAACAATACCATTCGATTGCTGGACGACTCGTCCGCTAGCCCTGACTGGAATTGGAATATGATTATCGATGGCGAGATTGTCGCCAATACCCTTGCCGCTTGGTTTAATGGTTCAGGGCAGGGGCGGCAGACCATAACCTTTGTGGCAGAGGACATGGCTGGTAATCGTACCCCGTCGATGAACTGGGATTTTATAAAAGACACCGTAGCCCCAACCGTAATCTTCACGGGCTTTAACCAGGGCCGTCCGATCAACATGGCCCACGAATTTGAGGTATGGGGCAATGTGCACTTTGCCATAAACGTTACCGACGCAAACGGCCTTGGAAGCGCGGCTCTTCCTCCTGGTGTAAACCTTCCGTCGGGCACGGGGCTTTCGGACTTAAGATGGTGGCTGCTTCCCGTTGGCGATCTGTCTCCGGGCTGGGGAACACCGTTCCCCACTGGCCATTCCGGAACCGGTGGCCAGTTCCTTGCACAGGACGGCGCGGTCTTTGAAGCGGTCTTTGACAGCACGACCCTTGCCGACAACACTGTTTACAAGCTTTACATCATTGCCAGGGACGTGGTTGGTAACGAACGAGTGCAAAGGCTGAANGAAGGGGGTATCAACACAATCAGGGTNAGGCAGGATTCCGACACCCCGGTGCTTAGCGGAATTCTCCCNGGTGTTGGCACCGTGCTTCGTCCTGATGTNTCCGGGAATCTTCGCATAAGTGGAATTGCCCGCGACACGGACGGCTTTGATCCGGCCAGGGTTGGCAATCCCGCCCCCCCTGATAGCCATGTGCAGATACGGCTCTCCTTGGACGGCGTGGACTGGGGCAACCCGATTCCTGTTCCAGGTACCATCGATAGTACCGGCGCGATTAACTTTGCCTTCGATGTCTTTACGGGGGGCGCGCGCAATATCCCCGGAATGGGCGACGGTCCAATTCACTACCGGATAAGCGTAAGTGATGAGCCGGATATTCCAGGTCGTACTAGAAACAAAAATCCGCAGCTAAATGTGTACGGCGATCCTATCCATACGTTCCTGACAGGCGACAATGTCCTTCCCTATATTCCGGTTGTGGCTTCCAGTGTCGCCGTGTTCAATTCGAATTTTATCCTGGACAAAACCCCACCGGACATTGTCCTGCCCGTTGGTTCCACGTCGCTGTTCGGGAGCGTGGCAGGGCTGCGCGAGGCGTTTCCCGGTGGTACGGTGAACGAGGAAAACCTTCTCTTCTTTGANGTGATCTTCGGTGGCGCGACCTTCCGTCTTCTTGACGGNCCTGTTGGCNTGGACCATTTCTGGGAATGGGATATGGATGCNTACGAGGTTGGCGCGTTGCCTTCGAATCGCGTCAACGCCCTTTCCGAGCTTGCGGACTGGCTGGACAACAGGGCCGTTGAGGGGCAGAACAGCATAACCTTTGTGGCCGAGGACAGGGCAGGCAACCGGTCCTCCAGGAACTGGGATTTTGTCAATGATCGTACACCCCCAACGGTGCGTTTTTCCAGCTTTAACCAGGGACGTCCTGTTAATGCCGGCAACGAATTTGAGATGTGGGGTAATGTGCATTTTGCCATAAATGTTACTGACACACACGGCCTTGGAAGCGTGGATATGCCCACTGGATTGCCGACTGACATATCCGACGAAAGATTGTCCAATGTAAAATGGTGGCTGCTTCCCATTGGTGCCGATTCTCCCCAGTGGCATGATGCGTTCCCATCTGGCCATGCTGGAACGGGAGGTCGCTTTTTTGCCAGGGGCGCGTTAAGCGCAAGCTTTGAGGCTGTCTTCGACAGTACGACCTTGGCCGACAATACGCTTTACAAACTTTACATTATCGCCAGGGACGCAGCGGGCAATGAGGTGGCCAGCCCTGTAAGACTTGACGAAGGGGGTATCAACACAATCAGGGTTAGGCAGGGTGCCGACACTCCAGTGCTTAGCGGGCTTCTCCCCGGCGTTGGCACGGTGCTTCGCCCTGATGCCTCCGGAAATCTTCGCATAACTGGCGTCGCCCGCGACACGGACGGCTTTGATCCGGCCAGGGTTGGCAATTCCCCCCCCCCTGATAGCCATGTGCAGATACGTTTTTCGTCCAACGGCGTGAATTGGGACGGCGATTGGATACCCGTTCCGGGCGCGCTCGACGGNACTGGCGCAATCAACTTTGCCTTTGACGTTTTTACTGGAGGTCTTCGTAATGTTCCTGGTGCTGGTGATGGCGCCATCTATTACCANGTAAGAATACGCGATGCGGATATTCCTGACAGCACAAGGAACAAGAACCCGCAAATTGCTGTGGGGAATACTTTCTTGACGGGNTATCCCGTTCTCAATCTACCNGTGCTTCCCTTGGTGGGTTATGGCGAGTACGTACATGTGTCCANGTTTGTCCTGGACACAACCCCGCCTGGGATTAACATCACGTACGGGACTTCCCAACGCACGTTCCGGAGCGTTGGCGATCTGCTCAGTGCAATTCCCGGCGGTGATGTAATCGATGAAAACCTCCTTTCCCTGTATGTTTCCTTTGGAGGCACAAGCTTCCGTTTGTCGGACTGGGATACGGGCCCAGGGCATGTTTGGAACTGGAATATGGAGGCTTATGAGGTAGACGTGTTGCCACCTCTGCGCGCCAAAATCCTAACGGAACTTACCGATTGGTTTGACAACAGGGCAGGTCAAGGGGAACATACCATAACCCTTGTTGCCGAGGACGGAGCCGGTAATCGTTCAGCGCCAAGCAACTGGAATTTCGTCAAGGATACCGAAGGCCCGAACCTTGCCCTTCTGGGTGGAATGAGGCGGGCTATTCTTCACAACAATAAAATTGCCGGGAGTGTAGAAAGGGATATTTCGCCAGATGATTTCCCGCCTGACTGGCCCCTTGACTGGCCCAATGGCACTGTCCTGGCGGGNGGCGATATCATGCATAATTGGCATGGTTGGCCCCAGGCATTCAGGGACGCAATCAAATTTTGGCCTTCCGACTTTGCGTTTATAGGCGCGGCATATACGCCCGAGGCCAGGGCCGAAGCAGTCCTTGCCAGAATCGAGCACGAAAGNAATCTTCTTCCCACTGTTTTCCGCAATACCGATGACGATATAACNGGAAGGTTCGACGATAGGCTTGGCACTGTCTGGGATGCGTCAAACAACGCCAACCTTCGCTTTTACTTTACCCGCCCTAACGAATTGCCGCCTGGTGATCCNGGCTTATGGTCAGAGCTGTCGTTTCCCCGTGGAAACCAGCATGTTAGCAGTTTGTCCTGGGAAATACCCCTTGCCGGTCTTGACGATGGCGAACACAATCTTAACATAAGGTTTAGCGACACTGCTGGTAACGAAACAGTGGTATACCGCATACGTTTCCTTGTGGATACCATGCACCCATATTTCTCTGTGGAAGATCCCGTGGCGATCCCAAATACCCCTAGCCTGTTCACCGTTAGGCTTGGCGGTGTCGCCCCTGACTTCGCGCTTGGCCCTGACAGGCTGGAATGGGTGTTTAGCGCGGCCGGCGCGGCCCAGGGCGGGAACGCAACGGTATTCCAGGTACGGGGCAGGGTAAACGATGCCAACTTGCAGCAGCTTGCGGTTACTGTTAGCGGTGGATCCCACGAGATAACTGCTTGGGCACTTACTCCCGTTTCGCCGGAATATGATGAGCCACCACGCGATTATGAAAATGATTCACCATCTGGCTATCGAAGGCTTGCGCTTACGCAGGTGCCTGGGGGCAATTACTGGGACTGGACTTTGGACCTGTTGGAAAGGGATGTGTATGCCCTAAAGGGCATCCCTGGGGAAAGCGCCAACATTAGCTTTGTTGCTAAGGATGTTGCCAATCGCCGTACCACTGTGCAGTGGCCATTTTTCCTGGATCATGAAGGGCCACAAATCCACTTCGACCTGGAATCTCAAATATACCCAGTTAGCGGTTTGGTCCTAAGGGGAAGCGCGCATGATACCACGGGGATAATGCGAATTCAGTTTACGCTGGCCCAGTGGAACTACGAGTATGGGGAATGGGAATGGTTTGACGGATCTGGCTTTAACGCCGGGTACGCCTTGGAAAGTGGCTGGCGTGATGTCGCGCCGTTTCCCATAGGCAGCAGATCGGTAAACTGGATCGTGCCGGAGTCCTTGATTCGTACTGTTCTTGATAATACCCCGGTGCTAACGGGTGAAGGCAAGTACAGGATCGAGGTTAGGGCTTGGGATGGATCCCTGGGCTGGGGCAGCGCAATCGAGGGCAATCCTGTTAATACGATTGACACCTATGGTATTGTCGCCAGTGAAAGGCTCTTTTTCATAGACAGTGGCGCGCCCGAGGTTCTCTGGACGGGTGCTAATGGGGAAAGGCAGTTCTTCAACAATGCGAACGAGTACACCCAAAACTTTGTGTTTGAATTTACCGTTGCGGATGGCAATACCGTGTTGCAGGGCGAGGACGAATTTAGTGCCACGATTCTCGATGGGACGACTCTGGTTAGGGATGTAACCAAGTTTGCCAGCTTTGGTGGCAACACCTGGGATACCACCAGGATCGTTACGTTGTGCCTTAACGATCCCTATCGTCTTACCGGGCTGATCCCCAACCATCCGTACGCGCTGGCCTTGACCGTGCAGGACGCGGCCGGTAATACCGCCAGGGTGACAAGAAACTTTTTCTGGGGCAATACCGCTCCTGATGCCGTGGTGGACACGCCGGCCGAGCCAGCCTTGCATACAATTCCCAGGGCCCCGCTTGCCGGTCCCGTTACAATCCGTGGCAGGTCGCCAGGTGGCAGTGGCGGAATTGCGGACGTGGCTTTCACGCTTTTGCCCCCGGGCACGACTCTTCCCGCCGATATGAATCTGTGGGACGATAACGACTGGGATATTTTTAACAACATGTACTGGAGAAGGGGCGCGACTCCCAGCCAGCCTGCGATATGGATGGAAGACACGGACAGGGAACTTATGCGGATGCGTGAATACCCTGGCCTTAGCTGGACGATTGACATACCAAATACCCGCAACATTGTGCAAAGTACCAATCCGGACACCATGGCTCTTGCGCCGGTTGTACCCTTCGCGCAAAGGCCCCCCCTTATCTGGGGGATGACGGAACGTAGGGATGCGGATGGTACTCTTATCACTGACGCGGATGGTAACCTGATTATGGACCCGCGCCCAATCCCGGAGACGGAGGACGTCCACCAGTTGCGCCTGGCCATACGTACCGAGGACTTGGCGGGCAATGTAGGTTTTGCGGTCAGGGATTTCTGGCTGTACCCGGAAGGCGATCGCCCCCTGGTCGAAATAAGAAGCCCCGTAATGCATGAAGAAGCTTTCCCGCAATTGAGCGGTCCGTTCACCATTATGGGAATGGCCTCCGACAACGAGCGCGTCCAGGACGTGTTCTTTAGGGTTTGGAGATACCGTGTTGACGGCACTTCTTCTGAGATTCGCAGGTTGAGTGTTCCCGATTTCGATGACGATGGGGGGGGGGATCAGCCTATAGAAGGAACCCGCATCCCAGGGCTTTCCGAAGTTGACGATCCTTACGGCGGTTGGTACAAGGCTAGGATTAACAGGCAAATGGACACGGACTGGTCCGCGATGATAAACGCCAACGACGAACTTGCGCCGGATGACCGTGGCAGGAACATGATTCGCATTGAGGTTCGCGCCGTGGATGCGGCCCGCCTTAGCCCAATCGATACGGCACCCGGTCCTGGTTTTATCGATCCATGGGACTATGTCAATCCCATGGTCAGCGTGGTGCAGGTTATCAATGCTTTTGTGGTAAATGGTGCGCCTATCATCGAGCAGGAGCGGATAGGGCTTACCTCCAGGGGGCCGGGGCCCGATTACGAGTGGATAATTCCTTCCGAATACAACTGGAGGAGTCCTTTGGAAGTCCACATGGGCCTTGGGCGCTCCACGTTCCGGTTTACCGTAAGACACGAGTATGGCATTGCATCCATAAGATTCCAGGATATCGACGCGAATCTCCAGCCCGTGGGCAGGGAGATTAACATCCTTGACGCCTCCGATCCGTATCGAATGCTTGTTCCACCGGAAGCGTCCAATGATCCCCATTTCGAAAGGGATTTCCATAACTTGAACGCTGCCATGCCTACTGGCCGTGGCATAGCTGTAAGGGCGGAAAGGGTTTGCGGTACCCCTGAAACCGAACCTGGAAGGGAGTTCCTCGTATATGTCGAAGTCCATACGCAACTTCTTGCCACACGCCTTGGCAAGGCGAATTCCGCTTTCTGGTTGCCATTACGGATAGTTGCATCCGACATTTCCGAACCTAATCCAAACGAGTGGAGAAATGACGTAAGGCTGCCCATCGATAACAGTCCGCCTCATGCGGTGCATGAGCTTAATGTATGGCCCGCGAGTATGGCCACCCTAGGTGGCAGCGCGGTAGCTGGTGTTGGGGACGTTGCGGGATCCCCTGGCGAAGTGGACAGGGTAGTGGTCTGGTTCCAACGGGCGGGCACCTTGGCTGGTGGCGACGCCAGCTCTGCCGATGATCCTGCCCCTAACCTTAACAATGGTTTCGAGATTGCTCCAGGGGCCAGTTGGGGCGAGTCCAATGCGAGAGGCGCCTCATGGTTTAGCTGGAATAGGCAATTCCGCTGGGGTGAAACAGTGAATGTTTCTGACAAAAACGGTGTGGTAAAATCGATAAGGTTGCCCTATATGCCCCAGCCTACGTCCGATGGTGCAATACACGCGACATCTGGCGGAGATTACGCCATTGTTATAGATCGCAACGATCCGCTACGCAACCAGCCGATACGCTGGGGCAACATGGATCCCCGCGGGGGTCCCATAGCGAGGGGCTGGGTTCCTGGCGGTCATGGGCAGATATGGAATTTCACGATTGACACTACGCGATTGCCATCAGGCCCGTTGGACATGCATTTTGTCGTCTTCGATCGCGCGGGCAATGCCTTCCACGATAGGCAGCGAATTACCGTAATGAACTACGCCCCGTTTATCACGGGCCTTCAGCTTGCCACCGACATTCTTGGTAGTGCCGCGCTGCAGGTCGACGTGGCGGGCGATAACGCAACCTGGAATCATGATGTTCCGGTCGCGACAAGGCCGAGTATTTTCGAGAGAATCCGGTACAGAATTCTGGGTGCCGAAGGCTTGGTTGTTCCGGAAACAGAAAGGGATATTCGCGGGGGCATAGCCGAGACTATGGTGCCGTCTTCCCACACGAACAGTTCGGCGATCACGGGTGCAAGGCACCGCGTGAATAATTTTACCGTGCGGAACAACTTTTTTGCCCTTAGCGTAACGACGCCGCCGGCGCACCAAGCTTCTAGCAGGAACTTTAGGGTGGAATATGTTTCCGGCGCGACTCTGCGCGCGGGCAATGATCTTTTGGACAGGATTAGAAGCACGCCAGGCAAGGTGTTTATCGTCCAAAACCCCGGCGACGTGTCCTGGCTGGCGGTTGGCGCCAACCATGCCAGCGTTTCCGACGGCTATGCCTTCCTTGCCGGGGAGATACCGATAGGCCTGGACTGGGGCCCTGCAAGTGCCAGTAATGCGCCCAGCGCATGGGAGCTAAACCACGGCGATCTGCAATTGGATACCCAGGTCGGGGCGGGTAGGCCCGCCGCCGGTGGTGATTTCAATCCGCACTTTAGGGCGGAGTTTGCCTATGGGAGCAACGCCTTCACTTTAGCCTCCCCGCCGATTATTGACTACGATCCCGATGCCACTCTTGTGGGCGGTACAATACCCTGGCATCTGCGGGAATCGCTGTTCATCGTGAAGGTCTTTGACAACAACTTTGCGGACCTTTTTGTCGACTTTACCCTGCTTTCGATACGGGTGAACAACAACGACAGAACCGAGCCGTTTGCCCAGCTTTACGATCTTAATCCCCGCGCGGAACATCAAGTTGGTTCGGGGGATACCCCGTCGGGGATTGCGCCCGAGGCTATGGGCCAAAACCGAACCAGGGGCGGCCTTTGGAGGAATGAAAACGATGGCAATCTTTCCAGGCCGGGCCACATCGAACCCCGCAGGATTCCCCTGGGGAACGGCAATGGTTTTACCCACAGTCTTAGCGGGATGGATATGGGCCAGGACAACAACGATCCAGAAAGGGTAAGCGTCGATGCCTTCTTTGAGGTGGATACTGTGTCCGGCAGGGTGGTGCTTAGGGGCTATGCCGAGGACGACCAGCGCGTAGGCGGGCTTGTCCTTGAGTTCCGCGCCGCCAATGGTGGTGGCATCGCCGGCGATCTTCTGCAAAGGGTCGCCATACTGGAAAGCGACACGGGCGCGCAGACACCAGGGTTGCTGCGGGTGCCGAGGTACAATGGTGGCTGGCTGGATCCGGGGGTAACGGATAGGACCGTGCTGTTTACCGAGACGATAGACCTGTACCGCCACAGGGTGGAATGGGCTTTTGTTTGGGACACCGCGAGCTTCCCTAATGGTTTCGTGGTCGGCGATCTTGTCGTGCGGGCCATAGCCGTAAACGCCAACGCTAGTCCGGTCGGCATCCTGACGGGGCCGTTACCGACCAATACCAGTGTCAGTACCCTGTATCCAGTCGGCGCTGATGCCGGCACGGGTACGGCGACACAGATTCGCCATGGCATCAGCCCTGCGGCGCGTTCCCATGTGAACATGCGAAATTTTGGGTTCCCCGCCAACCTACAAATGTACAACTCCATACGGGTGAACGTAAGACCCTACATAACTGGCTTTGAGCGGAACACAAGATACGGTAACATCCGTTCTATGCAGGGGCATTACGCCTTCTACAGGGGGGGGGTGCCTGGGCAGCAAAATGAAACCGTGGTAGTAAGCGGGTTTAACCTTGGCGGAGG
>JGI24695J34938_10001640_pt1 | contig 18661 bp, 16 predicted proteins | sample TergutCo191P3_FD_34938 | JGI IMG/M metagenome (IMG submission 34938)
CCGCCGTAGCTTAAANCCATCGAGCCGACATCTACTGTACTGGAACGGTTAATAATACTGTGACCGACCGTAATCGCGACATTTGCTTTATTTTTGCCGTCTACAATCCATACCGATATATTCTGTTCGGGATAGAATGTGTAAATAAGGAACCTGTTACCTGCATATATGGTATCTACATTTCTTAAATCGACTTTTAATACATTACCTTGAATTTCCACATGGCTTTTCAGCATATTGGTAAAAAGTTCTTTCTGCTGATAGTATAGATCAATGCGCTCTTTAACATCGAGCATCTTAAGTATTTCGGAAATCGGTTTTTCGGCGCATGCTTTCGCGAGAGTTAACATTAAATCATAATTACTGATTGTAAAACTCCGGAAACGGCCAAGTCCGGTGCGCGGATCCATAATAAACCCAAGGAGTATCCATCCCTTTGGATCGAGGATTTCATCTATTGTAAGATTTCCTGAGTCAACTTTATCCACATAATGAATCATTTCCGCGAATCTGCTTAGTTTAGAGTCACCGCCGTAGTAATCATAAATAACACGAGCGCAGCTTGGAGCCGGTCTTGATACGCCTTCGAAATATGTGTCTTTTCCAAGACGTTCAGTCTCGCTGGAATGATGATCAAACCAAAGCTTGCAGCCCGGCATATAAGGAATATTTGCCAAAATATCGTTATCTGTCGCTTCAACTAAGCCATCCTGAATATCTTTGGGATGTACAAATTGCCAGTCATCAATAAGTCCCAAATAAGATAAAATCGCTCCGCAAGCTAAACCGTCAAAATCTGATCTTGTAAATAGTCTCATACTTAACCACCCTTTCTATACATTCCATACTAAGAATTTCGGCACATCATAAATAAATTATATAACATATTAAAATAAATGAAAATAGGCATAGAACGATTAGAAAGAAAAAATTTGACTGTTCAGCCTGTTGATTAGCCACCCAAGGACGGCGGCGGCGCGGTTACTGAATGATGAACTGATTCTATCTCCAATACCGGGCAGTGATACGGCTTTTGCCATAGAAACAGCGTAAATTAATATTGAATCGCCGCAATCTATAATCGAGATTACCGATCTTAAATTACCTCTGTTTATCGCCGGTATAATACCGTAAGTAAGGTTTGTAACATTTTCCTGAATAAAAATTATTAAATCTTGAGAGGCAGTATAATCATAACGGTAAACATTATCGCCAAAGGTTAAGTCTTTTTGCCTAGCAAAGAGAGTTAACGATGCGGGAATTTGATAAAAATAAGGATCGGGAAGCGGATTTCTGCCGGATGATCCGTCAATAACCGCCGAGGATTCATAAAATGGACGCATTGTATTCCGGCTGGCGGAAAAATACTGGATTCCTGTCAATGTGCTAAGTGCGGTTATTTGATTAAAAACGCCGGTTTTTTGATTAATATCCCATGATATATTTGATGTATGATGTTTTGCCGGTTTCTCATATAAAAACAAAGCTTCTACCATTATGCTCGGATTGAGCGCTGTTTGAACTGTACTGATAAATTGCTGTATTTCAAGGTTAACGGGCATCAATCTGGGAGATGGATTCCTTAACTGTGTCTCAATAATACTTTCGCCTACGGAACGAAGCTGCCTGATATGGGCATTAGAAAGAAGGTTCTCAAGCGGCAGCGAGAAAGCGCAGGGAACAAAGAAAAGCGAAATTATTAAAGAAAAAAACCTGATTTTCATTTAATTACCTACCATACACAATATCGCAAATTAACGAAAAAAAGGCGTTAAAATTTTAATCCAGATCGTTGATAAATGTGCGGTTTAGTTACTTTAGTCCGCGGTAAAAAACACGCACCTGTTTATAAAGACCGTCCCCTTCGCTCTTTGTTTCAACGTCCCCGATGTCGTTTAATGTTGTATGAATCAGCCATCTGTCAAAGGGATTCATCGGTTCAAGCAGGATCGACGCTTTGGATTCCCGGACTTTTTCGGCGACATTATAAGCAAGACGCACAAGTGATTCTTCCCTGCGGATCCGGTAATTTTCGGTATCTAGAATAACGCGCATGTCTTCTCTGCCGAGCCTGCCCGCGTAAATATTTAACAATAGCTGCAGAGCGTCAAGGTTTTTACCTTTTTTCCCAATTAAAATAGATGAATGACTTGAATCAATTTTTATACCGAGTTTATGTTTTTCTCTGAATAAAATCGAAACAATGCCGGGATAACCCATTCGTTCGATAAGACCCGAAGTAAAGCTTGTCATTTTTTCTTCAAACTCATTCTGAGGAGCCGGCTCGCCGAAAACAGCCTTGGAACCATGTTCCATGGAATTGCGTTCCATGCTTTTTTCGCCTGTCCGGTCAATATCGTTATCAGAAGATCGCGCGGCTGACGCAAAACTTTGACCGGATCTGGAAGGCGATCCAAAATTGGGAACATGTACTTTAATCCGTACTAGACCTTTTTTAAATAGACCGCTTTTCTGAGTTTCAAGAATTTCTACATCAAAATCATCTTTTTCAAGACCAAGTTCGCCCGCCGCCCTGTCGATTGCTTCCTTTTCAGTCCGGCCTTCAAATTCAAATTCCATAAAAAATCTATTCTCCTTTGTTTAAGATTGGACTTGTTCGACAACTGCGAACCTTCGGTTCGAGGTTAGTTGTCTCACAAGTCCTGCATTTCCTCGTCAATAGACTGCGAAAATGCCATTTTTATAAGGAAGTTATTCGATAACTGAAGTTATCGAATAACTCTATTTCTTTTTTTTCTTTTTTCCTCCGCCTCTGTTTTGAGGAGGGGGCGGAACCGCGGCCGGCGGTTTTTCCGCCTCGGCTAAAGCCATTGCCGCTCTTTTTTGCATAACAAATTTATTAATAATGACCTGCTGGACAAGAGTAAGAAGGTTAGAAAAAATCCAATATACCAAAAGCCCGGAAGGAACATCATAGAGTACAAAGAAAAATACAATCGGCATGATGTACAACATTAACTTCATCTGAGTATTGGACTGCTGTCCCGGCATCTGGGTGACCTTACCGTAAAGCAGCTGAGATCCGACATAAATAAACGGCAAAAGCCTTAATGCTGTCCAACCCAGAATTGGTATTTTAAAACCTTCGGGGAATTGAACAATATACTCAGGCAGTGAAAGATCGGGTATCCAGCCGGGAATGAACATCGCGCCCCGAAGATCAAAATGGTTATTAAAAAGGCTGAACATTGAGATAAAAATAGGAAGCTGCAAAAGCATCGGAAGACATCCTGAAATTGGGTTATAGCCTTCCTGCTGGTAAAATTTACCCATCTCCAAGCGCAGTTTTTGCGGATCGTTTTTATATTTTTCCTGTATTTCTTTAATTTTTGGACCAAGCGCCTGCATTTTTAAAGTCGCCTCGGATCCTTTTTTGGTTAACGGAAAGAAAAGCAACTTAATCAATAATGTTAAAAGGATTATCGAGATACCGTAATTCGGGATAGCTCTGTGAATGCCCATAAGTATCCATTTTAAAGCGCGTTCAAGCGGAGAAAAAATTCCCCAAAAGCCGCGCGAATTGGCAATTTCGTTAAAGTTTACATCCTGCACATTAAATTCATTTTTACCGTTATTATAATTTCCAAGGATTTCCTGTGTCTTAGGCCCAAGGTAAAAAAGGAATGTATCTTCAATGTTTGAAGAATTCACCACGCTTGATACACTGGAAGGAGAGCGGATTAAATTCAATCTTGAAGCTGCCATAAGCCCGGGTTCGGCTTTATCGGAAAAACTTACAATATAATCATTAGGGTTTAATCTGGGATAAGAAATAAACGCGAAATATTTACCGGAAATAGCGGCCCATGTTGAATTACTTATAAGCTCACTAACCTTTGCATCTCTTCGTTTGCCGTTGGAATAAATGTTAAAATGCCTGTAGTCATAATAACCGTCCAGTCTATGAAAAGAAGGGCCAATCTGCGGGCCGAATGATAATGTATACATAGCGCCGTCAAAGTTTAAGCCTGTTAAATCGCCGACCATGATAATTTTTAATTCGAACATATAATCATTCGGTTTAAATGTATAACGCTTGGTTAAAGTAAATCTTCCATTGGAACCGTATACTGCCGAAGGAAAATAAAAATCTCTGTAAAATTCCACGATAAAATCAGAGGTACGCTGTCTTATATTAAAATTGGCGGTAACAGGTTGAGCGTCGGCGCCGCCGAAAGCAATCGTAAGCGCTCTTGCTTCATCGGTTCCAGAAAGAATCAAATCAACATAAGCGTCATGCATTTCGATGTCTTTTCTTTGATCTCTCCACTTGAGCGAAATTAAATCGCCGCCCGAATTGGTAAAGGCAGCTGTAAAAAATTCGTTCTCGATTATTACGGGCGATTGTAAGGAAATGTCATCCTGATTGGCGATCTGAGCCTGAGAAGGCGAAGTGTTTATGCCGGCGGAGGGAGTTGTAATCGTTTGCAGCGGATCAGGCTGGGTGTAAGATTGCGCGCCCGGATCAACCGGGGCTATTACAGTCTGCGTCTGTTCCTCGATTACCGGAGCAGGCGGAGAAAAAAGCCCTTGCAAAGCAAAGGAAATAATCAGCACAATTGTGGATAACACAACGGCCAGAATTGTATTTCTTTCCATAAAAAGTTCAGGTCTCCTAAATAATTTTTTGGTCCTGTATCTATTTCTATAACGTGAAACCGGACACAGGCCTGATCAATTTTATGCGATCAGGTAAATCAGGCACAGGATCATAACCGCCCCGGTTAAAGGGATGGCAGCGGAGAATCCTCCTGACAGCCAGCAAACTGCCGCGCAAAAAACCATATCTATTAACAGCCTCTAGGGCGTAATTTGAACAAGTCGGATAAAACCTGCAGGAAGTCGGAAGATGCGGAGAAATCGCGTATTGATAAAATTTAATTAATGCAAGCGCTATATATTTCATACTAATAAACCGGCTTTTTTATAAAGAGATTCAAGCTGCGCGATCCTTTCAGAAAGTGATTCGCTTCTGTTTTCCTGATTCGCCGGAAAAACAAGCAGGATTAAATCATAACCGCAAAGAACGCGGTCTTTCATCAATCTGAATGCTTCGCGGCCAAGCCGCTTCGCGCGATTTCTGGAAACAGAACTCCAAACCTTTGATTTGGAAAACGTAAAACAAATACGGTTATAAGGCAAATCGTTTTTTAAAATAAAAAGTTTCGCGCCGCGGCATTCAAACCGCTTGCCTTTGCCAAAAACCTCCCGAATCTCTTTCCTTCCTTTTAAATGTTCTTCCCGTTTGAAACGAAAAGAACTAATAAATTTTTCACTAATAAGGCTTTTTCTCGTTCGAAACCGATAATTTAACCCTGCCCTTTGCCCTGCGGCGTTTTAAAACAAGCCTCCCGCCCTTGGTCTTCATACGGGCGCGGAATCCAAACTTGCGGTTCCTCTTTACTTTGCTGGGTTGATAAGTGCGTTTCATCGTCTACTCCTATATACTAAAGGCATACAGGCAAAAAAATCTGCATGTAAACCTAAGATTCTTCAAAACAATATTAATGTTTCAGTTTATGATAAACTGAGAGAATGGTCAAGCTCATGGATTTAAAGTATACCCTTTCCGGTCTCATATATATATCTCCCGAAGATGACTGTAAGGCAACGGTCGATGCCATGCTGGCGACAAGCTACGAAGGGGATTTTTGCATAGCCGAGGGTTTTGATCCTGATTTTATATCAAGATTGATGGAAGCAGGATTTCTGGTAATGTCGATTAACATTTCCAAACAGGAAAATGAGCCGGACTACATTATGCTTCCAAAACTACACCTTGTCCGTTCCGCCCTCTACTTTGAAAATCTTCATGTAAAAAGATCTATAAAACGGTTTTTAGATCGTTATGAATTAAAAGCAGACGCGGAGTTTGAAAAGATAATTGACCGATGCGTAGAAAAACACGGCAATGACTGGTTGACGCCTCCGCTTGTAGAAAGCATAAAAAAAATCCGTCAAAATTTTATATCGAACAACAGCGATTCTACCGGATTAGATTCTTCTCTCCTGCATTTTAATTCCGCGCTCCCTTACCCTTCATCTTTCGCACTTTACAGGGACGGAGAACTAGTCGCGGGAGAGTTTGGCGTTATTTGCGGAAGAATCTACACAAGTTATTCAGGCTATTATGACGAAGCTAACGCTGGAACAGTACAATTAATTCATACAGCGCATTACCTGAAGGAAAATGGTTTTTCATTCTTCGATTTAGGCATGCCGCTTGATTATAAAACCGATCTTGGAGCGGTAGATATAAGTCCCGAAGAATTTGTAAGGTTATGGCGCGGCGAAGAATAATGGACTTTTGAGACGACTGAAGTTATCGAACAACTCTAATATTTAATTCTTGTTAATAGTCTTGCCTCTAGAAAAAATCGGGTCAAAATATTTATCTACATCTACTTTTTTAACAATAGCTTTTAATACAACGCGGTAAATCAAAATTGAGAGTACAATGCCTCCGGCGAAAATAAAGATGATGGCGGTGCTCCATGCTTCCTCTCCGAGCCCGAACGCAGGCATTATAACGTTAATATATAAAAGCAGTAGACCAACAAAACCTATAAGAACGATAAGGACATTAAAAACTGTCGCCCCAAGAATAAATAATATTGTATTAGTTTTTTTGTTCATTTGTTATCTCCTTTTTTTCTTCTTTTTCATTCTTAGGTTTTTTTAATGAGAAGAACATGGTAATTAGCAGTAAAATACAGCACACTACAACGGACGAATCCGCTAAATTAAATGTCGGCCAGCGGGACATTCCAAAAAGGTTATAAATATTAACGCTGATAAAATCCACTACTCCGTCAGTCCGGAAGATGCGGTCTATCATATTGCCAAGGCCGCCGCCTATAATCCCGGCCGCCGCCCAGCGCTGAAGAAGCGTAAATTCATTTGTTTTAAAAAAATACCAGACTAAAAAACCTAAAACTAAAACAGGTATAGCAACAAAAATAACAGGTTTAAAAAATTCAGGGAGATTTTCACCCAGGCTGAAAGCAATCGCCTTGTTCCGCACATGATAAATCCACAGAAAATCATTATCAAAAACATCATGAATAAACGCAGGATGATAAGGCTGAGCTTTAACAATTAATGCTTTAGAAATTTGATCTATTAAAATAATAATCGCCGTTAATGATAATGGCAAAATACGTTCTTTTAAAAAAGGCTTCATATAAAAACTCCATGAAAAACAAAAAATAAATCAGGTACAGTGTATGATTTTAAGCGGTTACAGTCAAGCGAGGCAGAAATAATAAAACAAGAATAAGATTTACAGTCCGGTAGGGATATCGATAAACTCGGCGCTTATACCGAGTTCAGCGGTACAATGGCGCATAACAGCCTGAACTCCCCAGACTTCCGTGCTGTAATGACCGCCTGCTATCATATTTATTTTACCTTCAAGACATTCATGATAAATGCTGTGCGAGCTTTCGCCTGTTACAAATAAATCCACTCCTTCATTTATCGCATCACGCGCGTTATCAGCGGCTCCGCCTGAAACAACAGCGGCGGTTACGCAGTCTTTCCTGCCAAACGGAAAAACGCCCAAAGGCGGTCTGTTAGCAAAACTTATTTTTTTAACCGCGTCGTCAATTGTAACAGGTTTTGGGAATGTTCCCTTGCAACCGATTTTTTTTCCGTGGTAAACGCCGAAGGGCTCGATATTTTCCAATCCAAGCAGTTGAGTAAGAACAGCGTTATTCCCAAATTTTGGATGCTGATCCAGAGGCAGATGAACTCCATAAAGGCAAATATTATGATCCAGCAGAAACTTAATCCGCCGCCTGAAGTTTCCGGTTAGTCTGAAAGGCTCGGCCTGGGAACCCCATAATAAACCATGATGAACAAAAACCATATCCGCGCCGGCTGCAGAAGCCTGTTCAAATGTTTCTAAAGCCGCGTCAACTCCAAAGGCGATTTTCCGGATTGGGCTGCCGTCGTTATCTACCTGTATGCCGTTTACGGAATTATCTACGGAAGAAAAGCCTTCAATATCCAGAAAACTCCTGAAAAAAGCGTCAAGTTCGGATGATGTTAATGCATTGCACATAATTTTACACTACCACAAAAAAATGGAACTGTCATCTTTATAATTAGTGCATTATAATTAAATAAATGAATGTCCTGCCAAAAAAAATATTAAAAGCCGGAAAAAAATTAATACAAAAACTAATAATGACAACAGAACTTTATAATATTAACGGCCTTGCGAATCATGCCGCCGCGGGCGCTTACGGTTTTCTGCTTTCACTCGCGCCGATGGTTCTGATAATCGTGTTTTCAATTCTTTATTTTTTCATGCCTTCTCAGCAGGAGATTTCTGCGCTTATCGGAAACATTTCATTTTTATCGGAGCTTATTGATGAGAGCCAGCTAACGCAAAGCATTTTAAGCATATCTACGCATAACATATCGGGCATAATTTCAATTTTGAGCATCTTATGGGCTACAAGAATTCTTGCGCTTTCTATCAGGAGAGGACTAATTGTAATTTTTCCGGCAAAGAAAAAACGGAACCCGATAATGAACACTGTAATAATAATCGCGATTGACGCTGTAATACTGCTGTGCATTTTAACAGCGATTGTCAGCTCACGGACAGCTTTGTATTTTTACAATTTATTTGATTTCATACCAAGGGTAACGCAAATGGATAATCTTATTCCTATAATTTTTCTGGGGTTTGTTTCATTCCTTGCGTATTTATTAATTCCGGTAAATTCTCCGCGCAGATTTTCCGCTTTACAGGGAGCGATTCTTTGTTCAGTCGCGTACGGCATTACAGCGGCGGTTTTATCATATTTTATGGATAAAACAAGAATTAATTTTCTTTACGGCACATTGGGAAACATGATTTTCATGTTAATAAATGTTTATTTCTTTTTTTCATTTTTCTTTTTAGGCGCGGAATTCGCGTTTGTAACAGATTTTTTTGACGCGTTATTTTTTTCAAAGCTCAGGCAGATCAGAATTAAATCTAAATTGAAAAATAAGCAAAAAAAATCAATAATAAATCTGCCGTCTAGAGCGTCATCAAAATTATTCGCCGCCGAAAGCAATCTGGATAAATATCTGCATTCATATAAAAAGAAAGAAATTATCGTAAACAAGGGAGATACTGGCGAAGAAATTTTTTATCTTCTTGAAGGTGAAGTTGAAATTCTGCTCTCCTCTACGCCGCAGGATAACAGTCCCGCTAACGTACTGCAGGCCGATTCATTTTTCGGCGAAATGGGCTATCTGTTATCTGAAGAGCGCAGCGCTACAATAAGAGCAAAAACAGACGTATCCGTTTTGATGCTGCCTCCGTCATTATTTGAAACTATTCTTAAACATGATAAAAACCTGGACAGGGATATAATCGAACACATGTCACGCAGAATTAAAAGCACCAATGAACATTTAAGAAATTTGATTGAAGATTTGTAGAATTGAACTTGAATAAAAAAACCGCACAAACCCTTTCGGACTTATGCGGCTTTTGGAAAATAACAGTCGACAGCAAAAAGCTGCCGCCGTTTTTACCTTATCTGTTGCCTTTTTGAGCGGTGATAAGAAGAGAACCAAGAACCATAAGATGAACACCAAGTCTCTGTAACATACCCCAGATACTAAGTCCGGCTTCGCCTCTGATAAATGATATAATACCAAGAACAATATAAAGAGCCCAGATTACCGCAAGACCCAGCGCAATAAAATCAAGGATACGAATGGTTTTACCGAACATTTCAATTACAACCATAACTCCGGCTACCAACGCAAAAACCGCAACTATAGTCGCAACCCATGAAGGGAATCTCATTGTGTTTGTGAGAATAACATGAAAATCTCCTCCTCTGCTGATTAAACCAAGAATACCGTTCGCAATCAAATACAACGCTACAGCGATCTTCCATAAGAAAATTCCAATTCCGTCCTTAAACATAATAAACCTCTCAAAATCAATTTTAACTTAGAAAAAAATTCAACGAATTTTAATCTATAAAAGCACAGCTCAACGAGCCTTGAAAAATTCTACAATACAATAAACAGAAAAACAAGAAAAAAAGATTAATGAAACATCATGAAAACACTGACATTTATTGCATTTTATATCATAAATTCCGCATATCCTGCAATTTAACGGAATATTAACATAAAATATTTTGTTTTTCCCTGTTGAAAAAATTCTCAAGATAGGTATGTTCTTTAATAAATTTATCCGGATTCATAATCCCGTAATATGCCTGGCTGGCCATTTTTTCATGATCAAACGGCACATAACTGTCCATCCAGCCGGCTCCGTACTGGCTCCAGAAAATAACATGATCGATGTATTTTTTATATTTTTCGAATACTTTAAAAAGAAGCGCGTATTGATAGCCGATGACATCAGCCTGTATTTGATTTAAAACCGCCGGCGCAGACGCTTCGCCGCCCGGTGCGTTATGCGGCTGTCTGATATCAACGCTCGTGTAACATAAACAGTCAAGCAGACCTTCGTCGATTAAACGGGCGAATAGGCCCGCAGACTGCCGGTTCTGGTTTGCGGCTATGGGAGAAACAATCTCATGCCCTTGTATCCCCATGCCCTCGATCAGATTTCTACCGTCATAAAGCGGATCGGTTTTCCATGCGATGTTAATTTCACGAATCATGTTATACGCAACTTTTGCCTTAGTGGCGATATTAATTCCGTAATCGTTCAAAATAAGAATGGGAGGTTTTCCGGTTATATACGCGTCAATACTGCCGTTATCATCATGATTATCCATCTTCATGTAGTCATTGACAATCTGCGGATCGGAAAAACCGGCTTTGTACTTTGCCGCCATCTGCGCGTTCGGAACAGCAATATGAGCGTATTTAAAAAGCAGATAAACATAATGCATTCTAATGTCAGTTATATCAAGATCTGTTAATGACATCAGCCATGAAAGATTTTTTAGCGAAGATTTCCATTCGTTTGGATTATCGTCTATGATAGAGCAATGTCTGCTTTCATGAATTTCTTCGTTAATAACAGTAAAAGAGTGAAAGGGAATAATACCGCGTTTTTCGCCGGAACCGTATTTTTGATCTGATGTCATAAAATGCCGCATTTCATATAAAATATGGTTAAAGAAAAGTCTTCGTGAAATTTGTTTATTAATTTTTACATACGGTCCCATGGAATTATTACCGCCGGTAAAGAACAGCCCGTCGGAAAGCCACTCCATCGATGTTAAATTCTCAGGGATTATCTGAAGCATCCACTGCGGAGATTGATTTGTCCACGAAAGACAATGGCCATGAATTTTATATTCGCCGGTTCCGGCGTTGGACGAGTCCCGTATTCCCTGATAATCGCTTGCCGGTAAATTCCATTCTGCTCCTTCGCCTTCGTATTTAAAATTAAAACCGCGGTATTCATCCTTTAACCATTTCGGCGGCCTTACATGACAATCAGGCGTAAGATTATATTTATCAACAAAAATTTGATAATGGCGGGCTCTTAATGAATCAGGCTCAATAATTCCGGTACCGGCGGAACCGATTAGAAAATAACCATTTTGCGTATTATACTTTTCCTTGATGGGATCAACTTCCATATAAGTTTTTAAATTAACTACATTTGGAATAGTATCTTTACTGTCAATTTTTTTCGTAATAAAAATATTCCCGATCATTAATATATCGCCTGAAAGTTTTGATCCGATTTCGGTATGAAGATCTATGTTCAAATAATCCCATGTTCCATCCGATACCGGAACAGGCATATAGAAAGGTCTTTTATACCATGTTTCATCGTTAAAAAAACCAACCCTGTCTGTTCTGATAAATTCAACGCTTTCTAAATCTGATGTTCTGATATAAACCTGAGATCTTTTTGTTCCTGAATTATCAGCCGCGCCTTGAATGCCTTCTCCGCCGGATGAGGTTGACCATATTTCAAATCTCATATATTTACCGGCAGCGCTGCCGGGATAATAAAGATCAAATTCAATAAATGTATTATTAGAAATTGTAATAGATGGTTTTATCGGCGCTCTTATGCCGAACCCGCCAAAAGGTTTCCCCGCGTCAAGAGGATCAAAGTAAGTTTTTAACTGAACAAGACTTCCTGAGTTAAAAGGATTTGTTATAAGAGAAAAACCGCTTTTTGGATTTGGCAGAATTCGTCCGTCATTTGTACGCCATGACCTCCACGCGGAAAACTCTTTTTCAAGATCGAAACTAAAAAGCGATGTACGCTTAAAACCTGTCCTTGAATCTATGAGTATATGTTCTTCGCTGCCGTCTTGATTGGAATCCAGCATATTCATATACATTATAACATAATTGGTGATAAATTTCAATAAAACAATACTAAAATAATATTAATAAATTATTATCACTCCCGCTCATAAATCTCATCCCAGCGCCGTTGAATCGCAGTTACTGTCTGCTGCGCTGTGCGGGTGTCTTCAAAATATTTTTGCAATTCTTCAATAAAAGCCGCTTCGTATTCTTCAGCGTTTTTCTTTCCGGAAAAACCTTCGGCAATTTGCGCGAACTCAAAAATTTCCCATGCTTTGGAATAATAAGGATCGTCTGTGACATAATCTCCGGGAATTAAATTGGAAATAATTCCGGGAACAGCTTTCATTTCTTCGCAAAAAAGAAAACTTTTTTCCGTTAAGAATTCAAGGAACCTTGACGCTTCATTAGGATAATCGCTGTAACCGGAAACTGCCGCGTATATCGAGGAAATTCCGGTACTGTACCTTCCTCCGGTGTTCGCGTCAGGGATAGAAGTTATACCGAACGAACCTTCGCTCATACGCTCTCTTAAAAACGGAATAAACCGCGCTGACGCAATCATCATCGCGATTCTTCCTTTAGAAAAATCTTCCAGCCGTTGATCTCCTGTAGTTTCAAATATTCCGGGCGCATACATACCTTCGCGGTAAAGCGCATCGAAAAAAGCAATATCGTTAACAATTGTTCTTGTATTTAAAAATGGCTTATCGCCGTTAGTCCAAAAATTTCCGCCTCCTGCCCAAATCCAGGAAAAAATATCTCTGGATAAAGCGCCGCGATCTTTACTACTAAGACTGATCGCAGTCGGCGCGGAATTTAAACCTGCGCCGGAAACAATTCCGCAATAAGCTGTAAATTCATCTCTGGTCTTTGGAGGAGAACTTAAACCGGCCGCTGATAAAATATCAGTATTATAAAAAAGCAAATCCATAAATGAAACAAGAGGAACTGCTTTTAAAACAGCGTTCGCTTCGGTAAAAAAGCCTAAGCTGTATTCATCAAAAAAAAGAATGTCATGCTCCTGTGTGTCATCAGCGATAATAATTGTAATATCCGGATATAATTCCTTAAATTCAAGAAGCAGTTTTTCATTTAGCTCTGCGCTAAAATTATCAGCAAAAAACGGAGAAACAAAAAGATTAACCTGATTAACAGGCAAATCCTCATTGGTTTTATTGGAATTTTTAACAATGCTGAAAATGAGCGGGACAGCAATAACAAGAAAAACAGCTATAATAAGAAAAATATCCAATCTATTTAAAGAATGTATCGACATTTTTATTTTTTTAAGGTAAATCTTAAACATGTTATCTTTTTCAAGAAAGCTCATATATGCATTCTCCGGTAAATTAAAAAATTCTTCAGAAAGAAAACTAATAATTGATTTTACCCGGCAAGCGCCGAAAATCTTCGGCTTTAAATCCGGAAAAAAATCCCTTTTTGATATTAAATCAGAATCTTCATATAATTCCTATCTGTCAGATAAAGCGCTCGTATTGGGAATAAAAAAACCAAACTGTATTGTATGGACCGATATCCCCGATATTGAATATCAGGATCATGTAATCGAGGCAAGATTCCGGCTTGATAACATGGGCGGCTATGCCGCCGCAGGAATTATTTTTCGCATCATGCACGAAGAATCATACTATCTGGCCTTAATTTCCAGCAAGGGTTATTTTCGTCTTGATATTGTAAAAAATAATTCTCCAAAAACACTTATCGCATGGACAGAAATTTCTGATTTTAACAGCGCGCCAGATGAATCAAAACATGAAACTTTACCGCAAAAAAAATCAACAGGTAAAACACAAGAAAGCGCAGCTCAGAGCATAAAAATCAGCATGAATATTATAACCTACGGCACATATTTAATTTTTCTTGTCAATGATAAATGGGTTGGAAAAACAAGCGATGATTCAATCATTTCGGGGAAGATCGGTTTTGCTCTTGCCTCCTATGAAAGCAATGATAAATTTACAATTAAGAACGAAGAATTAACAGAAACAAATGAGGAAAAAACCGAAGACGATAATCAGGCGGACAATGAGTATTTAAACACGGTTAAGGAAGAAGAAAACGAATACGTTTGTAAAGCGTATCTTGATTATATATCAATTGATACACATTTAAAAACAATAGAAGACAGTTACCAGAAATGGAATGATGATTCCAATATCAACGCGGAATACCGTTTAAGGCTCGCGGAAACTTACGCTGCGATGAACGAATATTCAAACGCGCTTGAACAAATAGAAAAAGCGTGGAAACGCAGAGATGACGCGATACGTAATGTGACAGCGGGCTATTCAAAAGTCAGAACACGAAGAGAACTTCTTCTTGCCGCTCGAATGTCATTTCGCCTTGAGCGTTACAAGGAAGCGGAAGAATACATTAACGCGATTATAGACCAATGGCCTGATTCCGCCGAAGCGAAATTGGCTTACACCGAAAAAATGCGGATTCTCGCCGAATTAAACAAGTATGAGGAATTAAAAGATTTTATTATTAAATATTCCACTGAGATAAATAACGATGTTGATTATTTCGCGCTGCTTGCCCGCAGTTTATGGGAACTAAAGGATTATAAAAATTCCGCTGACGCGTGGGAGAAAGCCTACAAAATGACAGGTAAAAATAGCAATTCTCAGGAAAGCGGCGTATATGCGGCTAACGCGGCTAACGCTCATGAACTCGGCGGAAGAAAGAAAAAAGCGCTTACATATTATATAACAGCGGCAAAAATTTTCTTTAATTTGGACAATGTTCACGAACTTGCCCCTATCATTACAAAGCTGTCATTGTTAGGTGAAGACAACTGGGAAGCGCGCGCATTAGCCGGAAAATGGGCGTTCAGTCTTGAAGATTACAAAAAATGCACAGAAGAATTTAACGCGGCGGAAAAAATCAGAACAGGGCGTAAGCCAGAGCCAAAACCCGATCCCGCGCTGTATTATTTATGGGGACTGGTTTACTTCTTTAAAGGAAATAAAAAAAACGCGGTAAAAATGCTGGAAAAGGCCGTAAAATACGCCCCGGACTACGAACTGTTCAGCAGCAAATTAGCGGAAATTAAAACGGCAGCTGTCACTAAGAAAAAATGAAAACATTAACATGGAAACAATTTACAATAAACGGAATACAGCCGGAAGAAAAAAAAACATCCATGACTGTCGGAATATTTGACGGCGTACATCTTGGACATCAGGCGTTATTAAAAAGCATTGTTTCATATAACGTTAATTATACGCCTGTCGTTATAACATTCCGGGAAAATCATAAAACAGAGAAAATAAAAACCGCGAAAACGGGAAAGGCGGAAAAAATAAAAAACAGCGTTATTGAAATACATAACTTTCAGGAAAGATTAAGATTATTCGGAGAATTTGGAATAAAAGAAACAATCGTTATAGATTTTACAGAGGAATTTAAACAAATGCCCGGAAATGATTTTCTGGAAATTTTATTAAAACAGGGCAATATCGGTTATTTCGCGATCGGCGGCAATTTTCGCTGTGGCCGCAAATTGGACACGGACGCGGAAAAAATAGAAAAATTTTTTATGTCACAAAATATCCCCGCCGGGATTGTACCGGAAGTTATGGAAGGCTTGCTTCCTGTCAGCTCAAGCCGTATCCGCGCGGCAATTGCGGACGGAGATACTAAGCTTGCGGAAAAAATGCTTGGGCGAAAGTATTTATCATAACATCAGGATAATGCAGCAGGTTTATTTTGCTTCATTCTTAATTATGTTATCGTATTTTTTATTTTCTTCTTCAAGCAATTTTATTGTACTGTCCTGTTTCTTAATTTCTAGTTCTAATATTTCTTTCTTTAATTCCAGTTCTTTTAATTTGTTTTTCTGCGAGCCGCTTCTATGACTCATAATAATGGCGATAATTGGTATTGATAAAGCAACAAACGGAATAAATACCGCGATACTTCCCATCTCTCTCTCCTGATATAAAAATATATTATTTTTTATCAAGCTTCAAGTATCAGCAATGTTTTTGGATCAAGTTTCATCGCCATATTTTTAGAGACAACAGCGGCCCTGTCTTTTGAAACAGTTAATTCAATATAATCCGGTTTTGGATGCAGGGAAATAATGATATCTATACTGCCGGTCAGATTTTCAAGGATAACAGGAATATTTTCCTTATTGTATTGAGGACCATTATCATTTACAGAGCAGCTGTACCAGATGCTAAGACCCAGTTCATCCGCAAAGGATTTAACACGGGCCATGCCTTCTTTATTTATGCGCGAAAAATCCATTCCGTCTATAATAATCGAATCGGCTTTAAAACAACCGTCGATAATCATCGCCTTTAAACTTTTAAGCACTTGTTCTTTTGTAACGCCATCCTGATTAAAATTCATTAAAACGCGGTTTTTAACAAGATCGTTTTTAATCTCGGCGGGATTCTCCAAATTTTTTCTGCTGGTAAATTCGGTAAAAATATCTTCGTACCAAAGAGGAATATATTGCGTATGCTGCGAAGCCAAAGCAGCGTGAGTAAAGGAAACATGTATAACTTTTTTCCCCTGAAGAAGTTTATCCATCGCAAGCTGCACAAGAACAGATGTTTTACCGACGCCCTTAGGAGACGCGATTACGCCTATCTCGCCGTTTTTTAATCCGCCGTTAATGGATTGTTCAAAAATACGAATCGGACTTCTTAGAACTAATTCGCTTAATATCATTATATCCTCCTAACTTCATCATTTTAATTCACGGCAGTTGTCTTAATTACGCCGCTGCCTTAGCTGCGTTGCCGCGTTAGCTGCGCTTTTTCACAGCTTCGCTGATAAGCGCTTCCGAAATACTCTGCGGAACTTTGCTGTATTTTTCAAACTCCATTGTAAACTCGGCTTTACCCTGAGTCAGCGAGCGTAAAATCGTCGAGTAGCCGAACATTTCGCTTAACGGAACTTCCGCTTCGACGCGCGAAAATTGCCCGTCTTCGGCGGAAGATATTATTATACCTCTTCTTTGATTAATTGAACCGAAAATATTTCCCTGAAACTCAGTCGGTCCTTCTACCGATACTTTCATGATTGGCTCAAGAATGCAGGGTTTCGCCTTGCTGTACGCTTCCCGGTACGCGCCGATTGCGGCGGATTGGAATGCAATGTCAGACGAGTCTACAGGATGGCTTTGCCCGTCATTTATAACGCAGCGGATGTTAACAATCGGGAAGCCTATCAGGCTGCCTTTTTTTCCTGCCTCTTTAAAACCTTTATCGCAGCTTGGCACATATTCGGTTGGAATCGAGCCGCCTTTGATCATGTCGACAAATTCGTAAACACCGTCCGCAAACGGTTCCATATAACCCGCGACGCGTCCGAACTGACCTGAGCCGCCTGTTTGTTTTCTGTGAGTGTAATTGAAATCCGCTCTCTGCGTGATTGTTTCGCGGTAAGCAACCTGAGGCATTCCTGTTTCAACTTCGCACTTGTACTCACGGCGCATTCTTTCGATGTAAACCTCAAGATGAAGTTCGCCCATCCCCCTGATGATTGTCTGGTTCGACTCAGGATCAACAAATGTCTGAAAAGTCGGATCTTCTTTTGAGAAGCGATTCAAAGCTTTTGCCATTTGATCCGCGCTTTTTTTATCCTTAGGAGTGACCGCAAGCGAAATAACAGGAGCGGGAACGAACATTGATGTCATCGCGTAGTTGAGACCGCCGCCGCAGAAAGTATCGCCGCTTGCGCATTCAATCCCGAATAGAGCGACAATATCGCCAGGTGATCCCTCGTTGATGTCTTCCATGCTGTCCGCGTGCATGCGCACAAGACGCCCGATCTTGAATTTTTTTCGGGCGCGCGTGTTAATCAGTTCATCGCCTTTTTTTAACTTACCCTGATAAATACGCACATAAGTAAGCTGACCATATTGACCGTCTTCAAGCTTAAAACCAAGAGCGACTGTCGGGCTTGTTTCATCAGCCGATAATTCAACCTTCTCTTCGTTATTATCAAGATCGAGAGCGAAATTTTTTACTTCTGCGGGATTTGGAAGATAATTCATAACGCCGTCAAGCAGCGGCTGAATCCCCTTAAATTTATAAGCGGAGCCAAGCATAACAGGCACAAGATTCTCGGAAAGAGTTCCCTTGCGGATCGCCGCGATAATTTCATCAGGCGGAACATTCTCGCCGGCAAGAAATTTCCCGGCAAGCTCATCGCAGAACATCGAAAGCGCGTCCAGCATTTCCTCGCGGTATTTTTCCGCGTCTGCTTTTAGATGAGAGGGAATTTCAGCGATACGAAGCGTCTCCCCCTGATCACCGTCAAAATAGACAGCCTTCATTGTAACAAGATCGACAACGCCTTCCAGCTTGTCCTCAAGTCCAAT